>UPTN01000338.1_pt1 | contig 25302 bp, 27 predicted proteins | sample 2160111 | NCBI WGS metagenome assembly UPTN01 (sample SAMN06265058, study PRJEB28932) | marine metagenome | isolation source: Columbia River Estuary | place: USA:Columbia River Estuary, USA | collected 2014-05-05
TCTTTGGATCGCATCATATCGCGAACCGGCGCCGCTTTCGCGACGCTCAACACTCTTCTCCACTCCGGTTTAAGGCAGTGAAGGGGGCGCAAATATAGCGCTTTTGCCGAATAGCGTCTATCCAAAGGGGCAATTTAGCCCTGTAAGGGTCCCAAATGGTATTATTCCTGCCTCAAATATTAACCTTCTGGAACGGCGGCTTTGGCGAGACGAGATTTCGCCTTTATAATGCCGATCCGCCCAATTACCAAGGAGTCGTCAGTGAGCGACCACGATAAGAAATTTTTCGACAACTTCCTGCTGATTATCGGCGTGATGGTTTTCGTGACTCTGATGCTGTTCCTGCTGGCCCAAAGCATGAGCGAAGACACCCAGGAACAGTGGACCAAGCAGGACCCTGCCTTTAAGGCAGCCACCGAAGCCCGCCTGAAACCCGCCGGTTACGCGGTCAAGACTGGTGACGCCGAGCCCGTGACTGCCGCAGCAGTTGCTGCTGTGGAAGTCGAACAGGCTCCTCGCTCCGGCGCGGATGTGTTCAACGAAGCTTGCGCAGCCTGCCACGTCGCTGGCGTAGCCGGTGCCCCAAGGCTGGGTGATACCGCCGCCTGGACCGACCGTATTGCCAAGGGCAGGGACACCTTGGTCGAACATGCAATCAAGGGTTTCGCAGGTTCAGCAGGCTACATGCCCGCCAAGGGCGGTCGCATGGATCTCAGCGATGCCGACACCGCTGCCGCAGTGGAATACATGATGGAGAAGGGCCAGTAAGCCTCTTCGCCTCACTGTAGTGCAACGTAAAAGGGCCGCTTGATGCGGCCCTTTTTTTATCCGCCGGCCAACAGGCCCCGGAGATTGGCAATGGCCGCCCGGCCCCGCTCGCGGCGCTCTTCGGTAGTCAGTTGCTCTTTTCTACCTTCCCAGCGCAAATCGTCCTGGGGCAGTTCTTCCAGGAATCTACTGGGCGTGCACTCCAGGGTGTCGCCATAACGTTTTCGCTGGTTACAGTAAGTAATCGTCAGGCGCTGCTTGGCCCGGGTGATACCCACATACATCAGCCGGCGCTCTTCCTCTAACCCGCTACCCTCAATACTGTTTTTGTGGGGCAACTGATCTTCTTCCACCCCGACCAGGAATACATTGTTGAACTCCAGGCCCTTGGCCGAATGCAGGGTCATCAATCGCACGCCGTCGGTCTTGTCCTCATCCTCGCCGGAGAGCCGGTCCAGAAGACTTATCTGGGCAAGCAAATCAGGCAGGCTGCAGTCTTCCCGGGAACTGACCATCTTCTCCAGCCAGCGAATCAGGTCCTGTACATTTGCCCCGGCCCGATCGGCAGCCACCGGGTCTTTGGCCTGACCGGCCAACCAACTCTCGTAATCAATATCCAGCAGCAGGTCTTTGACCGCGGTAATCGGTCCCTTGCGCTCGGCAGTTTCCGTCAGTCGCTCGATCAGATCGGCAAACTGTTGCAAACGCCGCGCCCCACGCTCGGCAATCCTGGCGGCCAGGCCAAGATCATCACTGGATTCCAGCAGGCTCTTGTGGCGCTCACCGGCGTAAGTGGCCAGGCCCTCAAGAGTCTTGGTCCCGATCTCTCGCCTGGGCACATTCACGATCCGCAGAAAGGCGCGATCATCGGTGGGATTGGCGATCAACCGCAGGTAGGCCAGGATGTCCTTGACCTCGGTGCGATCAAAGAACGAGGTGCCGCCACTGAGTACGTAGGGCACGCCCTGGCCCCTCAAGGCCTGTTCAAACGGCCTTGCCAGGAAATTACTGCGATACAGGATAGCGATTTCGCTCAAAGGGCCCTTACCCAGGAGTTGTGACTGGACAATCTCTCCCACCACACGCTGGGCCTCGTCAGCCGGATCACGGGCCTTGAGGACTCGCACCACGTCGCCTTCTCCCAGCCCGCTCCAGAGTTTCTTCTCGAACAAGTGGGGGTTGTTGGCGATGAGCTTGTTGGCCACCCGGAGAATTCGCACCGAGGAGCGATAGTTTTGCTCCAGCTTGATGACTTTCAGGTTCGGGTAGTCAGCCGATAGCTGCTTCAGATTTTCCGGAGCCGCGCCCCGCCAGGCGTAAATAGACTGGTCGTCGTCGCCCACTACGGTGATAGCCCCACCATCACCCATCAGCCGGCGCAGCAAGTTGTACTGGGCCAGGTTGGTATCCTGGTATTCATCCACCAGCAGGTAACCCAGGCGGTCTCGCCATTCCTGAACCCGCTCCGGCACCTGGTCAAAGAACTGCACAGGCAAAAGGATCAGGTCATCGAAATCCACCGCGTTGTAGGCCTTCAGGGCGCGCACATACAACTCGTAGGCGTGAGCCCCTGCCCGCTCCAGGGGATCTGCGGCCTGGGCCGCCGCCTGCTGGGGCGTGAGCATGGCATTTTTCCAGCTGGAAATTCTCCACTGAGTAGCCTCGGCAGCGGCAACCGCATCCGGACCACTCTTTTTCAGCACGTCCCGAAGCACCCCCAGGGTGTCCGCGGCATCCATGATAGAGAAACCACTGCGCAACCCGAGACCACCATACTCTCGCTTGATGATATCCAGTCCCAGGGTATGGAAGGTCGAGATACGTGGCCCCCTGGCCTGGCCTTTCTTCTTGCCCAGGTTCTCACCAACCCGCTGGCGCATCTCGCGGGCTGCCTTGTTGGTAAAGGTCACCGCGCAGATCCGGTCCGGCGGATACAGATCATGCTTGATCAGGTGAGAGATTTTCTCGGTGATCACCCTGGTCTTGCCACTGCCCGCACCGGCCAACACCAGGAGGGGCCCCTGGACGTAGGAGACCGCTGCGCTTTGGGGCTGATTAAGGCGAATCATGAATCAAGTAAGGAACCGGAGGGTGGAAGGCGCGCTAGATTAGCCTGATCCGGGATGCCACTCAACGGACGTGACGCTCACCCCTGTAGCTGCCTGTAACCCAGGGCCTCGGCCAGATGGGAGGCGGCCACATCTTGCGCGCAATCAAGGTCGGCAATTGTGCGGGCCACCCTCATGCATCGATGTATCGCCCGGGCCGACAGCCCCATCCGATCCACGGCCCTGGCCAACAACCCCATGCCACGGGGGTCCGGACGACACCAGCGCTCCACCTGCTCGACATCCAGGTCTGCGTTGAGCACCCCCGCCCTGCGACGCTGAACGGTCGCGGCATCGCTCACCTGGGCGGCCTCCAGCCCGTGCTCATCAGCTTCCGGGGAATCACTGAGCAGTACTTCCCGGGAAACCGGCTGCACCATCAACTGCATATCGATGCGATCAAGCAACGGACCGGATATCCGCCCTGCGTAGCGCCTGACCTGCTCGGCGGTGCAACGACATCGCCCCTGGCTGTCCCCGTGATAACCACAAGGACAGGGATTCATCGCTGCAATCAACTGGAACCGGGCTGGAAAAACATGACTGGCCGCCGCCCGGGAAATCCGGATCTCGCCAGTCTCCAGGGGCTCCCTCAAGGCTTCCAGTGCGCGACGTTCAAATTCCGGCAGTTCATCCAGGAACAACACCCCGCGGTGGGCCATGGACACCTCTCCGGGCCTGGGCACCCGCCCACCGCCGGTCAGCGCCACGGGAGAAACAGAATGATGGGGAGACCTGAACGGCCGATGAGTCAAACCCTGGAACCCGTCTTCGCCCCGGAGAGAGCGGACCGCGGCGACCTCAAGCATCTCCTCCTCCGGCAAAGGGGGAAGCAAGGCGGGCAGGCAACTGGCCAGCAGGCTCTTGCCGCTGCCCGGCGGACCGGTCATCAACAGGCTGTGCCCGCCGGCGGCGGCCACAGCCAGCGCGCGACGAGCCTGGAACTGTCCGCGTACCGAGTGAAATGCCGAGCGGTCAGGCCCCGCCAAATCCCGGGGGATGTGCTCCACTGCCTCCAGGGACTGCTCACCACGGAGCATGCTGCACACTTGCAGCAGGTGGTCTGCAACAAATACCCGGGCATCCCGCAGCAGGGCCGCCTCAGGGGCGTTGGCGGCAGGAATAATTACTTGCTTGCCCTCCCGGGTCGCCTGGATCAGCGCCGGCAGCAATCCCCGAACCGGGCGGATATCCCCACCCAGGGACAACTCACCCAGGAATTCCATTTCGGGAAGAACCTGGGGAAGCTGTCGCGAGGCACGAAGCAAACCCACCGCAATCGCCAGGTCAAAGCGCCCTCCTTCCTTGGGCAGGTCGGCGGGAGCCAGGTTCACAGTAATGCGCTGGGCGGGAAATTCGAACTGGCTGTTTACCAGGGCGGAACGCACCCGGTCCTTGCTCTCACGCACCGCCACCTCGGGCAGGCCCACGATGGCCACCCCCGGCAATCCGCCGCGCAGGTGGACCTCTATCGCTATCCTGGGTGCGTCCAGGCCGGCCTCGGCCCGGCTATATGCCGTTGCCAACCCCATACGCCCTCCATGGCTAAACGGGTCAGTCTCAGCCCTTTTGGCTCAAACCCTTTTCCAGCTCGTCCAGCCTTTCCTGAAGCTGCTCGAGCCGCTGCCGGGTTCGACCCAGCACGCCTCGCTGGACCTCGAACTCTTCCCGCGTCACCAGGTCCAGGTTCTTCAGGCCAGTCTGGAGAACAGCCTTCAAGTTACGTTCCAGTTCGTCTCCGAGACTGTTCAATCCCGGGGGTACGGCCTGGGCCAGGCGACGCGCCAGGGCGTCAAGTGTTGTTGGATCTATTTGCATGGAGCAATTGTCACCGGCTCAACCCGACTTGCCAAGTGCCATTTCCAGCTCTTCGCCCGTTTTTGGCGCGCGCGGGGGGTCTGACTGTTCCATTTTGGTGCACAGCGGCAATCTTCAGCCACCCAAACCCGTGTTTGCGCGGGCTTCACAAGGTTGGCACGGAATCTGCTTTGTGTAGTTGCACCGCCAAAGAAACTCGGTAGGCGGCTTAACCTTCAAAGGACATCTATCATGCACCGTATTATCGCAACCCTGGCTCTTCTGATTGTCGCCACCGGCGCCAAGGCCGAAGTCACCGGCAACATCGGATTCCTTTCTGATTACATCTACCGGGGTGTGCCCCAGGCCTCATCGGTGGCCAACGGCGGAGTGGACTGGAGCCAGGACGACTGGTACCTGGGTGCCTGGGGCGCGGCGGTCAAACCCGGCCTGGAAGTGGATGTCTACGGCGGCTACAAGCACACCTTTGACAATGACCTGATGCTGGGCGCCGGCTTCACCCTCTATTACTTCAGCGACGACTTTGACGACACCTACCAGGAGGTCAATCTCTACGCGGGCTACAAGTTTGTCGAGCTGGAATATACCGTCGGCGACTATGAAAACTTCACCGGTCCCACCCTGGACTATGACTTCATCGCGCTGACCGGCACGTATAAAGATTTCTATGCCAAGTTCGGCACCTTCGGAAAAGATTTTGATGGCGAATACCTGGAACTGGGTTACGGCATCACCGTAGCGGAACTGGACCTGGGCCTGAGCCTGGTACGCAGCAGCAAGGAACTTGCTTTCAACACCGGCCTCGACGGACTGCCCGCGGAAGACACTTTCCTGGTGATCTCCATCAGCAAGTCATTTGGAATTCGAGACTAGCCCCTACCGACAGAAGGCTTAGGAGAGACCTTTATGAAATTAATTACAGCCATCATCAAGCCCTTCAAGCTGGATGACGTTCGCGAAGCGGTTGCGGACATCGGGATACAAGGCATCACGGTCACCGAGGTGAAAGGCTTCGGTCGCCAGCGTGGACACACCGAACTGTATCGTGGCGCGGAATACGTGGTGGATTTCCTGCCCAAGGCCAAGGTTGAACTTGCCGTATCCGACGACATTGTCGAACAAGTCGTCGAAGCCATTGGCAACGTGGCCCGCACCGGAAAAATTGGCGACGGAAAGATTTTTGTCACCAACCTGGAGCAGGTCGTCAGGATCCGCACCGGCGAAACAGGCTCGGAAGCAGTCTAGACCCGTCCCCGTCAATCATACTGAATCAAGGAGAGAGTAGTGGAGCAAGTGACACAGTTGGGTTACGCCCTGGATACATTTTACTTCCTGGTATGCGGTGCCCTGGTCATGTGGATGGCTGCCGGGTTCACCATGTTAGAAGCCGGTCTTGTACGGGCCAAGAACACCGCGGAAATCCTGACCAAGAATGTTGGTCTGTATGCCATTGCCTGCGTGATGTTCATGCTTTGCGGCTACGGCATCATGTACGGCGGGAGCCACCCCCTGATTCCCGGTATAAGCCTGCTCACCGGCGCCGACAATTCCCTGGCGGATGTGACCGGCAGCGGCGGCGATGTCTATTACTCGAAACTCTCGGACTTCTTTTTCCAGGTGGTGTTCGTCGCCACCGCCATGTCCATTGTTTCCGGTGCGGTCGCTGAACGCATGAAGTTATGGAGCTTCTTCGCCTTCACCGTGATCATGACCGGCTTCATCTATCCGGTGCAGGGTTACTGGAAGTGGGGCGGCGGGTTCCTTGACCAGGCCGGCTTCCTGGATTTTGCCGGCTCAGGCGTCGTCCACCTGGCAGGCGCATCAGCAGCCCTGGCCGGCGTTCTGCTACTTGGAGCGCGCAAGGGCAAGTACGGCAAGAATGGGCAAACGAATGCCATCCCGGGCAGCAACCTGCCCCTGTCCACCCTGGGAATGCTTATCCTGTGGCTGGGCTGGTTCGGCTTCAATGGTGGCTCCCAACTGAAGCTGGGCACTGTCGCCGATGCCAACGCCGTGGCCCTGGTATTTGTAAATACCAACATGGCGGCTGCCGGCGGCCTTATCGCCGCACTACTGGTGTCGAAACTGATCTTCGGCAAAGCCGATCTGACCATGACCCTCAACGGCGCCCTGGCCGGACTGGTGGCCATCACCGCGGAACCCCTGGCTCCCTCCCCGCTATTTGCCACCTCGATCGGTGCCGTCGGCGGAGTCATCGTATTCTTCTCGGTCCTGATGCTGGACAAGTTGAAGATCGACGACCCGGTTGGCGCCATTTCAGTGCACGGCCTGGCCGGGCTCTGGGGGCTGATCGCCGTGGTATTCAGCCAGGACTACGCCAGCTTGTCTGCAGACAAGGGTGTTGAGTGGGGCATGCTGGACCAGCTCGGGGCCCAGTTCCTTGGGATCGTGGTAATCGCTGGCTGGGTGCTGCTCACCAGTGGACTAACCTGGCTGCTACTGAAGAAGACCGTAGGTATTCGAGTGTCGGAAGAAGAAGAGTACGGCGGTCTGGATATAGCGGAATGCGGCCTGGAGGCATACCCGGAATTTCGTCCGTCAGAATAGCAACGGGAACAGGCCGGTATTCCGGCGTCAACCATTTCAACAAAACGGGCCTTGCGGCCCGTTTTTTATTCCCTGATAGTAGAAGCCTGTTAACGCCCAAACACCAACACTGGGCAACGGAGGAATCGACAAAGTGAAAATGGTCACTGCAATTATCAAGCCTTTCAAGCTGGACGACGTGCGTGAAGCGCTTGCAGACGTCGGAATTCAGGGCATTACTGTGACCGAGGTCAAAGGTTTCGGCCGTCAGAAGGGTCATACTGAGCTGTATAGAGGTGCAGAGTATGTCGTTGATTTTCTGCCCAAAATGAAAATTGAGCTGGCGATTGAAGATGCGATCATGGATCAGGTCGTTGAAGCTATCAGCAGTGCCGCCCATACCGGGAAAATTGGTGACGGAAAGATTTTCGTATCCAATCTTGATTTCGCACTGCGTATTCGGACCGGCGAGACAGACGCGGAAGCGCTCTGAATCGATTGGCACCGTCACGAGGTAAATATCATGACGACGAAACTTGTTGTACTCACCCTGGTTGGTTTGCTGGTCTCAGCAGTGGCCTCGGCGGACATTTATCGCTGGCAAGATGCCGACGGTGTCACTCATTACACCGACACCCCTCCGGAGGGCATAGCCTCCACCCTGGTCTCCGTTGACTCCCGCCCCACCGACAACGCCCGTATCAGCACCGCACAGGCCCAGGCCAGGGGAAAACAGCAGGCCCAGTTCCTGATTGAACAGGAAGAAATGATCGGCCAGCAAGAGAACGCTGCGGACGCTGCAAAACAAGCCGAGCAGCGGGCCCAGGCATGCACCCAGGCAACGCAGCGCCTGGAGACATACAACAACAGCCGCCGCCTGTACCGGGAACTGGAGAATGGCGAACGGGAGTGGTACTCAGAAGAAGAAGTCGCCATGGCCCGCCAAAACGCACAGAAGGCTGTCGAAGAATTTTGCGATTAACCAGCGGTGACAGAACCGCTGCCGGGCGCCTGGCGGGCGCCCGGATTAAGTTGATCGAACATCAAGCTCCCAAGCCATGAATCAGCCAACACCCAAACAATCCCGGACTCCCAGCAAGGACGCCTATCTTCCGGATTTCTGCTCGGCCCCCATGGCCTTTGCCACGGTATTGGTCGCAGAACTCGTCGCGCTGTTACTGGCTCTCGCCCGACCGGACACCTTGATCGGTTTCTGGAGTGAACTGGCCAGCGTATCCCTGCTGCTGCTCTGGATTGCCCTGGGTACCGCCGGCGTACTCTGCCTTTGCCGGCAATGGCTTAACTCGCTGCCATTATCCAAGGGCAGCGCGTTCGCCCTGCTCATCATCGTTCTGATTCCCCTGGCGGTTACCGAAGCGGCTTACCTGGCCGGACAGTTCCTGAGTTCCGCCAGCGGAAGTAACAACACTGGCTTGTTTCCGTCACGGCACCTGGAGACGCTCGGGCGCACCGCGGGCATCAGCTTCATCGTCGGCGGCCTTCTGCTGCGGTATTTCTATGTCTCCCGCCAGTGGCGTGACAACCTGCAGAGTCAGGCCAGGGCCCGCATCGACGCACTCCAGGCACGCATTCGACCTCATTTTCTTTTCAATAGCATGAACACCATCGCCGCCCTCACCCGCAGCAACCCGCCCCTGGCTGAAGAGGCGGTGCAGGATTTGTCCGACCTGTTCCGCGCGACCCTGGCGGAAAACAATGACCAGATTCCCTTGAAGCAGGAACTGGAGGTTGCCAGGATTTACCAACGCATCGAGGCGCTGCGACTTGGCGAGCGATTGAGCGTCTCATGGCAAATCGAAGATCTTCCCCTGCGAGCGATGGTGCCGGGGCTGTGCCTGCAACCGTTACTGGAAAACGCCATCTACCACGGTGTGGAACTGCTTCCCGAGGGCGGCGAGATCACAGTCAAGGGAAGCGTGAACAACCAGCAGGTTTTTCTGGAAGTGAGAAACCCGCTAGCCGGAGGAACCCGGTCAGACTCGGCCGGCAATCGCATGGCCCTGGACAATATTCGACAACGCATGGAACTGGCCTACGGCGGAAAAGCCGGACTGACAGTAGACCAGGGACCTGATTACTTCAGCGTGACGCTGGAATTCCCTTACACGGAGACTCCACGTGAGAATCCTTATCGTTGATGACGAAGCTCCGGCACGCCAGAGACTGCAACAACTCCTGGAGGACCTGGGAGGCCACGAGATCGTCGGCGAAGCGGCCAACGGCCAGGACGCCCTGAAGCTAAGCAGTCAGCTGGATCCCGATGTCATCTTGCTGGACATAAGAATGCCCGGCATGGACGGCATGGAGTGCGCCCGCCACATCAGCGCCAGGGAAAATCCCCCGGCGGTAGTGTTCACCACGGCCTACGACCAGTACGCCATCGAAGCGTTTGAAGCACGGGCGGTGGGGTACCTGCTCAAGCCGGTGCGCAAGGAACGCCTGGAAAATGCCCTCAGCCAGGCCAGGCGACTGACCAGTGCCGAGGCCGACAGTCTGCATTCACGGGGAGGCTCCCGGCCTCGTCAGTACATCAGCGTCGGGAACCGGGATGAACTGCAATTATTTCCCGTGGCGGAAGTCATGTACTTCCAGGCTGACCAGAAATACGTTTCCATGATCCACCAGGACGGAACCAAGTTATTGGGCGACTCCCTGAAGGCCCTGGAAGACGAATTCAGCGAGGACTTCGTCCGCATCCACCGCGCAATCCTGGTCTCGCTAGCGCACCTGGAGGCCCTGGAAAAAGATGAAGAGGGGCATTTCCAGGTTCGGATCAGAGGAAAATCCGACTTTTTACCCGTCAGCAGGCGAATGGTGCCCGAATTACGCAAGAGAATGCGGCATAATTAGCGGCTCTAAACACTGAACAACTGACGGGAAAATCGATTATGGGTCGTGTGTTAAAAATTGCCACGCGGAAAAGTCCGCTGGCTTTGTGGCAAGCCGAACACGTCAAGGCGGAGCTGGAAAGGCTTTACCCCGAACTGACTGTGGAACTTATACCAATGAGCACCAAGGGCGACGAGATTCTCGATCGCAGCCTGGCTGCGATTGGTGGCAAGGGTCTGTTTCTCAAGGAACTGGAGCGCGCCATGCTGGCGGGCGAGGCAGATCTTGCCGTTCATTCCATGAAAGACGTTCCCGCCGACCTGCCCTCGGGCCTGCATATTGCCGCAGTACTGACCCGTGAAGACCCCCGTGATGCCATCGTGTCAAATGACGTGCAGTCACTGGAGGAGATGCCCCAGGGCTCGGTGCTGGGCACCTCCAGCCTGCGCCGCCAGGCACAGATGCTGAGCCTGCGCCCGGACCTGGCCATTGAGCCGGCCCGGGGCAATGTAGGCACCCGCCTGCAACGACTGGATGAAGGTAACTTCAAGGCAATCATGCTGGCCTACGCCGGCCTCAAGCGCCTGGGCCTGGCCGACCGCGCCAGGCAGGTACTGGATACCGAAGTCTGCCTCCCCGCCGTGGGCCAGGGCATTGTCGGTATAGAGTGCCGTGAGGATGACAAGGAACTGAATGAACTATTGAGCCACCTCAATGATCCAGTCAGTGATATCTGCCTGGGTGCCGAACGCGCTTTTGCCTCGGCCCTGGAAGCCAGTTGTCACGCCCCGGTGGCAGCCCACGCCCTACTCGAGGGCGACAAGGTGTTCTTGCGTGGACTGGTAGCGACAATCGACGGCAGCACAATACTCAAAGGTGAAATCCGCGGTGAGGCTGCTGATGCCCGCAAACTGGGATTGGCCCTGGCCGAAGACCTTATTGGAAAAGGCGCCGGCAAGATCCTGCGGGATCTGGAAGACGCTGGATGACAATGCCACTGGCAGGCGCGGGGGTAATCATTACCCGGCCTACCGGGCAATGCGAAGTGCTGGCGTCTTTGGTTGAAGCCGCCGGCGGTCACGGCTTTATCCTGCCGGCCATGTCTATCGAACCTACCCGGGCGGCCACCACGTGGCCCTCCAGACTTCCCGACATCAACGAATACCAGTTGCTGGTCTTTATCAGTCGCAACGCCGTCAAATATGGCGTCCACTATCTGTCAGACTGCGACATGGACATAGCAGCGGTGGGACCCAGCACCGCCAAAAGCCTTGAGGCAGAGGGCTACCCGGCCAACGTGGTCTCCCACCAGGGCTTTACCTCCGAAGCGTTGCTGGATCATCCCCGACTGCAAGACCTGCACGGAAAGCGGGTACTGATCGTTCGCGGCGTGGGCGGCAGAGACCTGCTGGAACAGGCCATGACGGCCCGCGGAGCCAGGGTGGATTACCTGGAGGTATACTGTCGAACAGAGGCAGATATTCCTGCACACGTGCTGGATCAGGTCCGAAGGGAGCTTGATGCGGGGCACGTGCGTTTTGTCACGGCCACCAGCGTCCAGACACTGGAAAACATACTGCAACTACTCGGTAACGAGGCCAGACACCTACTGGGCAGGTCGCAACTGGTTAGCGCCAGTGATCGTGTGGTACAAAAGGCAGAGGAACTTGGCATACCGACGGCTAGGCCAGCATCCGGGCCCTCGGACCAGGACCTGCTAGAACACATGATAAAGCTAACTACCAACCAGGCCAGCGAGCATTCATGAGCCAAGAACATCAAGACAAAGAACCCGTGATCGAGAAACTCGAAGAAGAAGGCACCGGTAATCCTGTGCCGCCAGAGTCCGATACCCCGGAACCTGCCCCAGAGACGGCGCAGGAACAGCACAGCACGCCTGAAGCCCAACCGGCGCCCAAGGCCAGTGGTGGACGCGGACTGGCGTTTCTCGCGTTACTCATCTCGCTGGTGGCCGTGGCGGCCTTCGCCTGGTTGTGGCGAGATATCCAACTGGCCAAGACATCGGTAGCACAACGCGGGGCAAGCGAAACCAGTCAGCGCGGCGAACTCGAACAATCGGTGACTGCCCTGCGCCGTGAAGTAGACAGGCTGGAAGCCGGTCGAGCCGCCCTGGAAGATTCACGGCAGGACAGTTTTAACGACATCGCCCGCCTCTCCCAGAGACTGGGAAACCTTGAGGCCCAGATGACCAGCATGCAGGGCATCTCTGATGAGACCCGCAAGCGCTGGATCATGTCAGAGGTCGAGTATTACCTGCAGATCGCCAACGCCCGCCTGCAGTTGGCTGGTGACGTGAAATCCACAATTTCCGCACTTCGCCTTGCCGATGGCCGACTATCCGCCATGGACGATCCCACCATGCTGGAAATTCGCCGGGTTATTCGTAGCGAGCTCACGGACCTGGGGGCGGTCAACATTCCGGACATCCAGGGAATCGCTCTGACCCTCAGCAGCCTTGGCACCCGTATCGGACAGCTCCCGCTTTCCCGTTCGGTTACCAAGGAGACAGACAGTTCTGCAGCCCAGACCGCCGAAGGCGAGGATGGCTGGGACCGGGCGGTAAGTAAGGTAGGCGCGGCGTTCAAGGACATCGTAAGCGTACGCAAGACCGACCAGCAGATTACCCCGCTGCTGAGCGTCTCCGAAGAATTCTTCCTGCGCCGCAACCTGGAACTCAAAATTGAAGCGGCACGCCTTGCGTTACTGCATGGCGATGAAACCAACTTCCGGGAAAGCCTGCGTAGCGCCCGGGGTTGGCTGGGTCAGTATTTCGACACCTCGGATTCGGCCACCAGCAACACAATCGAAACCCTGGCCGGATTGGAGATGCAGAGTATTAAGCCGGCGCTTCCGGATATTTCAGGCTCCCTGGGCCTGCTGCGAACCCTGCCAGTAAATAGCGGCAATTAAGCACTATGAAAACCGGACTGATCATTATCCTCACCCTGCTCGCTGGTACCGCGTTAGCCGTCTTGCTGATGGAAGACCCGGGCTACGTGATGTTCAATTTCCGCGGCTATCTTGTGGAAACCTCTGTACCGGTGCTGACCATGATCCTGATCGGCCTGTACCTGTTGGTTCGCCTGGTGATTCGAATTCTCCGGGCGCCTCGTGCACTGGGACGGATGGCCGTGCAGTACCGAGCCAAGCGGGAACAACGCCTGCTGACCAACGGCCTGCTGGAAATGGCCGAGGGCAACTGGGCACGTGGAGAGCGCACTCTCACCCGGGGTGTAAGGCGCAATGAAAACCCGCTGCTGAATTATCTTTCCGCCGCCCGTGCCGCCCAGTTACAGGGAGCCTACGAGCGTCGCGATAACTGGCTGCGCATGGCTTACGAACAAAGCCCGGATGCAGGACACGCCGTGTTATTGACCCAGGCCGAACTGCAGATGGCCCACGGCCAGTTCGAGGAAGCTCGCGCTACCCTGGCACGCCTTCTGGACAGCGCACCCAATCATGCGCAAGGACTGGGAATACTCGCCAGGCTACACCGGGAACAAAAGGACTGGCCGGCAATAATGGAATTACTCCCGCGCCTGCGCAGCGGCAAGATACTGCCCGTCCCTGAACTGGATGCGATGGCGCTGGGCGCCTATCGTGACGCCCTGGTCAAGATCGAAAAAAGCAAGGACGCCGCGGCACTGGAAGCACAATGGTCCAGCATCCCCAAGGCCATGCGCAAGAACCCGGAACTGGTCAAGGCATGGATACGCGGACTGAAGGCCTGCGGCCAATCTGCGAAGGCAGAAAGCGTCATTCGCAAGCACCTGAAGCAGTCATGGGATTCGGAACTGGCGCTGGAATACAGCCACCTGAAGGTCGAGGACAAGACCAAACATTTATCCCGCGCCGAGGCCTGGCTGGTGAATCGCGGTGACGACCCGCTGTTGCTACTGGCAGTGGCCAGATTAAGCATGCGTAACGAACTCTGGGGCAAGGCTCGCAGCTACCTGGAGACCAGTCTCTCGATCAAGCCCAGTGCAGAGGCCTACCAACTCTACGGTCGCCTGCTGGAAAAACTCGGTGAGTCGGTCAACGCGTCTGAGGCCTTCCGTTCAGGACTGACCCTGGCGACCCACCTGGGCGAGGACCTGCCCGCCCTGGAACGCCCTCGCCACCGCTAGTCGCTGGCGGCGATTGCCCTGAGACTGTCAGGGGCGTAATCAAAGGAATCAAAAAATATCGAGGCCGGATTCGCTCCGGCCTCGGGCATTTCTTCCCGGGCCGCATTGACCAGCCCCGGAGGTCCTGCGACATAGATGTCGTATGACCACAGGTCTTTCAAGCCATTTATCGCCGCCTGGTGAACCAGCCCGGTTTCTCCCCGCCAATCAGACTCAGCGCCGGCCTCGGATAACACCGGCGTCCAGGCGAAATCGTTAAACTCGCTGACGTAACGCTCCAGGGTATCCACCGCATACAGGTCCTCCGGTCGGCGAACTCCCCAGTACAGGCGAATCGGGCGCTGCTCGGCCTGCTCCAGGGCCCAGTCCAGCATGCTCTTGATAGGCGCCAGTCCCGTGCCCCCTGCCACCATCAACCAGGGCCTGGTTGAATCCTGCAAGGTGAAGTTACCCAAGGGACCTTGCAGTCGAAGCACCGCACCGGAGGTAATCTGATCGAACACCTGGCCGGTGAATTCACCTTCTGGCACCCGGCGTACATGCAACTCCAGCAGGGTGGGCTGGCTGGGCGAGCTGGCGATGGAAAAGCTACGCCTGCGGCCCTCCGAGAGCATCAGGTCCACGTATTGTCCCGGCAGAAACTCCAGCGGCTCCACCGCGGGCAGGCGCAACACCAGGCGCATCACGTCGTGGCACAACACGGTCATTTCCTGGACCCTGCAAGGCAGGCGCTTGACCTGTGCCTGGCCCGCCCGGGAGATGACCTGGGCTTCCACCACCACGTTGCCCACGGCTTGCGCCTTGCACAACAGGACGCTGCGATTGCGCCGATCTTCCTCGTTCAAGCCCATGGGCGGCCCAAACGGATAACTAACCTCACCCTCGATCAGCCTGGCTATACAAGATCCGCAGTTACCGCTCTTGCAGCTGTGGGGCAGATTCACCCCGGCGCGCAGGGCGCTGTCCAGGATGCTTTCGCCTTCCCGCGGGTGAAGTTCCAGCCCGTTGGGCTGGAGCAAAACTGTTGGTTGTTCCCTTCCCATGTGAAAGCGCCGGTGGTTCATGCTACAAGGCGTAAAAGGATACCGTTTTCACATGGACGCTGCCGCAATCATCATGCAAACAACTCAACCTATACTTCTTGTTGGCTACGGCTACCTGGGCAGGCGACTGGTGAAACACTGCGTCGCCCTGGGCAGACCCGTCTCCGTGCTCACCCGCTCAAGCGCTCACCAGGGGGAACTGGACTCCCTGGGCATCGAGTACCAGATCCTGGACCTTGATACTGATAGCGGCTTGCTGACCATCCCGGTAGCGGGCAAGGTCATCTTGTACACCGCGCCACCGGCAGGACCGGGAACCGACCCGCGACTACTGAGCCTGCTGGGTCGGCTGGACCAGCGACCCGGAAAATTTGTCTACATCTCCACCTCGGGAGTTTACGGCGACTGCCAGGGAGAACGGGTCGACGAAAATACGCCGGTAAACCCGGGCAGCGAGCGGGCCCAGCGCCGGGTAGCCGCCGAACAAGCTGCCTCCGACTGGGCCGAAGACCAGCAGATACCCTGGACGGTGCTGCGGGTACCGGGCATTTACGGTCCCGAAAGACTGCCACTGTCTGCCCTGGCCAATGGCGATGCATTCCTCAGGCCCGAAGATGCCGGGCCGGGAAACCGGATTCATGTGGATGATTTGCTGGAATGCTGCCTGGCCGCCGCGGATAAGATCCAGGCGAGCGGGATTTTCAATGTCGGAGATGGAAACCCCTTGAGCGCCACCGGTTTTGCCCAGGCCACGGCCAGGGCCACGGGACTCAAGGCGCCCCGGCTGGTCAGCCGAAGCGAGGCTCCCCAGGTGATCGGTCCGGGACGCTGGTCATTCCTGTCGGAATCCCGCCTGCTGGATGTCCGCCGCTTGCAGGAAGAACTCGCTCCGGCAATGCGTTACAGCAATCCGCTGGATGGCCTGGCGGCCAGCCTGAAGGAAATGGGGATTGAGGTTGTGGATCAGCCTCAGGGCTGACTGCGCTTACTCTTGAGCCATTTTAACAAGGGCTCCCACTGCTCCCAGTCTGGCCAGGCCAGGTATTCCGGAAGTTCAAACACGCCCAGCCCACGGGTGTAGGCGCGGACATAGTTTTGAGCGTCTCGCAGGGCAGCCGGATACGGCACTTTCTGCTTGCCCAGGAACTGGTCCAGCTCATCGAAAATCAAGGTGTATTGACGAACCCGGTTAGCTACCACGCCCACTTTCACCTGTGAGCGCTGAACTTTTCCACTGCCCATGAGTTCTTCAATAAACTTGGCCGCTGCCTGCATATCGATAGTCGACGGCAGTACCGGCACGACAACAGTCTCGGTACGCTTTAGTAACTCGGTTAGCTCTGGGCCATGACTGCGAGCCGGGGCGTCCATGATGACCACATCCGCGGTCCTGGGTAAGCCCTTGAGGCCGTCAGAGAATCCTGACAAACCGACAATTTCGGTGACGTGAGCCGGCCGCCTGGCCAGCCAATCCAGCGATGATTGCTGCGGATCAAAATCCGCCAAAACCACGCTCGCTCCCTCGCTGGCATAGTAGCTGGCCAAATTGGTGGCAATCGTACTTTTACCGCAACCGCCCTTCGCATTCATGACAGTAATGTGCCGCATACCCGTCCCCGTTTTTGTTATCTAGCCAGACTGATTATGTAAACTACAATACTTGCAGAGCCAATGTCCACGCTACGCCAGGCTAGTCCAGCCCCAGCTCGTCCCACATCTCGTCAACTTTCGTTTTGACCTCATCAGACATGCTGATGGGTACGCCCCATTCCCTGTCGGTTTCACCCGGCCACTTGTTGGTGGCATCCAGCCCCATCTTGGAACCCAGGCCCGACACCGGCGAGGCAAAATCCAGGTAATCAATCGGGGTGTTTTCAACCAGCGTGGTGTCCCTGGAAGGATCCATACGGGTGGTCATGGCCCAGATCACGTCTTCCCAATTCCGAATGTCCACATCATCGTCGGTGACCACCACGAACTTGGTGTACATGAACTGCCTGAGGAAAGACCAGATACCGAACATCAGGCGCTTGGCATGCCCCGGGTACTGCTTGCGAATACTGACCAGGGCCATGCGATAGGAGCAGCCTTCCGGCGGCAGGTAGAAATCCACAATCTCCGGAAACTGCTTGCGCAAGATGGGCACAAACACTTCATTCAGCGCGACCCCAAGCACCGCAGGCTCATCAGGCGGACGCCCGGTATAAGTGCTGTGATAAATCGCATCGCGACGACGGGTAATTCGATTCACGGTGAATACCGGGAAGCTGTCCACCTCGTTGTAGTAACCGGTGTGGTCACCAAACGGTCCCTCCTCAGCCATATCGTCCGGGTGAATCACCCCTTCAAGGACAATTTCGGCGCTGGCGGGTACCTGGAGATCACTGTCCTGGGCCTTCACCACCTCGGTACGGGAACCTCGCAACAGACCCGCAAATGCGTATTCAGAAAGGCTGTCGGGTACCGGCGTCACCGCTCCGAGCACCGTGGCCGGGTCCGCACCCAGGGCCACCGCCACCGGAAATGGCTCACCCGGATGTTTGGCGCACCAGTCCCGGAAATCCAGGGCGCCGCCCCGGTGCGCAAGCCAGCGCATAATGACCCGGTTTTTACCGATAACCTGCTGGCGGTAAATTCCCAGGTTCTGACGATCCTTCTCCGGACCCCGGGTAATCACCAGGCCCCAGGTAATCAATGGTCCCGCATCGCCGGGCCAGCAGGTCTGGATGGGCAGGCTGCCCAGGTCCACCTGGTCGCCCTCCTGCATCACTTCCTGGCAGGGAGCGCTCTTCAACTGGCGCGGCGCCATGTTCATCACCTGGCGGAAAGCCGGGAGCTTTTCCCAGGCATCACGCATGCCCTTGGGCGGCTCCGGTTCCTTGAGAAACGCCAGTAGCTCGCCCACATCCCTGAGCGCTGCCACCGATTCCGCTCCCATGGCGCGGGCCACCCGCTCCGGGGTGCCGAACAGGTTGCCCAGCACGGGCATGTCGTAGCCCTTGGGGTTTTCGAACAACAGCGCCGGCCCGCCACGCTTGAGCGTGCGATCGCAGATTTCCGTCATCTCGAGATAGGGGTCGACCTCGGCAGTTATCCGGCGAAGCTCCCCGTCACGTTCCAGCTGGGCAATGAAGTCCCTGAGATCCTTGTATTTCATGCAACGAACTATAAAGACACAGGGGAACCACTGTCCATGTGGGACTGTGCTGATCGACAGTCCGGGGCTTTGCCATTAAGCTTTGGCCATGCAGGTGTCGTTCACCAAGATGCAGGGACTGGGCAACGATTTCATCGTAATCGATGCCAGGCACCGGCCATTTACCCCCTCCCCCGAACTTGTTCGGCGGTTATCCCATCGGCGTACCGGAATCGGCTTCGACCAGGCCCTTATCCTGGAATCCCCGCGGGAACCCGGCTCCACTGCCTTTTATCGAATCCTCAATGCTGATGGCTCAGAAGTTGAACAATGCGGTAATGGCGCCCGCTGCATAGCGCGTTTCCTGGATCCAGACGGGGAAGGTCAGGACATCTTGCTAGAGAGTATTGGAGGCCTGGTGACGGCCCGGGTACTTGAAGACGGAAATGTCCTGGTGAACATGGGCGAACCGCATTTCCTGCCCTCTGACATCCCGTTACAGGCAGAACAGGAGCAGGCCCGCTATTGCCTGAAACTGGGAGACGAACAGATCCAGGTGGGCGCTGTATCCATGGGCAACCCCCATGCAGTATTGCGGGTGGACAAGGTGGAAACTGCGCCGGTTGCGCAAATGGGTCCGGGCATTTCCGCTCACCCGCGCTTCCCGCAACATACAAATGCCGGCTTCATGGAAATAGCTGGAAAGAGTACCCTGAAGCTCAGAGTCTACGAGCGCGGCGTCGGCGAGACGCTGGCGTGTGGTACTGGCGCCTGTGCCGCCGCGGTTGTGGCGAGACGTTGGGGCGAGATTGATGAAACTGTTGATGTCCTGTTACCAGGCGGCCGATTGCAGGTCACCTGGAGCGGACCTGGACAGCCGGTTTGGATGAGCGGCCCAGCCGCATTTGTATTCGAGGGAATAATAGAACTATGACAACCCAGCACAAGCCAGGAACTGCTTCTAGCGGTCTATCCGAAGAAGCCGTGGCCTATTACCTCGAGACTCACCCGGAATTTTTTGAACGTCATGCCTCCCTGCTCACCTCCATGAGCCTGAGCCACCTGAATTCAGGTTCCGCCGTGTCCTTGATAGAAAGGCAGGTGGAATTGCTGCGCGAACGGAACCACAAGATTGAGCGCAAACTCGCTGATTTCGTGGAAACCGCCAGGGGCAACGATGTACTGGCAGAAAAAATTCACCGCATGGGCCTGGGCCTGCTGCGGGCCGACAGCCTGGAAAGCTGCCTGAACGAGGTGGAGACCAGCCTGCGGGAAGATTTCGCCTCGGACCAGTCAGTCCTGGTACTAATCCAGGATGACAAGCCGGAGCTCGAGGCACTGGCCAATGCCGGGTGCTTCCTGAAAGTGGCCTCAAACCAGAGTCCCGACGTTCGAGGCTTCGACACCCTGTTCGACAATGGGCGCCCCCGTTGCGGCCAGGTACGAGATTCCCTGCGAGATTTCATGTTTGGGCATGACAACGATGGAATTGGCTCTGCAGCACTAATCCCCCTGTTCCACCAGCATCCCCTGGGCGTGCTGGCGGTGGGCAGCAACGATGCACGCCATTTCCACCCGGGAATGAGCACCGACTTCCTGACACGGCTGGGCGCATTGCTCAGCATGGCGCTACAGCGCCACCTGGATTAGACCGAACCGCTCATGGACGAGGCACAGAAAAACTGGATCCAGCGTTTTCTGTCCTACCTGAATCACGAGCGCAGGTTCTCCCCGCACACCATCAGCAATTACGGGCGGGATCTGAAAGCGGTAGTGACCTATTGCGAGAAACAGGACATCAGCACCTGGCAGGACCTGGGTGAGTACCAGGTTCGCATGTACGTCGCCGCCGGTCACCGCAAGGGACTATCGCCCCGCAGCCTGCAACGCAGGTTGTCATCCCTGCGCAGTTTCTACCGGTATCTGACCCGGGAAGGCCAGGTCAAGACCAACCCGGCCCTGGAGGTTCGCGCACCCAAGGCGCCCAAGCGCCTGCCCAGGACCATGGACACAGACATGATGGGCAAGCTGCTGGAGATGCCCCACAAGGACCCCCTGTCGGTGCGGGACTGGGCAATCATGGAATTGCTCTATTCCTCGGGCTTGCGACTGGCCGAGTTAGTGGACCTGGACATGACCGACGTAGACCTGTCGGATCGCACGGTCCGGGTTACCGGCAAGGGCAACAAGACCCGAATCGTCCCGCTGGGACGCTTTGCCGTGGAGGCATTGGCCAAATGGCTGCATGAGCGCGGTTCCATGGCCGGCGCCGGAACCGAGCAGGCCATGTTCCTCAGCCAACAGGGCCGCCGAATCAGCCATCGTTCGGTGCAATCACGGGTAAAGCTGTGGGCCCGCCGACAAGGCCTGCCAGTGGAGGTCAATCCTCACCTGTTCCGGCACTCCTTCGCCAGCCACCTGCTGGAGTCCAGCGGAGACCTGCGGGGAGTCCAGGAACTGCTGGGTCACGCGGACATCTCCACCACCCAGATATACACTCACCTTGATTTCCAGCATCTAGCCCGCATATATGATCGCTCACACCCGCGATCCAGGCGACGCAAATAGATTTCAGCAAATATCCAAAGACAGGGACCGAAAAATGGAGCAATTCAGAGGCACCACAATCCTGGCGGTGCGCCGAGGCGGTAACGTCGTCATCGCAGGCGACGGCCAGGTATCCCTGGGCGACACGGTGATGAAGGGCAACGCCCGCAAGGTTCGCCGGATTTACAACGGCACCGTGCTGGCCGGGTTTGCCGGCGGCACCGCCGACGCATTTACCCTGTTTGAGCGCTTTGAAGCCAAGCTGGAGCAATACGGCAACCTGACCCGGGCGGCCATCGAGTTAGCCAAGGACTGGCGCAGCGACAGGATGCTACGCCGACTCGAAGCCCTGCTGTGCGTGGCGGATGTAGACTCGCTGTTCATCATTTCCGGAAACGGTGACGTGATTGAGCCCGAGGACGATCTGCTGGCCATCGGCTCAGGGGCCTCCTACGCCAAGGCCGCGGCCCGGGCATTGGCACAGAACACCGACCTGGACGCCAGGACCATCGCCGAGAAAGCCATGCGTATCGCCGCAGACATCTGCGTTTACACCAACGACAACATCATTATTGAAGAACTGACCGGGAAGGCCGGCGCCTGAGGCGCTGCCGACCGTAAGCAGTAAATAATCTATGTCCCAAATGACCCCAAGAGAAATCGTCCAGGAACTGGACAAGCACATTGTTGGCCAGGATGACGCCAAGCGCGCGGTGGCCATCGCCCTGCGTAATCGCTGGCGCCGCATGCAGTTACCCGAGGCCTTGCGCGAAGAGATCACGCCGAAAAACATCCTGATGATCGGACCCACCGGCGTTGGCAAGACCGAGATTGCCCGGCGCCTGGCCACCCTGGCCAAGGCCCCGTTCATCAAGGTCGAGGCAACCAAGTTCACCGAAGTCGGCTACGTGGGCCGGGAAGTGGACAGCATCGTGCGTGATCTGACCGACGTGGCAGTGAAACTGGCCCGCGAGGAAGAAACCGCCAAGGTGCGCACCCGGGCCGAAGACGCTGCAGAAGACCGAATCCTGGATGCCCTGCTGCCCGGACCCCGCAACTCCGGTACCGAGGTCACCGAACAAGCCTCTGCCAGCGACACCCGCCAGAAATTTCGCAAGATGCTGCGCGAGGGCAAGCTGGACGATCGCGAGATAGACATCGAAATCAAGGCCACCCCCATGGGCGTGGAAATCATGGCGCCCCCGGGAATGGAAGAGATGAGCCAGCAGTTGCAGGGGATGTTCCAGAACCTCTCCGGCGGCAAGACCAGCATGCGGAAGATGCGCATCAAGGACGCGTTCAAACAGCTGATCGAGGAAGAAGCCTCGCGGATGGTCAACGAGGAAGACATCAAGCTGCGCGCGATCCACGCGGTGGAAGAAAACGGCATCGTCTTTATCGACGAACTGGACAAGGTGGCCCGGCGGGCCGAATCCCAGGGCGCAGACGTGTCCCGGGAAGGCGTTCAGCGTGACCTGCTTCCCCTGGTGGAAGGCTGCACTGTCAGCACCAAGTACGGCATGGTTCGCAGCGACCACATCCTGTTCATCGCCTCCGGGGCCTTTCACGTGGCCAAGCCCTCGGACCTGATTCCTGAATTACAGGGCAGGTTCCCCATCCGGGTGGAACTGCAGGCCCTGACCAGCGCCGACTTCATTCGCATCCTGACCGAGCCCGATGCATCGCTTACCGAGCAATACAGCGCCCTGATGCAAACCGAGGACGTGAGCGTTACATTCAGCGAAAGCGGCGTCCGTCGAATTGCCGAGGTGGCCTTCCAGGTGAACCAGAGCACCGAGAACATCGGCGCCCGGCGCCTGCACACGGTGATGGAGCGCTTACTGGAGACAGTATCCTATGAAGCCTCCGACCGGTCCGGACTGAAACTGGAAGTAGACGCGGAATACGTGGACGAGCAGTTAGGAAAGTTGGTGGTCGACGAGGATTTGACCCGCTATATCCTGTAGCATTCGCCGCATAGTTGGCCATATGCGGACCAACCAAGGATTTCTAATGCCGTACCAGAACCAGGTTCCCACCGATATCAAACTGCACAGCAAGTCCAGATTGCTGGAGATCGCGTTTGACGACGGAGTGAGCTACAGCCTTTCCTGTGAGTTCCTCAGGGTGAATTCACCCTCGGCGGAAGTGCGTGGTCACGGACCGGGCCAGGAAGTGCTGCAACTGGACAAGGAACTGGTCAATATCACGGCTATCGAACCGGTAGGCATGTATGCCGTTAAGCTGGTCTTCGACGATGGCCATGATTCAGGGCTGTACAGCTGGGAATACCTGTACGAACTGGGTGAAGGCCAGGATGAAAAATGGCAGGATTACCTGCAACGATTAAGCCAGGCTGGGCACCAGCGCAAAGCAGATTAAATCGGAACTAGCATGTCTCAGGATTCCAGGAAAACCACTCATTTCGGCTTTGAGGAAGTAGACGAGACCGAGAAGCAGCGCATGGTGCGCGGCGTCTTCGACTCAGTCGCCACAAAGTACGACATCATGAACGACATCATGTCCATGGGCATGCACCGGATTTGGAAGAGCTTCACTCTTGGCCAAACCGGTCTGCGCAAGGGCCAGGTGGCGCTGGATGTTGCCGGCGGCACCGGTGACCTGACCAAGGGCATGGCCCGCCAGGTGGGTCCCGAAGGACACGTGGTGCTCTCCGACATTAACCAGGCCATGCTGGAACAGGGTCGTAACCGGCTGCTGGATGACGGCGTGGTGGGCAACGTGACCTACGCCCAGGCCAATGCCGAGTTCCTGCCTTTCGCAGACAACAGCTTCGACTGCATCACCATTGCCTTTGGCCTGCGCAACGTGACTCACAAGGAAAAAGCCCTGGAGTCCATGTACCGGGTCCTGCGTCCGGGCGGACAGCTGATGATCCTCGAATTCTCGAAACCCGTCGCCGCGCTGTCGCCCTTCTACGACCTGTATTCCTTCAAGGTCCTGCCCTTCATGGGCAAGATGGTCGCCAACGATTCGGAAAGCTATCGTTACCTTGCCGAATCCATTCGCAAGCACCCGGACCAGGAAACCTTGCTGGGCATGATGAATGACGCAGGATTCGAGCGTACCCGTTATCACAACCTCACCGGCGGCATTGTCGCTTTGCACCGGGGTTACAAGTTCTGATGGACCTGCGCCCACCCCCATTGCCTGATGTCCTGCTCAGACCCTTACAGGAACTGATCAGTCGCAACATCATGGACTCGACTCCCGCCAGGGAGTTGCTACCGTCCCTGGCAGACCGGGTACTGGGCGTGTATTTGAAAGACACACCCATAGCGCTGCACATGCTGTTCCACGAGACAGGCGTGAGCCTGAGCTTCGCCCCGCCTGCCGACCCTGACGTGATCCTCAGCGGCGGATTACTGGGACTGGCCCGTCTGACCGGCGACGACGCCAGTGAGGCGTTTCGCTCCGGCGAGGTGGAATTAATCGGCGAGGCTGAAATGGCCGGCACCATCCAGGAATTGCTGCAGCACGCCCACCCGGACTGGGAAGAGGAACTGTCCCGCCTGGTCGGTGACGTGGCCGCACACCAGGTAGGTAATTTTGCACGCAGCATTTTTGGCTGGAGCAAGCAGGCCGGCGAGAGCGTGCAACGCAATGCCACCGAATACCTGCAGGAAGAAAGCCGGGACCTGGTGGCGCCGGCCGAGGCGAGAGATTTTTGCGCCACTGTGGACACCGTGCGTGATGATGTGGAACGCGCCGCGGCGAGACTGGACCGCCTGGAGAAACAATTAAACCAGGCCCGGGAGTCGTAAGATGCTGCGCCCCTCGACTGTCCTGCGCCTGATAGCCATACAGCGAGTTTTGCTGCGTTACGGGCTGGACGAAATCGTCACCGCGACTCACTTGTTCAGACCCCTGCGTTACTTCTCGCCGGGCTGGTGGCGACGCGACTCACACAAGGAAAGCCTGGGCGCCCGGCTGCGCATGGCGCTCATCGAACTGGGCCCCATATTCGTAAAATTTGGCCAGTCACTGTCCACCCGTCCCGACCTGCTGCCCAAAGATGTGGCGATGGAGCTTGCACAACTGCAGGACCGTGTCCCGCCGTTCCCCTCGGAAGAAGCCCTGGCGATTATCGAGGGTGCCTATGGCAAGACGGTAGGCGAGGTCTTCGCAAGCTTTGACACCGAACCCCTGGCTGCGGCGTCCATCGCCCAGGTGCACACGGCGACGCTAAAGGATGGCCAGAGTGTCATCGTCAAGGTGCTGCGGCCGGGTGTGAAAAAACGCATCGAAAGCGACATGGCCGTGCTGTACGCCATGGCCGGACTGGCTGAGCGATTCTGGTCCGAGGGCAAGCGGCT
>UPTN01000339.1_pt1 | contig 25286 bp, 14 predicted proteins | sample 2160111 | NCBI WGS metagenome assembly UPTN01 (sample SAMN06265058, study PRJEB28932) | marine metagenome | isolation source: Columbia River Estuary | place: USA:Columbia River Estuary, USA | collected 2014-05-05
GGAACCATGTGGTCGTTCCAGTCGACCAACGCTTCGTTACCTACGTTCACGGCGACAACTACATCGCCAAAGCGAGTGGCAAGATCAATTCCCCTCTCTATTTCAGCGGCGTTCCTCAGCGTATTGGCCGCCAGCTTTTGCTCAGGTATTGGCTCGTTCAACCAGGGACAGCCCTCGTGATTACTGAACTCGGCGTCCAGCCACATTCCCAACAGCACCTTGATAGGCAAGCCATGCTCGCGAATCAACTCAAGAGTGGCCAGGGAGTTCTCCCCGGAGTCATAAAGTCGGATCAAGCGAAAATCATGGGCAAGCAGTATTTCCAGGTCTTCCAGGATCTGTTCCCTGCCAGGATTTATCGCTCCGTCGCCCCTGTCCGGATGTTGACCCTCGCGAAACCCGGAATAGGACACGGCCATGACCTCACCGACCAGCAGATCACCCACCGACTGCCTGGCGATTTCTTCCTGGGAGCCTGAAGAGCAACCGGCTATAGCGACAAGCCCAACCAGGAGTCCACGAAACAAATTCAAAATAAGTCCTTCCAAAAAGCCAATGGCCGCGACGTTGCCTGTTCAGGCAGGTGGGATCGCGAGTTCACCTCTAGTCGGCCTCGATGAGTCGAAACTGCGTTCCCAGGGATGCCTCCGAACTGCCACCAATCCAGGCATGAAATTTACCCGGCTCAGTAAGCAGTCGCATGTCACGCCCGTAAAACGCCAGTTCGTCGGTATGCAAAGTGAACTCCACCACCATGGACTGACCCGGCTCCAGGCGTATCCGCCGGAAACCCTTAAGTTCCCTCACTGGCCGGGTGACGCTGGCTACCGGGTCCCGCAGGTAAAGCTGCACGACTTCATCGGCGGCGACCTTTCCGACATTGCTTACCGTCGCGCTGAGACTGAAGGTATCTCCAAGAGGGGTCTCCGGCGCACTGACCCGAATATCCTGGTACTCGAAGCGGGTGTAGGACAGTCCATAGCCGAAGCTGAATAGCGGCGTATACCCGGCATCCAGGTGAAACGCGGTCATCCCGAAAGAGGTTTGCGGCGCGCGAGTTTTGATCTCGTCAATATGTATGACGCCGCCAGGGAACGGCGGCTTGCCAGTATTTTTCTGATTGTAATAGATGGGGATTTGGCCAACCATCCGCGGGAAGGTCGCAGGCAATTTTCCTGAAGGTGATTCGATACCAAATAATAAATCCGCGATGGCCGGGCCACCCATGGTTCCCGGGTGCCAGGCAAACAAGATTCCATCCACATGGTTGACGATATTCGTCAAGGTCAGCGGTCTGCCCGCCATGATCACGGCAATCACCGGCTTACCGGTGCGTCGAATGCGTTGCACCAGTTCCGCCTGGTCACCAGGCAAATTGATGTCGGCCCGGGAATGCGCCTCGCCGGATAAAATGGATTCCTCGCCCAGGAACAGGAGGGTCACATCCGAGTCACCGGCTATTTCCACAGCCTCGTCGAATCCTTCATCAGCCTTGCTGCGGGAGGTCTCCATTGCCCTGAGGTAGCGAACCTCAACATCAGAACCCAGCAGGCTGCCTATCGCCTGCAAGGGCGTGACGCTGAGTTGCTCGTCACCGTCAAAAATCCAGGTACCCAGTTGTTCGTAGGGCGCATCGGCCATGGGACCGATAATTGCTACCGAGGCAAGCTTGCCTGCGGATAAGGGAAGAATTCCGCCGTCGTTCTTCAGCATCACCACGCTTTGCAGGGCAGCCTTTCTCGCCGTGTCTAGCGCCTGCCCACTGGCAATATCCGGGAGCGAGGCGGGATCAGTCTGTGCATTCTCAAACAGACCGAGGCGGAACTTGGTACGCAGGATGTTAGCCACAGCGGCGTCAATTTGTTCCACGCTGAGCCGGCCTTCTTCTACCAGGGCCGCCAGGTGCTTGCTATAGGCATCGCCAGCCATTTCCATATCCACCCCCGCCGTTGCAGCAGCGAATGCGGATTCTTTGTCATTCTCGGTCAGCCCGTGAACCTGCAACTGGCGAACCGAATCCCAGTCGCTGACAACAAAACCGTCGAAACTCCATTCCTCGCGCAATATCTGGCGCAGAAGGAATTCATTCCCGGTGGCCGGCACGCCGTTCAGATCGCTGAACGATGTCATCAGCGTGGCGACCCCGGCCTTGATGGCGGCATTGAATGGGCGCAAGTGCACATTGCGCAGTTCGTTCTCGGATATATCGGTAGTCGCGTAGTCGCGCCCGCTTTCGGCGGCACCATAGCCGGCGAAATGCTTTGCGCATGCGGCAATTGATCCAGGACTGGAAAAATTCTCACCCTGAAAGCCCTGGATCATGGCGCTGGCCAACTGGCTGGTCAGGAAGGCGTCTTCACCAAAGCTCTCAGCTATTCGACCCCAGCGTGGATCACGAGAGACATCCAGCATGGGCGCAAACGTCCAGTTTATCCCGGCCGATGCAGCCTCGTGGGCGGCAACCACTGCCCCTTGCTGCACCAACCCGGGGTTCCAGGTCGCGGCCAGGCCCAGGGGAATGGGCATGATGGTGTTGAATCCGTGAATGACGTCCCGGCCAACCAGGAGGGGAATACCAAGACGACTTTCCTCAACCGCGATACGCTGGAGTTCGTTGATGACCCCAACATCCACCACATTGAGAACCGAGCCGATACGACCGGCTCGCAGGTCCTCAGCAAGATAATCAGGCGCATAACCCTCGCCTGCATTGACCTGGCTCATCTGGCCAATTTTTTCAGCCAGGGTCATCTGGGAGAGCAATGCACTAATTCGCGGCTCTACCCTGGATGCGTCTTTCAATGGATTTGGAATGGAGGCGTTCATATATCCAGTAGGCAGCAAGCCACAAAGCACGAGCATGATACAAGCAATCGAGACGCCAGAATAAGATCCCCGAATGTTCATGGGCCAGGTAGGACTGCCACACCTGTCGTAGATAGCGCTGGAAGCAAACCGTGTGAGTCCTGTCTGGTTGAAATCACATTATCTCAAGAACGAGATACCGCCCTCGAACAGCACCCTCCTCCCGTCAACCAGTGCGATGAACACCGATCAAGGTCGTTTTTATCAGTATTTGACAGCGCTGTCAATTTGGTGGACGATAGCATATTACACATATATACGGGCAATCGGGAATACTAGCCAGAATGAGCCAAGAAACCCATTACAAAACGGCACCCCAGGACAGAATCCCGACCCACCAAAAACTGATCTATGGACTCGGGGCATTCGTCAATAACTTGCTGGCAGCAGCGATTGGCGGAATGGTTATTGTCCTGAATCTTGGCCTTGGCATGAACCCGGCCCTGGTGGGCCTGGCAAGCGCCCTGCCCCGACTGACCGACGCCTTCACCGATCCGTTGATGGGTTATATTTCCGACAACACCAGGACCCGCTGGGGTCGCCGCCGACCCTACATCTTCGTTGGCGCAATCGCGGTTGGAATAATCTATGCCCTGCTCTGGCAACTGCCCATCGGCAAGAGCGAGACATTCTACTTTTGGTACTTCCTTAGCGGATCACTGATTTTCTACCTTGCCTACACGGTATTTGCCACACCGTGGGTCGCACTGGGATACGAACTCACTCCGGATTATCACGAACGCACTCGCCTGATGGGCGTGCAGAACTTTACCGGCCAGCTGGCGTATGTCGTTGCCCCCTGGTTCCTGTTGATCATGCAGAAGGAAATCTGGTTCGACGACATGATCGACGGCGCTGCCGGCCTGGCAATCATCATCGGCATAGTCGTTGCAGTGGTTGGCGTACTGCCCGCCATATTCCTTCGCGAGCGCTTCAAGGCAGTCGCCACGGCAGAAACACAGGACAAGCTCAAGAAAAGCGAGAGCAACGGCACCATCATTCTTCGCGGCATAAGCAATTTCTTCCAGGGATTCGCAACCACTCTCAAATTCACGCCATTTCTAAAATTGTGCGCAGCGACCTTTCTCGTATTCAACGGATTCATGCTGGTCGCCTCGTTTCAGTTCTACGTGATCATTTACTACGTTTTCTCCGGCGACATGGTTTTAGGCGCGGAGTACGCGGGCTACTCAGGCACCCTGGGCGCAGTCTCCACGTTCTGCGTGATCGTGTTCGTGGCATGGCTGGGCACCAAGATCGGGAAACGTCGCACTTTCTACTTGACCACCGGGATATCCATGATTGGGTACGCCCTCAAGTGGGTTTGCTACAACCCGGAAATTCCCTGGCTGCTATTGCTGCCGGCGCCGTTAATGGCTTTCGGCCTGGGCGGACTGTTCACATTGATGCCCTCAATGATGGCTGACGTCGTGGATGCGGACGAACTCAATACCCATGAGCGCCGCGAGGGCATGTACGGCTCAATCTACTGGTGGGTGGTCAAACTCGGCATGGCCGCTGCCCTGGCTGCCGGCGGATTCCTGTTGAACGCCACAGGATTTGACGTTGATCTAGGCGGCAACCAAAGCGAACACACCATCTACCTGATGCGAATATTTGATGCCTTCATTCCATTCGTTGCATCTGGCATCGCTATCTGGGCGATAGCCACCTTCTCGATAACCGAGGAAAAGGCTCATGAGATTCGCCTGCAACTGGAAGCACGGCGAGGAAGCGTTTAACCGCCACCGACAGACACTGAACCGACTACGGGCCGAAGAGCAATGCACATAACTTCTCGACCCGTTTGAACGAACACCAAGGACCAGACTTGAAATCCAGCGAGACAACAATCAAGGCAGTTACCGGTGAATTCCTCGAATTCAAGGGTGAACGCTATTACCTTATTGGCAACGTCGACAAGATGGCACCATTCTTTATCAGCGTCATCTCCAACGTGGATCACTGGCTCTTTGTGTCGTCCACCGGGGGACTTACCGCCGGCAGAGTCTCACCGGAAACCGCCCTCTTCCCCTATGTCACGGTAGACAAGATTCACGAGAACATTACCCATACTGGCAGCAAGACCATGCTGCGAGTGAAGACAAGCAAGGGAATTTCGTACTGGGAACCCTTTGATCGGGAACAAGACGGCCACTATGAGCTAACTCGCAATCTCTACAAACACACACTCGGCAACAAGCTGTGTTTTGAAGAAATCAATCATGACCTGAAACTGGTATTTCGCTACACCTGGTGCACCAGTGACAGTCACGGTTTTGTGCGCCAGTGTGAACTGCAAAATCTCGGCGCCCATGACCTGGACATCGATCTTGTCGATGGACTTCAAAATATCCTGCCCGCCGGAACACCACGCTTTGCCCAGGCCAACACCAGCAATCTGGTTGATGCCTACAAGTGGACAGAGCTGGACGAACACACCGGGCTTGCCTTGTTCACCCTCTACTCCGGTATCAGTGACCGCGCCGAGCCTTGCGAATCTCTCAGGGCCAATACGGCATTTTGCCTGGGACTGGACAACGCCAGGGTACTGATTTCATCAGACCAGCTTAATAACTTCAGGGTGGGGACAGAGCTTAAGCAGGAAAGTCATCGACGGGGAATTCGTGGTTCCTACATGGTGAGCGTGAACCTCCAGATGGCGGCCAACACGTCCCGTTCATGGCAGATTGTTGCTGATGTAGAACGCAGCCAGGCCCAGGTAGTAGAGCTTCTTCAGCAACTTGGCGATCCAACTGACGTGGAAAAGACCATTGGCAAATCCATAGCCAGGGGTTCGGACGACCTGGCTCGCATCATGGCCCGCGCAGACAGTTGCCAGTCAACCGCCGAGGAAAACGTCTCCGCACACCACTATGCAAATGTATTGTTCAATGTCCTGCGCGGCGGCATATTTGACAACCACTACGTCATTCCCTGCCGTGACTTCGCCCGCACCATCAAGCACTTCAACAAGAATATTTATCAGGGCAACCTGGATTTCTTCGAGAATTTGCCCGAGACACTGAAATTACCCGATCTCCTGGAGCGAGTCAGGCAAACCCATGACGCCCAGTTGGAGCGGCTTTGCCAGGAATACCTGCCCATCAGGTTCGGACGCCGCCACGGAGACCCCAGCCGGCCCTGGAATCAGTTCGCAATAGAACTCAAGGACGCATCGGGCAATCACCTGCTTTCCTACCAGGGCAACTGGCGAGACATCTTCCAAAACTGGGAGGCCCTGGCATTTAGCTACCCAGAGTTCGTTGAGAGCATAATCGCCAAGTTTGTTAATGCCTCGACCATGGATGGATACAACCCCTATCGAATCACCAAGGAAGGCATAGACTGGGAAGTCGAGGAACCGGACGACCCCTGGAGCTACATCGGGTACTGGGGCGATCACCAGATTATCTATTTGCTGAAATTACTGGAATTGTCCAGGCGCTTCCATTCATCCCTGCTCGGCGATTTACTGCATCGACCGATTTTTTGTTACGCCAACGTGCCTTATCGAATCAAGCCCTTCGAAGCCCTGCTTGAAAACCCCAAGAGCACCGTGGTTTACGACAAGGAACTGGCTGCAAAAATAGAACAACGTATTCATGCCATCGGCGCGGATGGCAAGCTTGTCCTGGATCCCAGCAATAATGTTTACCAGGTCAACCTGCTCGAGAAACTACTGGTAACGTTGCTTTGCCGACTTGGCAACCTGGTCATTGATGGCGGCATCTGGATGAACACCCAGCGGCCCGAGTGGAACGACGCAAACAACGCCCTGGTTGGCCAGGGACTGTCCATGGTGACATTGTGTTACCTGAGACGGTACGTCTCCTTCTTACAAGACCTGCTGGCCGGGCAAAGCCACCCCGTCAGCCTGTCCGCCAATGTTAGCCAGTGGATGTCCGAAACAAACTCTGCATTGGCTCAAGTACGACCACTGCTAGGTGAAAAGCGGATCAGCACCACCGATCGCTATCAAACCCTGAAAAACCTGGGCGAGGCATCGAGTCGCTACCGCAAGGCGATTTACTCACAAACACCCCTCTCAGGCACCGAGGAAGTGTCGCTGGGCTCCATCGGCGTGATGCTGGAAAATGCATTGGCTGCCATCGACCACAGCATCAATACCAATAAGCGCGATGACGGCCTGTACCACGCGTACAACCTTCTTAACCAGCAAGATGGCCAGGTTGCCATCAACACGCTATATCCCATGCTGGAGGGCCAGGTAGCGGCGCTTAGCACTGGCGCGATATCTCCGGATGAGACTGTTGCGGTAGTGGAAACACTGTTCACTAGCGATGTATTCCGGGCAGACCAGAATTCGTTCATGCTTTACCCGGACAGGCATTTACCGGGGTTCCTGCAGAAGAACCGGGTTCCCGCTGAAGACGTGGACGCAATCCCGGTGTTGAAAAAAATGCTCTCCGAAGGAGACACCCGGATCATCTTGCGCGATGCACAGGGCTGCTATCGCTTCAGCGCCGGACTGACCAATGTAGGCAAGCTCAACGAAATACTCGACGCATTGGACAACGAATACGGCGATCAACTGATTACAGCAAGAAAATCTCTACAGTTTCTTTACGAAAAGGTTTTCGATCACCAGACGTTCACAGGACGCTCCGGCACCATGTTCGCATTCGAAGGCCTGGGCAGTATTTATTGGCACATGGTCTCCAAGCTTCTTCTTGCGGTACAGGAAAATTACTTCGCGGCCGTTGAGAGCGAACATGACGGAAAAACCTGCCAGCGACTTGGCGAGTTGTATTACCGGGTTCGGGAAGGACTGGGATTCAACAAATCACCCGCCGAATATGGAGCCTTCCCGGCCGATCCATACTCGCATACGCCTAAACATGGAGGCGCCAGCCAACCAGGCATGACTGGCCAGGTGAAGGAAGAAGTGCTGTCACGCTTCGGAGAACTTGGCGTCCACGTTCATGACGGCGCTGTGCGCTTTGAACCAAGTTTGCTTCGTGCCAGGGAATTTGTTTCTGAGCCCGGGAAATTCCGTTACCTGGACCTGGATAACGTTTGGCAAGAACTGGTTGTTCCTGTTGGCGGACTGGCTTTCACCTGGTGCCAGGTCCCCGTGGTCTACCAATTACACGAGGGCGAACCCACCCTGGTTATCGACTTGAACAACGGTGACGAGAAAACGCTTTCGGGACTCACTTTATCCCCTGAAGCGAGCGCCGAAATTTTCCAGCGCACCGGGGAAATTTGCAAACTAACCCTGAAATTCCGAACAGACCAGCTATTCCAGGGTTAATCTTTCAGGCCTGCACACCTGCCGACTGCGAGATGAGGATTGAATAAACGGATGGCTCAACGAGGGAGAATAAGCAATTCCAGGAGCCGTGAAGGCTTATAGCATCGTGCCAAAAAACACGATACAGACTCCCTTGGGCAGCAAATGCACCTGCAGCCCAAGTAATGCGAGCCAACTACTAACGGTTGAAATTGAAACTGTAACCAATCGGAAAAACCAGTAGAATCACCCTAGCCAACAGACCGGACAACCATGCGCAAAGCCAACATTAACGACGTCGCCGAGCACGCAGGTGTTTCTATCAAGACCGTGTCGCGAGTTGTCAACAACGAACCGAACGTGCGCGAGCTCACCCGGGACAAGGTCAACGCGGCCATCGCCAAGCTAAAGTACCGTCCCAACCAGTCTGCCAGAAACCTTGCCAGCCTTCAGTCACACCTGATTGCCCTGATTTATGATGACCCCAGTCTTTACGAGATTGCCGGGTCCGGTTACGTCGTAAGAATGCAGCAAGGTACGCTACGGGCGTGCGGATCAGCCAACTACGAGTTGCTTATTCACCCCTGCAACTATCGAAGCAAGACTGTTGGCAGCGAACTGAAAACCCTGATTGAGCATGTCAGACCCGCAGGCATCATCCTCGCGGCGCCACTGTCGAATATGCCCAGGATTGTTCGTGCCATTGAGGCAACGGGCACACCTTTTGTGCAATTGTCACCGGGCACCAATAGTGAAAAGCATTACGCTATTGCTACCAATGACCGAGAGGTCTCTGAAGAGATGACCCAATACCTGGCGAAGCTGGGTCATAAGCGGATAGCCTTCATCAGCGGACACCCTGATCACAAGGCCGTGCGAAATCGCTTCCTCGGATACAAGGATGGCCTGCGCAAAAATGGCCTGAAGTTTTCCGAAGAACTGGTTGTGGCCGGCGATAATTCCTATGGGTCCGGGGAAGAATGCGGGGCCCGGCTGCTGGGCCTCAAGAACCGACCTACTGCGATATTCTCAGCCAATGATGATATGGCGGCCGGCGTGATCGGCACCGCAAATCGCCTGAAGATTGATGTCCCCGGGCAACTCTCGGTTGCAGGCTTCGACGATACGTCACTTGCCCGTCACATCTATCCGACCATGACGACGATCAGGCAACCCCTTGCCACCATGGCAGAGAACGCCGCCCTGGCCCTGATAGGCCGATCGCGAAGTGACTCACCTCTAATGGGAACGGACATCATTCCCTCTACCATGCAGATTCGCGAATCCACCGGTCCGGTGCCCTCAAGTACCAAGAATTAGTTACCCAGGTCCGTCCGAGCAGTCAATACCACTGCCAGGTGTGAAGTCGCTGCTAGCGTGTTTCGCCCCCGGTCTTCCTTGCCTCTGCCAGGTCATCTATGTCGATAGCCTTGAATGCCCTGGACAGTGATTTCTTGTCCAGCGCATAGGGGTCCAGGTGCCAGATCCGGGACAGCACGTCATAGCCGATTCTTGGCCGTGCGAGGTAAACGCCATCGGAGTCAGCATCTTCCAGGGCATTAATCCCGAACCACTCCTCGTTCATGTTGTTCTTGCCATTTATCCAGTCGAAGGAATAGCCACCATTGCCCCACGAGGCATTGTCATCGTGAACGTCCAGGTTTTCGGTCTGCCTGAACTTCCACCATTCGTCGCGCCACTCGAATACAAAGCCTCCAATCGAATTTCCTACCCGACCATTACCATAGGCATTGGCGTACATATCTTGCCATTGGGTCTTAAAGAAGTTGGCCTGGGCCGCCTCATCCTCTTCTCCTGTTTTCGCGTTGAAGGCATCACTGCCAAACTCGAACAGGGCAACCGGTAAATCCAGCTTCTTCTGTGCGTCCTTCCACAGCGTGGTGAAGTTCTTTCCCCGGTATGCGTTGCTGCCCAGCAGGTCCAGCTCGGGGCACAGCTTGACGATCACATCGATGTATTGAAGGTCGCCATTGACGATGGTGTACAGGTGGTGCGGAGCTACCTTCCTGGAGGCAATTATTACGTCATTGAACAGACTGTAGAGGTACATTGCCTTTACCGTTTCCTGATCACCTACCGGAAGATTCTCTATTTCATAGCTTGACCAGGAAAGGCCGTAGTTGCTTTCGTTTCCGAATGCGAACATCAACACCCCGGGTGTGTCTTTATAACGTTCCACCTGTTTTACCGTATCGGCCTTCAGGGTCAGGCGTGTCAGCACGTCCGAGTAATCAATGACCGGAACCCATTTTCCACCGACGTTGTGACCGTATCTTCCCATCAGCGGATTAATGACAGTCATGATCCCGTATTCCTGGTAGATATACGTGACCCACTCAGGCGGAATGGTGGCAAAGCTGCGAATCGTGTTGACCCCGGCGGCTTTCATCATCCCAAAATCGTAATCGATGACTTTTCTAATGTAGTCCTCTGGCTGACCCCACAGGTTGTACTCGTAGTTCTCGTTTTTCGGTGTGTAGCCCCAGACGACGCCCTTGATGTAGTAGTCCTCACCATTAACCTGCAATTTCCAGCCATCTTCGTCGTTGAACGTCGTCACCTTATCGATGGCCGGACTGGCGGCCGAGGTTGAGACGATCAGAACCAACGCCAGCGCGCTGACAGACTTTCGAATGCAGACAGAAATTCCTGAATTGAATATAGCCACTACTCTTTGCCTCTAGTCATCTGGTTACAAATTTCCATGAAAAACAGCCGTCACGTGCCGCTGGCCCGTTGATAGACCCGGATATAGTCCACCAGCATGGTCTGCGGATATGTCTCCGTACCATCCGGCGGTTGATCACCGTTGGCGACCTTGCCTCCCATGGCAACATTCATTATCAGGAAAAATTCCTGTAGAAACTCTTCCATCGCACCCGGCTCTATAGCCAGGGTGAAATACTGTATACCGTCTATCTTCCCGACGATTTTCTGCTCATCCCATTCGGCTTCCAGAACATGAAAGTCATCACCCAGTGAGGTCGGAAAAGACAGGGATTGAACTTCATGAACCCAGCCATCCGGATAAGAACACACATCCGGCGCCTGCCTGGCCTCATCACACCAGTGCATCATGAACTGGACGGTTTTCTCATCCGAGTAGAAATTGTGAATCTCCATGAAACCAATTTCTCCCGACCTTGGCCAGTCGACCTCGGGATGATTCACACCAAGGGCCCAAAGGGCCGGCCATGCAGCCTTGCCCACGGGTGGTTTTATACGGGCTTCAAGCTTGCCGTACTTAAAACTGAATTTATCCCGGGAGTTTATTTTTCCTGAGGTAATCGAACCGTCACGTATTCCACATGGCGCCTTTGGACATTGTGCGGAAAGCACCAGGTACCCGCCCTCCACTCTGACGTTCTCGGGGGAGTCTGTATATTCCTGCCACTCGTTATTCCCCCAGCCATCGTTGTTGGACCCGTACCCGGTTTCTATCGTCCAGTTCGCTGGCGAAGGCGATGTGCCCGTATCAAATTCATCCGCGAAGACAAGCTCATAAGACTGGCCAGTGTCATCGCAAAGGGCATCCGTCTCACAGTCAAAAGAAGATTGTGAAAGTCCGGATGTCGAATCCGATTCCGGACCGCTGGCCAGGCATCCGACCAGTAGAAACAGAGGCAAAGAGATGCCCAGGCGGAACAAACGTGAGCATTTCAAATATGTTGAGCAAGTCACTCAAGTCTCCAGGCATGTCCGTGAGGCCAAAAATAGCCAATTCATCACGAGGATCGACCAGCTGTTCAGCCTATCCGAACCAGGCCGTATCTCCCCACAAAGGTAAATACTCAGGTATTATTGACAGCGTTGTCAATTTTGTCGGCAAATCATCACTGATAAACGGTTGAAGGCGAAATAACCTGCACGCCTGTGCGCAAATCTGATATTTTCCCAAGCTGAAATAAAAGGTATCCCGGTTCACGCATGTCGCAGATCAAACCGCCGGGTCATAAAGAAACCATGCGAATAATGACCCGAACTACCAACATTGTACTGTTCGCCCTGCCACTTCTTGTTTCAGGCACGCTATTTGGCGACGACACGGTGCTGGACCCTATCCATCCCCCGCTGATCGAAACCCTGCAAGTTACCGCCAGCGCGCGGGAACAAAGCGTTCTTGAGTCAGCCACCGCCGTCACGGTTGTCGGCAACGAGCAATTGCGCCAGCGCCGGGCGAATGTACTTCCCGAAGCATTGCGCGGTGAAGTCGGCACCTGGTTCCAGCAGACAACCCCGGGGCAGGGAACGCCTGTCCTGCGTGGCCTGAAAGGATCCCAGGTGCTGAACCTTGTAGATGGCATGCGCTTGAACAATGCCTTCTTCCGCAGTGCTCCAAGCCAGTACCTGGCCCTGGTGGACAGCATGAACGTGAGCCGCCTGGAAGTGGTTCGCGGCCCCTCCCCCACGCTTTACGGCCATGACGCAATGGGCGGCGTGGTAAATGTCATCACACCCACTCCCTCCCACAGGCGGGAGTGGAGCCTGGACAGCAAGGCCTATGTTTCGCTTAACAGTGCTGAACAACTGAAACTGCTGCATGCCGAACTGGAAGCTGGCGGGCCAACCCTGGCCATGCTGGGCGGGGTAACCCTGCGTGACACCAATGACCGGCGTGTTGGTGGAGGCGAACATATCTCGCCCAGCGGCTATAGCTCACGTTCAGCCAACGCCAAGATGCTCTACACACCCGCAGCCGGCCATGAATTCATGCTGGGGGGACAATTTACCGAACAGGATTCCACTCCCCGGGTGGACGAGTTGATTCCCGGCTACGGGCAGCTCACCCCAAGTTCGGAAGAGTTTTTCTTTGAACCCAATTCCCGTGAATTTGTTCATGGCCGCTACCAGTGGACCCCCGGCGACGGGGTACTGGACAACATCCAGATACACGTGGCCAGGCAGGTTATCCAGGATGACCGGCGCACCCGGGAATACGGCTCCGAACTACGCGTACTTGAGCAAAATCGCAGCACCCTGGACGGACTCAAGATCCAGGCGGAGATTGTTCCCTACGAGGACACATTCCTGACCCTGGGCATAGAGAGCTATCAAGATGAGATCCTGAGCGCCCGCCAGGGGCTCTGGCTGGACACCGGCGACACTGAAGTCCGGTCCCCGCGTTTCCCCGATGGCGCAACAATGGACAGCTTGGCCCTGTACACCCACGGCCAAGCCAGCCTGGCTGAGAACTGGACCCTGGGAGCCGGGCTGCGTTACAGCCGGTTCACCATCCAGGCTCCCGCCTCACAAAATGATGGATTCCTTCTCGAACCCAGTGACCTGACCGGTAACCTGAGCGTGGGCTACGAGGTGCGCCAGGGACTGCGCTTCTCAGCGAATGCAGGACGCGGGTTCCGCCCACCAAATATTTACGACCTGGGCACCCTGGGCCCCAGGCCCGGCAATCGGTTCAATGTCGCCAACACAGACCTGCAGCCTGAATCTGTGATCACACTTGATGCGGGTGTGAAATACAGTGCCGGCGCATGGGAGTTGGAACTCTATGCATGGCAGAGTCGTTACCGGGACCAGATCAGCTCGATGGACACCGGAGAGATCACCCCGGAAGGTCGCATCGTGGTTCGCAGCGAAAACCTCAACGAGGTCAACCTGCACGGACTGGAATCGGGATTTCGCTATTACGGCACATCCGGGTACAGCCTGTACGGCACCCTGAACTGGACCCGGGGCCAGGAATACAGCTCGGACGGACTTAGTCAGCCGGCAGACAGGATTCCGCCCTTGAACGGCAAGCTGGGACTGGACTTGCCCCTGGGAGACACCCTGGAGGCAGATGTCTGGATGATCTTCGCAGGACACCAGGACAGGCTGAGTTCAAGAGACGCGTCAGACCCGCGGATCAACCCTCTTGGCACCTCGGGATGGGGCAGCACAAACCTGTCGCTGCGCTGGCAGGCCAGAGACAACCTGGTATTGGGGTTCCGATTGGAGAACCTGGTGGACAAGGATTACCGCGAACATGGATCCGGGGTGAGCGCCTCCGGCCTGAATGTCACACTAAGTCTGAGCGCCGGTTACTAGGAAGCTGACTCTTCGGTTTCCTCAAGCATGCCTTCTGCGGCACGAATCTGTGCGATCCGCTCATCCTTGGCCCGCCACAACTCCCGCAATTGTCCCTTGAATTTTGCCCTGTATACCTTGTCACCCTGGTAGTCACCCCGGGGCAGCCAGGATTCCACTTCATGCTGGCGGACATCCACAATGACCCGGTTTATCCGTCTGCAACACAGGTCCCACATGCTGGGAATACCGTCCACGTACACGATAGACACGTCAAGTAAGGCGTGTAGTGACTCTCCCAGGGCGCTGACAACAAACGCCGCACCACCGGGCCTGGGCGGCAACAGGTACTTGTAGGGGGAGTTCCGGGACGCGTGTTTGGCAGGCGTAAAACGGGTGCCCTCAAGAAAATTCATTACGCTGGTGGGGGTTCGGGAGAAGTGCTCGCAAGCCTTGCGGGTCGCCTCCAGATCACGACCCCGCATTGCCGGGTTCTTCGCCAGGAATTCCTTCGTATAGCGTTTCATGAAGGGCATATCCATGGCCCACCAGGCCAAACCCAGGAATGGCACCCAGATCAGCACCTGCTTGATGAAAAACTTTAGAAACGGAATACGGCGATTGAACACCATCTGCAGAACAACAATATCCACCCAGGACTGGTGATTGGAGACCACCAGGTACCACTGGTCTCGTCTCAAATTTTCCAGGCCCCGAAAATCCCAGCTGATGTTCTGGGTCAAACCGATGATGCCGCGATTAAACGTGATCCAGTTTTCCCCGTAACGCATGATCCAGCGACTGACCATCACCCTCCATGCATCCAGCGGAATCAAAAGCTTGAATACGGAAACGATCATTATTGGGATAAACCACAGCACCGTATTCAGCACGAACATGAGCATGGTGACCGAGCCCAGCAGATTCCTTGCCACCAGTCCTATCATTCTCCCTCGGCTCCCGATTTTGAGGTTGTCATTTTTCGCCTGAAACTGTCGACCAATTACCAGTATTATATGCAATTAGAAACCTCGCGGGGTGACTTCAATGCCCGACTGGATTTCGGGCACTTCGCGACACTGGTTTTTCAGCATGTACAAGCACGGACAGAATTACATATGAAAGCACCAAAAATCGGACTGGCACTGGGTAGCGGTTCTGCCAGGGGCTGGGCTCATGTTGGCATTATCCGGGCCCTGGAAGAGATGGGAATCAAGCCGGACGTGATTGCCGGAGCCTCAGTGGGGTCACTGGTAGGGGCAGCCTGCGCCAGCGGTCAACTGAACACCCTGGAAAGCTGGATAATGAGCCTCACCAAGCGCGATGTCTGGGGCTTGCTGGATACCGCCTTCAGGCAGGGCGGATTCATGCGCGGAAACAAGCTCATGCGAGCCATTGGTGAACAGATAACCGATTACGATATCGAGCAATTGACCATTCCTTTCGGCGCCGTCGCGGCCGACCTGTACACCGGCCAGGAGGTCTGGTTACAGGAGGGTTCAATGCTGGATGCCGTGCGCGCCTCCAGTGGTCTGCCTGGATTGTTCTCACCCATGTGGCACCAGCAACGATGGATGATTGATGGCGGCGTGGTTAACCCTGTCCCGGTGTCCATATGTCGAGCCCTGGGGGCGGACTATGTGATTGCCGTTAATTTGAATTCCCACTACGGCAAGCCCACCCGCTTTGTTCGACACCAGGATCCCAAGAGCAGTGACAGCATCATGGAAGCTGAGGAACAAGACAGCAGCGCCAGCTGGACCAGCCTTGAGAAATGGTCTGAACTGGTGGACGGTCTAATGGATACCTTCCGGGTGGACCACTCCGGCACACCCCAGGCAAGCAACCAGGCGCCGGGAATGTTCGATGTCATCGCCGGTTCGGTGAACATTATGCAGGATAGGATTACCCGCAGTCGGATGGCCGGCGACCCGGCAAACATCATGCTCAGTCCCGACCTGTCCGATTTCCAGTTGATGGATTTTCACCGGGCTGCCGAGGCTATCGAGGTCGGCAGAAAGGTGGTCAGCCGCGCCGCAGATGAATTAGCCGAGCTTAGGCACTGGAGCGCGTAATAACTCTCAGTTCCGAGTGACTGCGGTTGTGTTAGCGTGTACGACAATGAGCACTGCACCGGACCAGACACCTTTTTCCACCCTAGACCCGGATTCGGTGCTGGATGCTGTGGAATCCCTGGGATTTGAATGCGACGGACGCCTGCTGGCGCTAAACAGCTATGAGAACAGGGTTTACCAGGTAGGGCTGGAATCTGACACTCCCCTGGTAGCCAAGTTTTATCGACCGGACCGCTGGAGCGACGAGGCCATTCTCGAAGAACACGCTTTCAGCCTGGAACTGGCCGGCGCAGAAATTCCGGTCATCCCTCCGATGATTCGTAACAAGCTCAGCCTGCATCATTTCGAAAATCACCGGTTCGCTGTCTTCGAACGGCGGGGCGGGCGTTGGCCGGAGCTAACCGATCCCGACACTCGCTTGTGGCTGGGCCGATTCCTTGGCCGAATACACATGGTGGGCGAGGCCAGTGACTACGAGACTCGACCGGTACTGTCTGTCGAGGAATTTGGCGACAACGCCCGCAACACCCTGCTTGAGCAGAACTGGATACCGCCTCACCTGGAAGAGGCCTATGACTCGGTCACCGTGGACCTGCTGGACGGGGTGGACCAGCGCATCGCCGAGGCCGGAGAAATGTCCTTCATCAGACTGCATGGTGACTGCCACCCCGGCAATATCCTGTGGACTCCGGATGGACCCCATTTTGTCGACCTGGACGACAGTCGGATGGGGCCCGCCGTGCAGGACCTGTGGATGCTGCTTTCAGGTGACCGGGAAGAGATGACCGTTCAGCTTGCAGACCTGCTTGAAGGCTATAACGAGTTCGCTAACTTCGACCCCCGGGAGCTCTGGCTGATCGAGGCCCTGCGCAGCCTGCGAATGATTCACTACGCTGCCTGGCTGGCGCGACGCTGGAATGATCCCGCCTTCCCGTTGGCATTCCCCTGGTTCAATACCACCCGCTACTGGGAAGACCATGTGCTGAGCCTGCGTGAACAACTGGGGGAGATACACGAGCCTCCCCTGCCCTGGCGGGCAAAATAGCCAGCTAAAACACATACGGAGCCAATAGAAACCTCCACTGTTCTGAGACCAGCCCGAGGTTCACGGGCAAGCAAGATTGCTGCACTGCCAGATAGATTAATCGCCCTGTCATGTGACATCCTTGGCAGACCTGCACGGCCCGAGTTCCTCCCTCGTTCGCGACATTCTTGAAAGTAGTCACAACGCGAGCAAGCCAATGGCCCGGACCGAGCATTTTTTCGTGCGAAAAAAAACGATAACTATTACCAAGGAAGTTGGACGATGAGCTCAAACAAAAGCAGCTTTAACAAAGAAGAGCTGCTGGATGCAGGCCACGGAAAACTGTTCGGACCGGACAATGGCCGCCTGCCCCTACCCAATATGCTGATGATGGACCGAATCACTCACATCAGTAGCGAGGGAGGCAAATACGGCAAGGGCGAAATCATCGCCGAACTGGATATCAACCCGGACCTGTGGTTCTTCCAATGCCATTTCGAAGGCGACCCGGTGATGCCCGGATGCCTGGGCCTTGATGCCATGTGGCAGTTGGTGGGTTTTTTCCTGTGCTGGACCGGCACTCCGGGCAAGGGTCGCGCACTGGGTGTTGGCGAAGTTAAATTTCGTGGACAGGTTTTGCCCACGGCAAAGAAAGTCACCTACCGGATTGATCTCAAGCGGGTCATTCTTCGCAGGCTCGTGATGGGCATTGGCGATGCCACCATGGAGGTGGACGGCCGGGTAATTTATGAAGCTACCGATCTTCGGGTTGGTCTGTTCAAATCAACTGATGATTTCTAGGAGACGCACTTGAGACGTGTCGTAGTCACCGGTCTGGGCGTTGTATCCAGCATCGGCAATAACAAGCAGGAAGTTGTAGATTCACTGCGTGCCGGTAAATCAGGCATCGAGTTCAGTCCGGTATACGCGGAACTGGGATTTCGAAGCCATCTGCACGGACCCATCAAGTTGAATCCGGCCGAGCTTATTGACCGCAAGACCATGCGCTTCCTCGGCGACGGTGCGGCCTACAACTACCTGGCCATGCAGCAAGCCATCGATGATTCAGGACTGGAAGACAGCCAGGTCTCAAACCCGCGTACCGGCATCATCATGGGTTCCGGCGGGCCCTCCTCGTCCAATCTATTGCTGGCCTGGGACACCATGCGTGCAAAGGGCCCGAAGAAAGTTGGCCCCTTCATGGTCCCCCGGACCATGTCCAGCACCAACACGGCCACCCTGGCCACACCGTTCAAGATCAAGGGTGTGAATTACACGATCACCTCGGCCTGCGCCACCAGCGCCCATTGTATTGGCAACGCATTTGAGCAAATCCAGTGGAACAAGCAGGACATCGTATTCGCCGGAGGCGGAGACGAGGTGCACTGGACCACGTCGGTACTGTTCGACGCCATGGGCGCCTTATCCTCCAAGTACAACGATTCTCCCACCACCGCCTCACGCCCCTATGACGTCACCCGTGACGGATTCGTGATCGCCGGTGGTGGCGGCGCACTGGTCCTGGAAGAACTGGAACACGCCAAGGCCCGCGGCGCGAAGATATATGCGGAAGTTGTGGGCTACGGCGCAACCTCCGACGGCCACGACATGGTGCAACCCTCGGGCGAAGGCGCGGTACGTTGCATGCAGCAGGCCATGGCCACCGTCGAAGGACCTGTGGATTACATCAACGCACACGGCACCAGCACCCCGGTGGGCGACACCAAGGAGTTGGAGGCGGTACGAGAGGTGTTCGGCGACACTATCCCGGCACTCACCTCAACCAAGTCCCTGACCGGTCACTCCCTGGGTGCAGCAGGTGCCCACGAGGCGATCTATTCCCTGCTAATGCAGGAAAATAATTTCATCGCTGCCTCGGCCAACATTACCGAACTGGACCCGGCCGCAGAAGGCGTTCCCATCGTGCGTGAACTGCGCGAGGGTGTGACCCTGAACACCGTCATGTCCAACAGTTTCGGATTTGGCGGCACCAATGCCACACTGATATTCCAGCGCTACAAAGACTGAATACCGCAAAGGATCGGAGGCCCTTGAAAAAGGGCCTCCTTTTTTATGCCTGCCGGGAGTTTCCCCGGAGCCAAAACCAATCAATCTTGCCGCAAGACAGTGCAACCCGGATCGCAAGGGTGCTGCCCCCGGGCATTAACCGCTATTGCTTGATGATCACCGGCGGATCAATGACTTTGCACTCTGCACCCGCTGTAATCGAGTACTCGTAAATTACTCGATCAGCCATTTTTGGTGCCTTTTTGATCGGGACAATTCTCTGCGGTTTGACTTCCCCTCCTTCGGACTCAAAACTACCGTTCTGAAATGGGGAAAAATGTATAGCGAACTCAGTATTGGGCGGAACTTTCTGATCTGCGACCCATGCAAGCTGTTCATTTTTACTCCCGCAGAGACAAACAGGAGGATATTTATTGCCCGTGGCGGGAGCATCCTCACATCCATTGTCACCTTGTAAAAATGAGACACTGTCAGGACAACTTATCCCTTCGGCGTTAACTGCGTAATTAACAACCACCGTATACACGGCCTTCCTGTTTGCTTTCTTGCAGTCCGGCCCGTTGGACCCCACGTTTTGATAACCAGAGTAGTGTTCAGTAACACAGCCGCCAAGCACTGCAATTAACGTCGCGAATAGCAGACTCAGAAAACATAGCTGCGCCGATTTCTTAATATTATTCATCAGCATTCCCTCCTGGGGCCGTAATCCATTCACGGCCTGTCTAACAATCCCTTGAAGCGAGGATCGCTCCGCAAGTCTTCAAAGCCTGGATCAGCCGCCAGCAAGCCCGGGGGATACCCTGCCTCCAGTGCTGCGGCAATCGCTACCAGCGCCTGGTCAACCTTGCCCTGGTCCATTCTGACCAGCGCTTCGTAATAGCGGATATCCATATGACCAGGAGAAGCCAGCGAGGCAATGTCTATCGCATCTGCTGCTTCTTCAAGGCGCCCTGTCCGCGCCAGGTAATGAGCCATGGCAGCACGGGTCAGTTGATCGACAGGATTCACATCCAATGCCGATAAGGACAGTTCAATGGCCCGCATATAGGCAGCGGTGGCCGCCTCCCCTGCACCGAGCCCATGCAGCGCATCGCCCAGGCCACCCCAGATGCGGTAATCCTCTGGAGTCAATTCAATCGCGTCACGATAGAGTTGCTGGGCCCTGTCCAAATCACCGGCATAGAAATACATGGTGCCGGAGTTGTATAGGGCTGCAGCGTCTGGCGCGATGGCATTGGAATACTCAAAGGCTTCGGCAGCCTGCTTGAAATTGCCCGCCATGACACTGGCCGCACCCAGGTTGTTAAATGCAAGCGTACTGGTTGGATCTAGCAGCGTTACCTTCAAAAACTGCTCCGCAGCCTCAGCAAATCGGCCGCGCTTCATCAAGAATGCGCCATAGGAGTTAACAGACACCCAGTAGACCGGGTCTTGCGCGATAGCCTTCTTGAATTCGGCCTCGGACTGATCCAACTTGTCCATCTCTGCCAACACAATCGCGGTGCCCACATACCCATCAGCCAATGTCGGGTCGAGTTCGACGACCCGACTGAATGATTTGAGCGCCTCGGAATAGCGCCCGGCGTAAGAGTACAACTTACCCATCGCCTGATGCACTTCAACACCGCCACGGCTTTTCACCAGGGCCAGTTCGCAGGCACTTTCAGCCTCTTCAAAACGCCCGGCAGCTCGTTCCAGTTCGTACCAGGCCAGGTAGGTTTCACACAGCCCGGCATAGGCTTGCGAGTACCCCGGGTCTATAGCCACTGCTTGCTTGAACAGTGCCTCGGCATTGGCGAGACTCTCCTCTCCCGGTGTCCTGCGGAGAACGCCCCTGGCCTCCAGGTAGGCGGTATAGGCGTCGCTACTATTCGTGGGAACGTAATCCAGTTTCTGTTCCGTACCCGAGGACAGGACCAGGCGCAGGGAGCGGGCCACTTGCCTGGCGATATCCTCCTGTACCTGGAAAATATTCGCAGTAGGAACCGAGTAGGCCTGGGACCAACTGGTAATCCCGCTATCAGCTTCGACCAATTGCGCAATGACACGGAACTGCTGCCCATCGTAACGACAACTGCCTTCCATCAGGTAGGTCACATTCAGCCGGCGGGCGACTTCCGCATCCTGCAGTGAAGCATTCCGGAATAGGTCCACGGCGGTTTGGGGAGCCACCTTGAGTTCGGGAATCCGTCCCAGGACAAAATTCAGGTCCTGGGTCAGACCATCACAAAAAACCTCGTTCTCCTCGATCCCGATACTGACCAGCGGCATCACCGCAATCCTGACCCGACCGTCAACAAACGGCGCCCTGACGAAGAGGTAGGTCAAGGCACCCACGAGTACCGCGATAACCAACGCCATCAACCAGGGTAAAATCTTGATGCGGCGCATGGTCTTACTGTCTGGGGAAGCGTCTACCTTTATGCCGTCCTCGGTTATCTGCAGCACCCAGGCCATCAACAGCGCCACCGGTGCCCCGGCAGTCCCCAGGGCCATCAAGGTGGCCATAACAGCAGTGGGATTGTCGAAAACAAGCGGGACGATTATGTCGGCCACTTGAAGTAGTGCCCAGACAGCAAAGCCATAGGCTGCCATGACCTTGAACACTCTCCTGCGCTTTACTTCTTCCCACCACTGTCGTGGCAATCCCGGGGCATAAACCATATTCAGTTCCGGGGCAGGAGGTGACAATGGAGTCACCCGGGCCAGCAACCGATAGCCTTCCCGGGGAATGGTCTGAATGAATTCAGGATCGTGAGCGTCGTCGCCAAGAGCATGGCGAATCTCGGTGATATTCCGGGTAAGGGTATCCTGGCGGACTGAATGCCTGCCCCAGACAGCCTTAATGATCTGGTCCCGACTTAGCAACTCTCCCGGGTGCGCCGCCAGGTAGAGCAATACCTCCATCGCATGGGGATGCAGAGCTGCCTTTCCATCCGCGGTGATAACCAGACCTTCCACCGGCCTGACTTCACAATTCCCCAGTCGGAATCCACGATGAAGCGGCATACAACCATTTCCTTGAGCCAGAACCCACTAGGCCGAGTGTAGCTCAGCTGAGACAGGACAACCGAAATAAGCCGGCTTACTTCGACTAATAACTGGAGACAGACCCATTCTGAAGGGCTGAATGAAAACCCAAATGCCCCACCCGGATTTATCCGGATGGAGCATCTGTTTCAGGCTGGAGCGATCTAGGACGGAGTGACTACCTGTTCTCGCGCCCTATTCCTGAAGCGCCCCACTGCCTGGCGGATGTCCTCAAGCATCAGGTAATTGACCGGAATCAACAGCAGGGTGATTACCGTGGCAAAAAGAATACCGAAACCCAGGGATACGGCCATGGGAATCAGGAACTGGGCCTGGGTGGATTTTTCCAGGATCAGCGGTGTCAGACCGGCAAAGGTGGTCAGCGAGGTCAGCAACACAGGCCTCAACCTGGCGAGTCCAGCCGTATAGACCGCCTTGCTCAGTTCCATGCCTTCATCACGCCTGCGGTTCACGTAATCCACCAGCACCAGGGAGTCGTTCACCACCACGCCTGACAAGGCCAACATGCCCATGATGCTCATGATGGTCAGGTCCATACCCATGATCAGGTGACCCAGCATGGCCCCGGCAATACCGAAGGGGATCACGCTCATAACAATCAGTGGCTGCAGGTAGGAGCGAAACGGAATCGCCAGCAGGGTGAATATCGCGAACAGGGTGAACAGCATCCCTATTCCAAGACTCCGGAAAGAGTCCCTTTGCTCCCTGGCCTCACCCTCCAGGCTGAAGTCCACCCGGGGATAGGATTTCCGCATCTCGGTAAGCAACTCCAGGAGGTCGCCCTTTATCGCCTCCAGGTTGGCAGACTCTTTATTCGCATCCGCAGAGATATTGATGGTGCGCGCCATGTCCACCCGGCGGATTTCCGAAAACCCTCGCCCGAAGCTGGCCTGCGCCACCTCCGAGAACGGCACTTCCACCCCTGATGGTGTGCGGATACGCATATTTTCCAGGGTCTGCAGACTGCGACGCTCGCTTTCGGGGTAGCGAACGTACACCCGAACCTCGTCCCGTCCACGCTGGATGCGTTGAACTTCGAAACCAAAGAAAGCCTGCCGGACCTGGCGGGCCAGCGCATTGAGGGTCAGGCCCAACACTTGCGCCTCGGGCTTGAGTTCCAGGCTGACTTCTTCCTTGCCACTTTCAAACGTATCGGTAATGTCGAACACACCGGGATAGGTCCGCAGGCGCTCTGTCACCGCACCGGAAACCGCCCTCAGATCGTCAAACGAGGGGCCCGACAATTGCACGTCAATCGGCAGGCCGGTCCGACCAATCTCCGCCCTGAAATTCAGGTCCTTGGCGCCGGGGATCTGCCCGATCCGCTTACGCCACTCCCGCACCAGTTCGGAACTGGTTATCTCTACCGTGCGTTGCTCCGGCGCCAGGATCTCGAATGACACTCTTGCCACATTAGACTGGGAGCCGCCGCCTCGCTGGGAACCGATATTCACGTACATATCCCGGATGATGCTCTCGCCCAGGCTGGGCTCCATGTAGTCAGCCCTCATCTGCTCGGCGACTTCCGAAATCCTGTCGGCCGCGGCTGCGGTGGTTTCGAAGGGCGTACCCGGCGGCATGATCAGACTGGCCGTGGCGACCTCGCTCTGAACCCGTGGGAAGAAAATAAATCTCAGCTGGCCACCAATGGCCAGGCTGAATAACAGGATCATGGCGGCAAGAAACAACGACAAGGCCATGTAACGATACTGAATCGCCCACCGCAGTGCAGGCTCGTACAATCCCTTGGTGCCCTCATCCACCCAGCGGGAAACCCGTCGCTGCAGGCGCACCGGCCAGGCATGCTCACTGTCCTTGAGATTCCGCACCCGCACATGCTTCAAGTGAGCAGGCAGGATCAGTTTTGATTCCACCAGGGAGAACAGCAGCACCGGGATAACGATCATGGGAATCTGGGCGAACAACTGCCCCCGAACGCCCTCGACCATCAACAGGGGGATGAATGCTGCCACGGTGGTCAGCACACCAAAGGTCACAGGCACGGCAATTTCCTGGGTACCGACAATTGCCGCAGTCTTGGGATCCTCGCCGGCCTGCAGCCGGGTATAAATATTCTCACCGGTAACAATCGCATCATCCACCACGATACCCAGCACCAGGATGAAGGCGAACAGGCTGATCAGGTTCAGGGTCACGCCAAACACCGGCATCATGGCAATACCGCCCATGAACGCCACCGGCAGGCCCATCAACACCCAGAACGCCACCGAGCCACGCAAGAACACCGTCAGCAACAGCAGCACCAGGAGACTTCCCTGGAGTGCGCTCTTTAACAGCGTATTCAGCCTGGCCTTGACCACCTTGGATTGGTCCCGCCAGTAATCGATATAAACACCCGGGGCAAACTTGCCATCCGACTCGGCAACATATTTTTTCACCGCGTCAGCCACATCGATGGCGCTTTGATTGCCTACCCGGTAGACATCGATAAACACCGCCCGGCGACCGTTGAAACGCGACTCCAGCGGATCCTCGCTGAACCCGTCACGCACTACGCCAATGTCCGCCACGGTAAGGCGAACATCGCCATCCGAACGCACCGGAATATCTTCGAACTCTACCCCCGCCCTGGCCTGGCCCTGGGTGCGGATGAGCACCTCGCCCCCCTGGGTCCTGACCCGCCCGGCCGCCAAATCCAGCGAGCCGCTACGCACCGCATTGGCGACGTTTTCAAGGGTCAGGCCGTACTGCCTGAGGGTCTGGTCAGAGATCTCGATGGAAATCTCATAATCTCGCACGCCATCCAGGTCCACCTGGGTAATTCCCGGCAGGGACAGCAGGTCATCCCGGGCAATCTCGGCCGCCTGGCGCAACTCCCTCTCGGATATGTCACCGGATACCGCAAGGGTAATCACGTCGCGACGTATCTCGGGGACATAGACCGAGGGTCTCTCGGCATCGGCCGGGAAGGTGGCAATGG
>UPTN01000340.1_pt1 | contig 25214 bp, 25 predicted proteins | sample 2160111 | NCBI WGS metagenome assembly UPTN01 (sample SAMN06265058, study PRJEB28932) | marine metagenome | isolation source: Columbia River Estuary | place: USA:Columbia River Estuary, USA | collected 2014-05-05
ATCAATAAGGGTCACCCTCAACCCTTTTCGCTGCAGGTGCCAGGCACAACTTGCGCCAACGATACCGGCGCCAATTACTACGCAATGTTTGTTCATTTTTTAGCTCAGCTCATCCAGTCCACTTACCAGATTTTCCAATATCCCAATAATCGCATCCAACGCCCTGATCGCGCCACTGCCATCGCCCGCGGCGACCGCACGGGCCAGACCGCCATGTAGTTGCGCGGAGCGCGGCAGGTCCAATTGCTGACGATGTAAATACCACAGTCGCCTGCACTGGCTGTGCATGGCGGTTAGCGCGCTGACCAAAAATCGGTTATTGCACGCCGCCTCCAGCAGTTCGTTAAGCTGTTGGTCGAGACGAAAAAAATCATCCAGGTTATTCGCCGCGTGTTCGATCTGCTCGGCCAGCACGCGCAACGCATGGCGTTGTCCGGCACTGGCCCGCTCGGACGCCTTGACCACCATTAATCGCTCCAGCACCCGCCGGGCTTCGATAATCTGGCCCAGATCAGAGCGCCGCACCGGTGTCACCATGAGGCCCTTACGTGGCAGCACTTGCAGCAAACCTTCGGCCGACAACCTTTGGATGGCCTCCCGCACCGGGGTGCGACCAATACCCGCCTTGTCCATCAGGTCTTTTTCCGCCACCAGTTCGCCGGGAACGAGCCTCAACGTGACCAGTTGCTCCTCAAGCAAGCGGTAAGCCTGCTCTGCCAGACTGGCGTTTTCCGGTGCAGGTTTTAAAACAGCATTCATACAGACGGTCGTGTGGCCAGTGCCTGTTCCACTATGACCCGAACATGGTCTGCTTCAGCTTCGTTCAAAGACAACCTCGGCGACCTTACCCGCGCCGACCCGACACCGACAAGCGCTTCCACCAGCTTGATCTGCTGCACAAACTTCGGTCCGATATCCAGATGCAACAATGGCAGAAACCACTCGTAAAGCTGGCGAGCCTCGGCCCATTTCTGCGCGCGCATTAATTCATATAGCCGCATGGTTTCGCGCGGAAAGGCCACCACCAGACCAGCCACCCAGCCAACCGCGCCCATGGAAAAGCACTCGAAAGCCAAGTCATCCACCCCACAAAATATCGCGTAACGGTCGCCGGTTTGGCGGCGAATATCGGCTATCCGCCGGGTGTCCGCCGAGGACTCCTTAATGGCGACAAATTTAGGGTTGCAAGCCAGCGTGTCAAAGTCTGCCGGGCTCAGGTCGGTGCCGTAAGCAACCGGGTTGTTGTAGAGCATGACGGGCAGGTCGGATGCGGCCGCAACCTCATCGAGATAGCTTAGGGTTTCGCGCTGGTCACTGGGGTAACGCATCGGCGGCAACAGCATGAAGCCATCGGCACCCAGCGCGGCTGCCCGGGACGCAAAGTGACAGGCCTGGCGGGTATCCGATTCGGCAATGCAGGCCAACAGCGGCACCCTGCCATTGACGCGTTTAACGAAAAACTCGGTCAGCTGTATTTTTTCATCCATATCCAGGGCTGAGTTCTCACCCAGCGAACCGAGAATAATCAGCCCGTGCACACCCGCGGCCATCTGAAACTCCAGATGTTCAGCCATCGCATCCAGGTCCAGGCTGAAGTCTGCCTTGAATTTTGTTGTTAACGCGGGAAAAACACCTTGCCATCTTGTTGCATTCATTATGGTCTACACTTTTTAATGATTAATATATTAGTGATATATCACAAAACAACCGACCGCTGCTACAAAAATAATTTCAATACGAACCACATACCCGACCCAACACCGCTGAAAGCGGCGCTAGCTCGGCATCCTCAAGGCAACGGCGACATCCGGTTGCGGCGACGAACCGTCGGCGACCGCTCATACCACGCCTTAGAACTGTTGACGATTTTGACCACCGACAACATCACCGGCACCTCTACCAAAACGCCAACCACCGTCGCCAGCGCCGCGCCTGAATTGATACCAAACAGACTGATCGCCACTGCCACCGCAAGCTCAAAGAAGTTGCTCGCGCCAATGAGCGATGAAGGCGCGGCCACACAGTGCGCAGAACCCACTTTGCGGTTCAGCAGATAGGCCAGGCCCGAATTGAAATAGACTTGAATGAGAATAGGCACCGCGAGTATGGCAATCACGATGGGCTGGGCGATAATCTGCTCGCCCTGAAAACCAAACAAAAGCACCAGCGTGGTCAGCAACGCAATCAACGAAACCGGTTGTAATGTACTCAGCAGTTTCTGCAGCGCCTGCTCGCCGCCACTACGCAGTATCTGTTGCCGCAAAAGCTGCGCAATAACCACCGGCACAACAATATACAACACCACCGAAAGCACCAGCGTATCCCACGGCACGATGATGGCCGACAGACCCAGCAGCAAACCCACAATGGGCGCAAACGCGAACACCATGATGACGTCGTTCAGTGCCACCTGGCTCAGCGTAAAGTGCGGTTCACCATCAGAGAGGTTGCTCCAGACAAAAACCATCGCGGTGCAAGGTGCGGCGGCCAGGATAATAAGCCCGGCAATATAGCTATCCACCTGCTCAGCCGGCAGGTAGGGCCGGAACAGGTAACCAATAAAAAGTAAGCCCAGCGCGGCCATTGAAAAAGGTTTGACCGCCCAGTTGATAAACAGCGTCACACCTATACCGCGCCAGTGCTCGCGAACCTTGCCCAGCGCCGCGAAATCAATCTTCACCAGCATCGGGATAATCATCAGCCAGATGAGTATTGCGACCGGGATATTGACGCTGGCAATTTCTGCCGTGCCTATGGTGGAAAACACGCCGGGAATAAAATGCCCAAGCGCTACGCCGGCGATAATGCAAAGCGCAACCCAGACGGTCAGATAGCGTTCGAATGTTGACATAACCCCTCCCTTCGCGACTTCAAAGACACACCATATTGTGCCTGACTGAAGTGCTGAAGCAAGCTTTAACCAGGACAAAATGGCACGGGTGTTTTTGGCACAAAAAAGCCCGGCAGATAAACACTGCCGGGCTTTCTCTTAAAGGGGCTTTTAGAGATCAGTACTTTTCAATCTTTATCGAACCATTGACCGTTTCAAGCGACATCCTGGCATCGCCATTGCCAATTTTTCCGTTTAATTCATTGCCGATAAAACCACCATCCGCCTCCAGGTCAAAATCACCCGCGTTGACTCTGCCGCTCATGGTATCCGCGTTAACACTGACGCTGGCGTTGGCAGGCAGCCTGACCCTTATACGGCCATTGACTGTTTCAGCTTTAACGCTCTGATGGTCCTGAAGTCTTGCGAACTCGGCACTAATGCTGCCGTTAACCGTCGACAGGTCAACGTCACCAGTCAAATCACTTACGTCCAGCCCTCCGTTGACCGACTCGGCCACCACATTACCGAATACACCGCTGATGCTAATTCCGCCATTCACCGTTTCGACCGACTCGAGCACGCTGCTTGCCGGCACGACCACCTGATAACGGACCTCACCACTGCTGCCTCTGGAAAACCAACCGCCGGAATTACCAAGCTCAGTTTCAACCACAATCTCGCTGGCGGAGTGGGATATTTCTATCTCAATATCATTGAGATCATCCTGATCATCAGCTTTCTTTGTCGCGATAATTTCAACCGCGTTACCCTTGCCTCCAACAATGGTAATGGAGCCGTTCACATTGGAAATACTGAACCGGCCCCCTTCATCCAGCGTATAAGAGAAACTCTCTTGTTCTGTAACACTGGCAAAAAGACTGCTGGCAGCAAGTAATGTCACACCAAAAAACACGAATATTCCCAATTTCATTGTATGTCTCCTTAACCCTTGAATAGCTTAGTGATGGAGTGTTTGACGCGGGCACACACAAAGAGGTTTAAACCCACTGTAAAATTTTGGTCTAAAATATATTTCCAAACCCTTAAAACAGGAGCCTTGTTGGTGGCACAAAGCAAAAGCAACGATGGTTTACAAATTCGCCTGATTGAGTCACGCGACAATGACGTGGTCGCCGATATTATCCGCCTCGTCATGACAGAGTTCGGCGCGGTTGGCAGTGGCTACTCGATCAGCGATACCGAAGTGGATGATATGTACACCGCTTACTCATCGAAGGGTTCGGAGTTTTACGTTGTAGAGCTTGATGGCGAAATTTTAGGCTGTGGCGGTTTCGGACCGTTGGCAGGCGGCGATGCTGACACCTGTGAATTACGCAAAATGTATTTCAAGTCCGCTTTGCGCGGCCTGGGTATTGGCACCGAGTTACTCAACCTTTGTATTGAAGAAGCGTCTGCGATCGGTTTCAATCGCTGTTATCTGGAGACCCTGGACCACATGACGCAAGCCCGCCGTCTGTACGAAAGACATGGGTTCATATCGCTTGATCACCCGATGGGCAATACCGGCCATACCAGTTGTGGCACATGGATGGCCCGGGAGCTTTAATGAGAGAAGCCCGCAACCGGGCTTCCCAACGCAACTTGTTTATTGATGGCCTGTCAGTTTTCCGGAAACAACGCCACCGGCTTTGATTCACCCATCATTTGCTGACGCACCAATGGGATTGGCGGACCGCCATAGCTCAAAAACTCATCATGAAACTCGCGCCACGCCTCACGTCCACCGCGGGAAGAGGACCAGTCATCACGCAACCGCTTGATCATCAGCTTGCCCATGGTGTAGTTCAGATAGGCCGGGTCGTAAGTGCCCCGCGCTGCCTGTTGAATGGCCGTGCCCTCACTCTGGAAAGCCTCATCGATAAAGAACCGTTTTGAATCTTCAACTGACCAGCCTTGAGTGTGCAGACCAATACTCGAGATAAAACGAGCATCCCGCAACAGGGCGTTGCTGATCTGACCGATACGCGCCTCAGGGTCGCCGCTCCGCAAACCGGCTTCGAGCATCATTTCTTCAGTGTAGTGCGCCCAGCCTTCTGCAAAAGCATAACCGACGAATACGCGGCCATAGAAAAACTCGGCCCGGTTGGCATGCAGGAAATTCAAAAAGTGGCCGGGCCAGACCTCATGTACCGACGTGAACAAAAGATCTGCTTCACCGGCAATGTAGTTGGCCTGCACATCTTCCGGCCACGCTGGGTTCGGCGGGGAAATGTAGTAGACCGATGGCTGGTCTTTTTCCCACGCGCCCGGAATATTAATGTACGCAAAGTTAGAGCGCGCATACGGCGGCGACTCATTGACGCGGGCCTCTTCCTCACCCGGAATAGTAACCAGATCTTCCTGCACGATGAACTTGCGTATCTCGTTCAACTGGTCACGCGCGGTTTCAACCGATCCATCTTTTGGTTTACGGCTGGACATTTTTGAAAAACAAGCCTGAATACTTTCTCCAGGCGCGAACTCCGTACAGGCATCGGTCAGATTACGCAGATTGCGCGCCATATCCGCCCGGCCAATGGCTTCAAGCTCTTCCAATGGAATATCAACACGCTCGGTATCCCACAACATCTGCTTGTACAGGTCGGCACCAAGTGCATACCCTTCTGTCGCGTTCGGCATATTGGACTTGAGCCAGTCAGCCATGCCCTGCATCGCCTCAATGGCCGCAGCATTCGCGTTGGCAAAGTCCTGTTGCAGCGCCTCATCTTCCACGGAAGCCCATACAGCCGGCACGTCATCGCTGAAATAAGCGGCATAACCGCCAAACGCGTCAATACCCAACTGCAACCACGTACGCGGCATCGGCATGGCCAGGTTATCGCGTATCTGGCCAACTGCTTCAGGTACATTTTTCAAATATAGCGTGAAAACCCGCATGCGTTCTTCAACAGGCGCGTAATCGAGTGCGATATAAGCACTGGGGTCCAGTGAGTCACCCATCCAGCCGAAGTAAAACTGTGGACTGATAAACGGCAAACCAACTTTTTCCATCCAGAAAAGATCCTGATCGACCCGGGATACAAAATATTCGAGTTGGTATGACTGCTCTGCGGTCATCTGCCCACCGGCAAAGGTCATGGCCTCATCACGCACTTGATGTAAACGTGCGATTTCTTTTTCTATTCCGGCACGGCTCCAGTCAGGAAGCTGGCCATCGAATTCATGTCTGCCCTGGGTCACGGCCCACTGCGGATGGGCGGCTATTTGAGCCTCAATTTGACGGGTTACAAATTGCTCCCAATTCTCAGCTTGAGAAGTTTGCTCTACCGCCTCAGCCATCACGGCAGGCTCTTCGGCTTTTTGACAGGCTGTTAAGGTAAGTAAACAAAAGAAGACCAACGAAACTACGGGGCGAAGCTGGAATGGCGTCATGGTGTGTGTTCCGGAAAAAGGACAGCGGTCATTCTAGCAGGTGAACAGCTGAAAACCACAAGCGTTCCGGTGAGGGTTGATTCAATAGAAGCAGAACAATTGCAACGCGGGGGTTGCTTAAACTAAACGGGCGTTAACCAAGGCCGGGCGCCTCAGTCGGTAGTGCTAGTGCTCATCGTCATCGAGGCTTTCGATGCTGGCCTCACTGTCATCATCCAGTGAAAACTTTTTGATCAACTTATCAATCTTTGCCCACATAGCGCCATTCGTATCGGCCAGGGTAAGGTTGGAAATCAGCTCAACCAACATCTCTTTTTCGATGTCGTCAAAGTCACCATCCTGACAGCCGTACTCAACGATTTCTTCAAGCTCTTCTGTATCCACACTTCCATCGCTAAGGAACGAACTAAAAGCGTGACTCTTTATTTCCTGCCAGTGTGAACCATTGACCATCGCAGACCTCTCCCGCGCGTATCTGGTTAATTGATGTCTGTCTGATACTTATATTAAAGCACTAATCAACCAACAAATCGCCAAGTATTGGTTTTTTTTGACAAATCTTTACAATTCTCCTTCATTGCCTGTCTGTGTTCCCAGGGCAAAAAAAACCCCGGACATTGCCGGGGCTTTAATCAACACTGTTCCTGGCTTATTTCACACCGTGCATCAACTTGTTGATTGCAGGTGCCAGCACCAGGTAAATGATACCAACTACCAGACCGATCCAGAATAACTGCATGTATACACCAGAGTACTGGTCGATAGTGGCAGCTACCGGCGCGCCATGCCCGCTAGTGGTTCCGCCAGAAGCGATTGCGGCAATCAGGCCGGCAACATACTGGGCCATGGCAATAGAAAGGAACCAACCGCCCATGGCGAGGCCCACTTCTTTCTCATCAGCCAGTTTGGTGACCATGCTCAAACCGATTGGCGAAAGACATAATTCGCCTGAAGTGTGAAGCAAATAGCACAAGGCCAGGAATATCCACGGCACAAGACCGGCTGCGTTTTGCATGTTGTCAATGGCGAAAACGAGCAGATAAAAACCAGCTGCGACCTGCACCAAACCCAAGGCAAACTTGCGCGGAATAGAGGGGTTCATGCCCATTTTATCCAGCTTGGGCCACAGGGCGGCAAACGCCGGCGCAAGCAACAGAATGTAAAGTGGGTTCAGCGACTGGAACACACCAAAACCACCGGCCTGCCATGTTTCCATGCTGCCGTACATCGGTGTGACAAACTCACGCGCAAAGAAATTCAGCGAGCTGCCGGCCTGCTCAAACAAGGCCCAGAAACACGCGTTAGCGACGAACAAAATGATCATTGCGAGGTAACGGTGCAGTTGCACTTTGTTCTTGGAGGCGATCCCGGAAATTACAAAATATGCGACCAACCCAACCATGAGGAAGATCAACAAGTACCCGAGGATAGTGCTTTCAGAAAGCAGGAAGAAAACAACGCCAGCCAACACAAGCGCGCCCGCGCCTACGGCAAAAAAGCGGCCCCAGCCTTCCTTGCCTGGTTCAGGACGCCCAACATGCCCTAGTGACTTTTTGGCCACCTCAAGAAACAGCGTGGACAGAATCATGCCAATACCAGCAGCGAAGAAGCCCCATTTCAGGCCCCAAACCGCGCCAATCCATGCGGCAGTTACAAACGGCGCAACCATGGCGCCCAGGTTGATGCCCATGTAGAAGATGGTGAAACCGGAATCCCGTCTGACGTCATCAGGCGCGTATAGTTTACCAATCATGGTGGAGATGTTTGGCTTGAACAAACCATTACCGGCAACAATCAGTGCCAGGCCAACCAGAAACCAGTTCAGGTCTTCAATCAGCAGCACAAACAACCCGGCGGCCATGATAATGGCACCCAGTAAAATGGAGCGTTGATAGCCCAGTATGCGGTCGGCAACATAACCGCCGGCGATACCGGTGGCATATACCAGTGCCGTATAGCCGCCATAGACAAGGCTGGCCTCAGCATTGGCGCCGGCACCCATGTGCGAGAAAAATGTCGTGGCTACATAAACCGCCAGAACAGCTCGCATGCCGTAGTAGGAAAAACGCTCCCACATCTCGATATTGAATAACTGCCAAAGGGCCTTGGGATGGCCCAGGAAGTCCCCTGCAGGCAGTCCCGGCTGCTGCGTGGTAACACCATCAGTTTGATTGGTCACGTTTCAAGCTCCAAATCTGTTTTGAGTAAAAATATTGGTGAGTCGTCGCGAAATTCCCCCGCGACAAAATGCACGGCAAGCATACCATAGGGCTGCGTCAAATCGACCATCTCTCAACCGAGAGTTCATCGATGTCCACTTGCGTGCGATAATCAGGTGATTAACTTCTTCAGTACAAGGTCAAAGTCATGGATCAAAAAATCGCGCAAAACTTTATTGATGAAATATGGAATGAATCTATCGTTCCCGAGTTGGTGGAGTACATCAAGATTCCCAACAAATCACCCCACTTTGATGCTGACTGGCAGAAACACGGTTATATGGAAGACGCCGTGCAGCAGATTTTCGGTTGGTGCAAGGCGCAGGACGTCAAGGGCATGACCCTGGAGATCGTCAGGCTGGAAGGGCGCACCCCATTAATTTTCATGGAAATTCCGGCGCACGGCGAGGCGGCCGCCGATGACACGATACTCATGTATGGACATCTCGACAAACAGCCCGAGATGACCGGTTGGGCCGAAGGTCTCGGCCCGTGGATACCTGTCATCAAGGACGGCAAACTGTACGGACGCGGCGGCGCGGACGACGGCTATGCCGCCTACAGCTCATTGGCCGCCATCATGGCGGTGCAAAGACAGGACCTGCCACACGCTCGCATCGTGGTCATTATCGAGGCCTGTGAAGAGTCCGGCAGCTACGACCTGCCGTTTTACATCGACCACCTCAAAGACCGTGTCGGCGAGCCTTCATTGGTCATCTGCCTGGATTCAGGCGCCGGTAATTATGAACAGCTGTGGCTCACGGTTTCATTGCGCGGCATGGCTGCAGGCACATTAAGGGCGGATGTCCTTAAAGAAGGCGTGCACTCCGGTTACGCATCAGGCGTGGTTCCCTCAAGCTTCCGTGTCCTGCGTCAACTGATGAGCCGGCTCGAAGACGAAAAAACCGGCAAGGTACTGCCCGAATACCTGTACGCGCCTATTCCCGAACAGCGCTTGCAGCAGACGCAAGCCATGGCTGACGCGCTCGGCGATGATATCTGGCAAGCCTATCCGTTTGTAGCCGGGGTTGAGCCCATGGCCGAGAACAACGTCGAGCGTATTCTCAACCGCACCTGGCGGCCGGCTTTGTCGTATACCGGCATCGGCGGCATTCCCGAGCTCGATTCTGCCGGAAATGTATTGCGCCCCTACACCGCCATGAAGCTTTCCATGCGTCTGCCGGCAACCGTGGACGGCGAGCAGGCTACCATTGATATGAAAGAAACTCTGGAAGCCAACCCGCCCTCCAATGCAAAGGTCACCTTTGAAGCCGACCAGGCCGCTTCCGGCTGGAACGCGCCAGAAATTGCGCCCTGGTTACATGCGTCGCTGGAAGAGGGCTCACAGGCAAGCTATGGCCGTGGTGTCATGTACATGGGTGAAGGCGGCACCATCCCGTTCATGGCCATGCTGGGTGATTTCTTCCCGCAGGCACAATTCATGATTACGGGCGTACTTGGGCCACAATCCAATGCCCACGGGCCCAATGAGTTTCTGCACATTCCGTTTGCGCGCAAACTCACCACCTGCGTGGCCCGCGTGATCACTGATCATTGCCAGCGCGATAAAACATAAGCGTTCGCGCGCAGCGGTTTTTGGATTAAACGTGTTGATTATCGGGGCCCAGAACGGGCCCCGGTTTTATTTGGCGCAGTGATGAGATTGCATGCAAACGCTTTGTTCGCCGCCCCTTTCAATTTGAAAAGTCGCGTGTGGTATCCCGAATTTTTCAAATAACCGCTGTGTAAGTTGGTGCAAAAACTGGTCATCCAACGGTGGTTCCGGCATCAGCAGATGCGCGGTCAGCGCGGTTTCAGTCGTGCTCGTGGGCCATATATGCAGGTCATGCAAGCCCTCAACACCCGGTTGCTCCAGCAGCCATGCACGAATCTTTTCCGGATCAAGACCGCGCGGCACCGCGTCAATGGCATGGTTGAGAGACTCACGCAGCAAGCCCCAGGTCGACCAGAAAATCACTGCCGCGATCAACAGACTGCTCATGGGATCAAACCACTTCAGGCCAAACTTCCAGATCACAAACCCGGAAATCACCACGCCAAGAGAAACCAGGGCATCGGCAGCCATGTGCAAATAGGCACCACGGATATTCAGGTCGTGGTCTTTTCCAGAAACAAAAAACCACGCCGTGACCGAGTTAATGACAACACCGATACCTGCGACAACCATAATGGTTTTACCGGCAGGCTCGGCCGGTTCAAAAAAGCGGTTGACCGCTTCCCAGCCAATCACCGCGACAGCAGCCAGCAACAACAGGCCACTGAACATGGAAGCCAGGATAGTCGCGCGGGAATATCCGTAAGTGCGCCTCAACGAAGGGGCTTTAGTGGCCAGGTAACTCGCGCCCCAGGCCAACAACAGACCCATGACATCGCTCAGGTTATGCCCGGCGTCGGTGAGCAGGGCCAGCGAGTCGGCCATCAAACCGTAGGCAACCTCAATCAGAACAAAGATGACATTAAGCGCGACACCAACAGCAAAAGCCCGACTGTAGTCCGGTGCCGGATGGTGGTGATGGTGATGTCCCTGACTCATTTCCGTGTTCTCAATTACTGCGCTGCTTTAAGCCGCACTTTGCCAGCCATGATAGAAGGTAAATGCGCCGATCACGATAAAACCGGCCCCTGCAAACATCGACATCATTCGAGGATTGATAACATGGGATAACATGGATCCCGCCGCCACGCCAATAGCACTGGCCGTTACCAGCGCCAGCGCTGAGCCGAGAAAAACGGTTAATTTGCTCACATCCTTGTCTGCGGCAAACAGCATTGTCACCATTTGGGTTTTGTCCGCCATCTCGGCAATAAATATGGCTCCGAATACCGTTGCAAAGATTTTCCAATCCATTATTTTTTCCTTTTTAAATGTTATTCCGCAAAATGTACTCTAATCCCCGCAGATGTTACTTGAACTGGCTAGTGCATGGTTGGATACTGGAGCCATTATTTGCAAGTTACCAAGACGGAATTAAACAACATGAGTACAAATTATAAAATCTGGTTCAACGGCGCAATGCGTGAATTTGACGATTGCAAAGTCCATGTGCAAAGCCACGCACTGCATTATGGCTCATCGGTATTTGAAGGCATCCGTGCCTATGAGACACCCAAAGGCACAGCAATCTTCCGTCTTGACGAGCACCTGAAAAGATTATTTTATTCAGCAGCTATCTACAGAATGCCCATCCGTTACAGTTTTGAAGAACTGCGCGAAGCCTGCTTTGAAGCGGTGCGTTGCAGCGGATTGAAAAGCGCCTACATTCGTCCGCTCGTCTCGCGCGGCAATTGCGGCCTGGGTGTCATACCCAAAGACCTGGGCGTGGTTGATGTTTCTATTATGGTGGACTCGTGGGGCGCGTACCTGGGTGAAGACGGGCTGAAGAACGGTATCCGCGCCTGTATCACTTCATGGCAACGGCTCGCTCCCAACACCATCCCCACCGGCGCGAAAGCCGGCGGCAACTACCTGTCCAGCCAATTGATTGGTTTTGAGGCCAAGGACAGAGGCTTTGACGAGGGCATCGCGCTTGGTCACGACGGCCTGCTCAGCGAGGGCGCCGGTGAAAACCTCTTCATTATCAAGGGCGACAAAATTCTGACACCGCCCGCCTCAGCGTCAATTCTCGGCGGCATCACCCGCGACTGTGTATTCTCGCTGGCTGCTGACCTGGGTTTCACCGTCACTGAACAGACACTGTCACGCGAACAACTCTATGGCGCTGATGAAGCCTTTTTCACCGGCACTGCGGTTGAGGTAACACCCGTACGGCAGGTCGACCACATGACCATCGGCAACGGTGGCTGCGGCCCAATAACAAAACGTATTCAATCTGCGTTTTTCGGACTCTTCAACGGTGAAACCGAAGACCGGCGCAACTGGCTGAGCTACCTGTAAATATTTATTGTCACTTTCATTAGTTGTCACCTCCGGGTGACAATTAATGTCAGTCGGTCGACACAACACGACAACCTCTTGCCGGTTCAGGCACCTGACAAAAACCACAATTAAACCGCATCTCACTGTTTAAACTGAATAAATTCCATCACCACCCTTTGTGGCACGCTACTTGCATGATAAGGGGGCGGAGGCATGTTAATAATATGTCTCTGTTTTGAAAGAACATGGAAATGACGCACAAAGAGATGTCGCCACCTGCGCCATGATTGTTTTTTAAAAAGTTAGTGATAGGGCTGTCTCAACCACAGTTAACCAAACTTTAAGCCCACTCAACAGGTGGTCTTAATAGGAATTGAAGCTTGGGGGACAAGCAAGGGATGATCAGGGTGCCAACGAAGGTTGGACGAATGATCAATTAAGGGGGAGCCAAAAACGGTGGTGAAAACCATTTTATTCGGCTCTAGAAAAGGACCTGCGCCATGCAGGTCTTTTTTTTGTCTTCCAAAAATGAGTTTTAAGCGTGCTTAAGCGCCAACATAATCGGTGATGATGTAACCACCGGATTTCACATCATGCTCCAACGTCACCAACTTCTGCTCTTCCATTTTCTCCAGCAATTCGCTGAAAGACCGAAAGCCATGGTAACGCTCGTTAAACCCGGGCTTACGCCGTTTCAACGCCTGCTTGACCATTGAACCCCAGACCCTTTCTTCGGGGTCACGCTCGCTGAACAGGTCGTCCAGAGTTTCCAGCACCCATCCAAACGCCTTTTCTTCGCGAAGTTGACCTTTGCCCTTATTCGGAACGACCTCTTCTTCAGCCCCTTTCTTGCCGTTGGTTTTTTTCTTCGGGGGCTTGCGTAGTTCGGCCTGGCGGACAATGTCGTCGTAGTAGATAAACTCGTCACAGTTTGCGATCAGCAAATTGGATGTCGATTCTTTCACCCCCACGCCAATAACAACCTTGTTGTTCTCCCGCAATTTGGAGACCAGCGGCGAGAAGTCAGAGTCACCCGATATCACCACAAAAGTATCGACATGCGACTTGGTGTAACACAGGTCCAGCGCGTCAACGACCATACGGATGTCGGCGGAGTTTTTACCGGATTGACGTACATGCGGGATATCAATCAACTCGAAAGAGGCCTCATGCATATCCGCTTTAAAATCTTTATAGCGGCCCCAGTCACAATAGGCCTTCTTGACCACAATATTGCCTTTCACCAGCAACCGTTCCAACACTTCTTCAATGTCGAAGCGGGCGTATTTGGCGTCGCGGACACCCAGTGCGATATTTTCAAAATCGCAATAAAGGGCCAGATTTTTGGTCTTGATAGTCATATTGAGACAAACCTTGGCTTGGTCAAACCATTCTACTTCCAATCACGCGCTGTCAAAAGGGGCTGATTGGAGCATCGTGGCAATGAATGAAGACTGCTCAGTCTCTGGGCAGTTCGTGAAAGGTCTCGGCAAGCATATACTCACCAGCCGCCTCCACGGCCTTGTCACTGAGACCCGCCTGGCCGCCTTTACCGGGCATCTCCAGGTAACCGCTTTTAGCGTGCTCCAGCAACACCGCAGACCATAAAGGTGAGCGGTTGGCCCACGAGTCAACATCACCCTTGACGGGCGCGCCGACGTCATTCTGGTCGTGACAGGAGGCACAAACGCTTTCATAAGTTTCGCGGCCCAAATTCAGGTAACGTGTCCGCCAGGAGCCTGACGGGTAGTCTTTGCCCGTCGTCTGGTCCTCCGTCGGTGTGGTTTCATCATCACCGCCCGCCGAGCAACCTGTTAGTCCGGCGATGGCTGCAATCAACATCCAGTAAGGAACCCTGAGCATGTCGCACCTCGCTTTGGCATACCTTAATGATATACCTCAACGTCGCTATTTTCACTTCAGCACAAGTCTGTATTGACGCTTTCACGCTTCCCGCAAAGAATTAAAATACTTTCCTCTCAACAAGCGGTATCCTGAAATCTGAAACCGGAAAGATTGCAACGAGCATGGACCCAGTTAACGAAACACTGCAGCCCTATTACCGCCTTGACCCGGAAGAGTTGATCAAGGTGATTGAGTCGACCGGTCTCTTGTGCGATGGCCGGCTGCTGGCCCTCAACAGCTATGAAAACCGTGTTTACCAGGTGGGTATCGAAGACGCGGCGCCGTTGGTGGCGAAGGTTTACCGGCCAGGCCGGTGGACCGATGAACAGATTCTTGAAGAACATACTTTCGCGCAGGAAATTGCGGACGCCGAAATACCCCTTATTGCACCCATGGTGATCAACGGCAAAACGCTGCATGAGTACGACGGCTTTCGCTTCGCCTTGTTCGAGCGTCGCGGTGGACACTCACCGGAACTGGACCAGCAAACGGTGCGGGTTTGGTTGGGCCGTTTCCTCGGCCGTATCCACGCGGTTGGTGCCAGCACACCTTTCCGCACCCGCCCGGAACTGACCATCAAGAGCTTTGGGCGTGAACCGGTGCAAACATTGCTTGAAGAAAACTGGATTCCACCACACCTGGAAACCGCTTTTTCCAGTCTTTCCGCCGACTTGCTGACCTCGGTCGAGGCATCATTTGAACGTGCCGGCAAGATCACCAAAATCCGCCTGCACGGCGACTGCCACCCGGGAAATATTTTGTGGCGCGACGGCCCGCACTTTGTCGATCTGGACGATTGCCGCAGCGGCCCGGCAGTGCAGGACCTGTGGATGCTATTGTCCGGTGAAAGTTACGAGATGGCGGAGCAGATGAAAGACGTGCTTGACGGTTATACGCAATTTCACCATTTCAACCGTCGGGAACTGCACCTTATCGAGGCTTTGCGAACCCTGCGAATGCTGCACCACGCCGCCTGGCTGGCAAAGCGCTGGCAAGACCCGGCGTTCCCCATCGCGTTCCCCTGGTTTGGCGAACCGCGCTACTGGGAAGACCTGATACTGGGCCTGCGGGAACAACTCGGGCGAATGCACGAAGAACCCCTGCAAATACCCCTGTAGACGGGGCAAACACTACCAGCCTCAGTAATGCGGCGGGGTTTCATCCTGTTGCTGTGCGCCAGGAGATGTTTCGCTGATTTCCTTCAGGCGCTGCGAAACCATGCTGAACTGGTGTTTAAGCTCAATAATTTCACGGTCCTGCTTGGCTACTGTGGCGTTGAGGCTTTCGTGCATCTCATCCTGAAAAGCCGCCTGATGCTCCAACTCTTCAACACGCTTGACCAGCGTTTCAATTGAATCACTCACTCACTTGACTCCGGCATGGTAACGGGCGGTTCCCAAAGCTCGACACGGTTACCATCCGGGTCGACAAACCAGCCAAAGCGGCCAAAGTCATGCTCTTCTTTTTCGGGAATAACCTGGCCGCCGGCCGCTTTTATATTACGCAAAGCAGCGTCCAGGTCATCGACCACCAGGTTGATCATGTAAGACTGCCGGGGGTCACCAAAATATTCGGTATCCGCAGCAAATGTGCTCCATACCGTAAATGCATGCGGAGGCATCGCCTCGGGCGCAAAACTGGTGCCATGCGTCGCGCCCCAGGCTTCAACATCCAGCGCCAGTGTCTCGCGATACCAATTCGCTAACTTCGCCGGGTCGGGTGAGCGAAAAAAAATACCCCCGACACCCAACACTTTACCCGTCGCTTTTTTAGCCATTTAAACCTTACTCCCGCGCAAAAACCATGACACATACTTTATGATACTTCATGGTACACCAACCACGTCGCGAAACAGGTTTTGTCCTTGCATGACTTTTGGTGCTTGAACCTCAACATGGCAATGGCTACTGTTAGCGACTCGCTCATTGTCGCAGCAAAAGAAAGAGTAACAACCATGAAAATTCAACATGTGATTAGCCTCGCTTTATTGCTTTCAATCTTCCCGCTCAACAGTTTTGGAGAGGACAACGTGGACCCCTACCTTTGGCTAGAAGATGTAGAAGGAGAAAAGGCCCTGCAGTGGGCTGAAGACCGCAATACCGAGTCACTGGCTGTATTGCAAAAACTTCCCGAATACCAGCCCCTATATGACAAAAACCTGGCCGTTTTCGACTCTGAAGAACGCATTGCCTACCCCTCAATTCGTGGCGATTATCTGTTCAACTTCTGGCGCGATGCCAAAAACGAACGGGGCTTGTGGCGACGCACAACCGTTGAGGAATACAGCAAGGACGAACCACAATGGGAAATTCTGCTGGACCTTGACGCGCTGGCAAAAACCGAAGAAGAAAACTGGGTCTGGCACGGCGCCAGTTGTCTGCACCCGGAGTACAACCGCTGCCTGATCTCTTTGTCACGCGGCGGCGCCGATGCCGATGTAACACGAGAGTTTGATATCACCTCCAGAAAGTTTGTTGAAAACGGCTTTTTCCTGCCCGAGTCCAAGGGCGGCGCGAGCTTTATCGACCAGGACACCGTTTTTGTCAGCACCAATTTTGGTGAAGGCTCGATGACGGCCTCCGGTTATCCACGCATCACCAAATTATGGAAGCGCGGCACCCCGTTGTCTGAAGCGAAAGTTTTGTACGAAGGCACAGCAGAAGATATCGGTGTGTTCTCCAGCCTCATCCATACCGCTGAAAAAGACTATCCGATGGTGATCGTTGCACCGACTTTCTTCACCAACACCTATTACCTGTTGCGCGACGGTGACCTGAAGAAACTCGACTTACCTGCCGATGCCAACATCGAAACCATCTTTCAAAACCAGTTGCTGGTTAGTTTAAAATCCGACTGGCAGCGCGATGGCCAGACGTGGAAGCAGGGCGCGTTGATCAGTGTCGATATCGACGACCTGCTGCAAGGTGAGGGCCGCGTGAGCATCGTCGTCGAGCCTGATTCACGCTCCGCCATCAGCGGGGTTAGCCGCACCCGGGATATGGTATTGGTCAACCGCATGGTAGACGTGCGCAACCGGCTGGACGCGTACAGTCTGGTAGACGGCAAGTGGACCAGCCGCCCGGTTGAAGCGCCTTCGATGGGCAGCATCGGCGTCACCAGCACCTCCGAAGACAGCAACTTTTTTTACTTTACCTATACTGACTTCCTGACACCGACCACCCTTTACCAGGCCGAGGGTTTGTCCACGCCGGACAAGGCCAAATCTTTGCCCGCTTTCTTTGATGCCACGCCTTACAAGGTTGAACAACGCTTTACGACCTCCAAAGACGGCACCCGGGTACCCTACTTCCTCATTTCAGCCAAAGAGATCGAACTTAACGGCAAAAACCCCACGCTGATCTACGCCTATGGTGGTTTTGAAGTCTCCATGCGCCCGGGCTATTCGGCAACACTTGGCATGGACTGGCTGGACCAGGGCGGCGTTTATGTCCTCGCCAACATCCGCGGCGGTGGCGAATACGGACCCGCGTGGCACAAGATCGCCCAGCGCGAGAACAGGCAGCGCTCGTACGATGACTTTTTTGCTGTCGCTGAAAACGTCATCAGCGAAAAAATCACTTCACCACGACACCTCGGAATCCGCGGTGGCAGCGGTGGTGGACTGTTGGTTGGCATGTTGTTTACCCAGCGTCCGGAGTTGTTCAACGCGGTTGTATGCCAGGTGCCGTTACTCGACATGAAGCGCTTCAACAAACTGTTGGCAGGTGCCAGCTGGGTAGAAGAATACGGTAACCCGGACAAACCGGAAGAATGGGCCTGGCTGCAAAATTATTCGCCTTATCACAACCTTGATCAGGATAAGACCTATCCACGGGTATTTTTTACCACCTCAACGCGTGACGACCGGGTTCATCCGGCACACGCGCGCAAGATGGTTGCCAAAATGAACGCAATGGGCAAACCCAACCTGTACTACGAAAACACTGAAGGCGGGCATGGCGGCGCCGCCAACAACCGCCAGCAAGCCAAGGTGCAGGCTTTAATCTATACCTACCTGATCAACGAATTGAAATGAATCAAATGAGCCGGCCGCAAGGCCGGTTCGTTTTAGCTCGGCAGGGTGGGCTCTCGACTGGTGAAAAAAAAGTTGCGTTTTGCAACCATTGACCCCACCTCGCTATACAACAAACAAAGGAAACCACTATGAGTCAAATGGATAACAGCCCCGAAATCAATATGGACGCGACCGCGTTAACGCGCGAAGAAGTGTACACCGACAGCCGCGTTGGTACGGTCCGCAGAATGATCCCGGTAACAGCAGAAGGTGAGGTGGATAACAGCCGCCCTGTGCAGTTTATCGGTTCCACGCAAATCATGACCCCGGGTGGCGCGTTACCGCTGTCATTCGAGATTAAAGCCGATACGTTGGAAAGCGCGGTGGCCGGCTTCGGCGAAGCTGCCAAAGCTGAAGTTGAACGCACCATGGAAGAACTTAAGGAAATGCAGCGCCAGCAAGCATCTTCTATCGTTGTTCCTGGCGGGGAAGGCAGCAAGATTCAAATGCCTTAACCTGACCACGTCGCATTATGCGGCTTGTCGGTAATTCAATTAGACTGTCACCGGTATGCACGATGGATACCGGTGACACTATGTTCAAAACCTTCACCTTTTCCGGCTTCCGCCGGGTCATTTTTGCCGCTTTGATGGCCGTATCGGTCTCTTTACACGCCCAGGATGACATGATCTGGAACGCGCTGGACCCTTACAACACGGTCTACCTGGAAACCCAGGACGGCACGGCCGTGATCGCCCTTAACCCCACATTCGCACCCGAAACAGTCAGTTTTTTCAAAGGGCTGCTTGAAGATCAGTTTTACCGGGGGCTTAGTTTTTACCGCGTTATCGACGGTTTCGTCGCGCAGGGTGGTGATGAAAGCGATGTCGATGGCACCCAACCCGCAACAACTCTCAAGGCCGAGTTTGAAATTAACTGGCCACTCAAGCCAAAAGATAAAGAAGCCGCAAAAGACTGGCAACCGATGTCTTGGACCCCGGTTCAAAGCAACGACCTGTTCGCACCGTTTACCGGTTTTATCGATGGTTTTCCTGCCGCGCGCGACAACAAAAAGGCCGGCAAGGCCTGGCTAACCCACTGCCCGGGCACCGTTGCCATGGCACGTAACAATGACCCCGACAGCAGCGGCACCGACTTCTACATCGTCATCGGCCAGGCGCCGCGTTACCTCGACCGCAACCTGACGGTATTCGGCCGCGTGGTGTGGGGCATGGATGTTGTACAACGCATTAAACGCGGCCCGACGCTCGACAATGGCATCATCGAAAAAGACCTGGACCGAACCTGGATCAAACGTATGCGTCTGGCGGCCACTGTTAAAAAAGAACGGCAACTGGATGTTTACGTGGCCGACACCAACAGCGCCGGCTTCAAAAGGTTGCTGAAAGAGCGCCGCAACCGCAGCGACAGCTTTTTCCATCACAAACCACCCAGGGTGCTGGATATCTGCCAGGTTCCCATTCCCGTGCGACTGGAAAAGTCGTACAGCACGCGCCGTTAAAAATACCGGCGTGACTACCCCATTGAGCCTCCGGTCCGGCCCGGTCTTAACAGGCAGGAACACCTAAACATGCTGGTCCGTTACCTGTCGTTAACCCTCATCATGGCCGGCCTGGTTTTTGCCGCTGCCGCGCTGTACAAGACTTTCAACCACCAACCGGATGTCGGCTGGGCGCCAACACCCGACCACAGTGCGGAGCTAGGTCTGGCGTGGGCCTCGGTAGGGCCCGGTGATGTCTTGTATGAACTGGGTTGCGGTGATGGGCGCGTGGCTATTGTGGCGGCGCGGCTTGGCGCCCGCGTGGTCTGCGTCGAGATAGACAGCGCACTGGCAGCAAAAGCCGGGCAGGCAGTAAAGGCCGCCGGGCTAGAAGACCGTGTGGAGGTTTTGAACGAAGACCTGTTCGACGTCGACCTGTCACCCGCCACGGTGGTCTTCATTTTTTTGCTGCCTTCTGTTAACGAGCGTCTGCGACCGGTTTTTGAAGCAAGCCTGCAACCGGGAACACGGATTATTTCACGTGAGTTTGAAATTAAAGGCTGGCCAGCGGGGCGTCGACTGGAGTTACCGGGTTTTTTGTTCCTGGGCTGGACCATGCCGTTAGAAGTACCGCAGCAAGCAGTTCATCCACTTGAAAAATCTCTATAATTTCACGACACATTTGTTATACACTAAATGCGTTAATGCAGTTTTGAACAACCCCTTATTAAAGAAGCGATGCCGATACTTTTTTAACCATCGGCAAATTTGCCGTTTATTGCAAAAAAACACCGCCTGTTAACGGGCATGATTGAATGGAGAGAAACCTTGTCTTTACTTAGCAAATCTAATGGTGCACATCACGGTCAACGCCCCCGGGTTTCGGCATTGCGGTCCGCCGTCAAAACCCTGCTGCTGGCATTTTTTATTGCCGGGCTTGCGCTGTCATGGGGTGCCCAGGCAGGTAGCGGCATGCAGATATTTGTCAAAACCCTCACCGGAAAAACCATCACGCTGGATGTAGAAAGCTCCGACACCATATTAAACGTTAAGCAAAAAATTCAAGACAAGGAAGGTATTCCCCCCGACCAACAGCGCCTGATCTTTGCGGGCAAACAGCTCGAAGACGATCGCACGCTGGCCGACTACAACGTTCAGAAAGAGTCGACACTGCACCTGGTGCTGCGGGTGCGGGAAGCCGCCGTTCCTTTATTAAACGGCACCGGATCCATTCTGCTTGTGTCGTTGATGATGCTGCTGGGTGCAGCAGGATTGGCCGCGCGTAAACGCGCCTGAGGGCGGCAATAAAGCTCCCCCGGCATTGGGTGAGTTTACTGAAAGCCCGGTGCAGCCTGAATTCGTGCCAATGACTCCGGAGTTCCCCGGGGTCATTGATTTCAAAACCGCTCTTTTACTACCAACCAAATAGAGATGGGGCCGCCCGATAGGCGGCCCCGCCCCCCCCTTCTGCATGTTGTGTCAGATTGTCGAAACAGGAATGTTTTCTGTGACCACATTACTGGTGGTGTTATCGGTGACCCTTACCTGTACCGTCAGTTGTTCGTCTTTCTCAAAACCAGAGGCGTTAACTACAATTGGAAAGTGATCGGAACTGTCACACATGGTGCCAGGTTGCGGCATGATGACTTCGAGCCCTTTTTGATTGACTACGCCCGACTCGCAGACAGTTGAAGTTCGCTCACACGAGGTCGTGCTGTTTATCACCCGCACCTGAACAGAGAGGTCATCGCCCTGTGTAAAACCTCTGGCTCTTGCCACGATTGTAAATGTCTCATGGTCCACCCGCTCGCCCACACTGGGAGACAGCACCCAGACGCTTTCCACAGAATTGTTTGAGCTCAAGGCAAGCGGCATACCTGATGCCAACGCCTGTAATAAACCTTTCATCGCTTACCATCCTTGCCAGCATGTGCTGGCACACCAACTCCAGACTATCCCAGCTTTTCAGGAATAAACGTTTGTACGAAATGATGTGGTTGGCCTGCGAAATGAAGGTATGAACCCTGTCATATTGGCACAATACGCCCTGGCAAATTTATGCTTTCAAGCATGGAAACTTTGCCACGCAACCTGGCTCCAACACAATCCGCCATTTGCATCATTTTTCTGATTCAAATGCATCAATACCGTGCCTTGGCGGTGCAAAGCACAGCCCTTTTAAACATTGGTGTGTAGACCACAACACCGTACGGAACGCCGCCCCACCCACCATTTGGATTTCCCACTGGTTTGACAACAACACTAATTAGGGCAATAGTTTATGGCGATGTGTTGGGCGTTTAACCGGATTCAGCCCTTGATTCTCTTAAGGCTGAAGACTTAATGGTTCTTTGCATAATAGGAAAAAAGAAATGAAACCGCTGAACAATTTCATAAAACTATTCACCTCAATCTTGGTTCTGGGCGCCGTTTTGGTTCTGGCGGCCTGCAATGAAAAGCAAACGGCAGTCACACCGGAAGCCAAAAAAGCAGAAAAAGAAACGATCGTCTGGAGGTTGGCTCAAACCTGGGGAAGTGGGTTCCCGATCTTTGGTGACGCAGTCATCAACATGGCTGATATGGTCAAGGCTATGTCCGGCGGCGAGATGGAAATTCGCATCGACTCGGCGAACAAACACAAAGCCGCTCTCGGCATTTTGGATATGGTCAATGCAGGCCAGTATGAAATGGGGCACTCGGCCTCCTATTACTGGAAAGGCAAAGATGCCAACACGATGTTCTTCACCACCATGCCCTTCGGCATGATTGCCCCTGAACAATATGCCTGGTTTTACTACGGCGGCGGCATGGAACTTATGCAGAAAACCTATGATAAGCATGGCGTCTACGCCTTTCCCGGCGGCAACACCGGCAATCAGATGGGCGGCTGGTTCCGCAAGGAAATTAACACCCTTGACGACTTGAACGGTCTTAAAATGCGTATCCCCGGGTTTGCCGGAGAAGTGCTTTCCAAGCTCGGCGTCGTGGTAACCAACATTGCGCCGGGTGAGCTTTATACCGCTCTCGACCGTCGCACCATTGACGCGCTCGAGTGGGTTGGTCCATCACTGGACCTGAGCATGGGTTTCCAAAAAATTGCACCTTATTACTACACTGGCTGGCATGAGCCTGCCACAGAACTGCAGTTTATCGTCAACCAGGCAAAGTTCGATGCGCTGCCAGCGCACCTGCAGGAAATTCTTAAAACAGCCATGAAGTACGCGGCCTACGATATGTATACCCGCTCGTACCACGAAAGCGCGGTCAACTGGGCGTCGATTGAAAAAGACTACCCGGATGTCAAAATTCGCACTTTCTCGCCGGAAATTATCGCCGCCATGAAACAGGCCAACCAGGAATTATTGACCGCCAGCGCTGCTGCTGACCCGACCTTCAAGGAAATCCTGGATTCACAAAATGCCTATATGAAGATAGCGCGTAAGTGGACCGAAATTTCCGACTATGCTTACCTCAAAGACAATATTGAATAGGCTTGTCAGGGCCCCCGGATTCAACCGGGGCCCCTCTTTTCCATGCCAATGTAAACCATGCTTCTGAAGCTGGAAAAACAGTTCGACCGTTTCTCCGACCTGATGGGCTGGATTGCCGGCCTGCTTAATCTGGTCATGCTGGTCAACGTGTTTTATGACGCCATCGCGCGCTATTTCTTTAACAGTGGCTCTATCGCGATGCAGGAAATGGAATGGCATTTGTTCGCGCTGGTTTTTCTGTTCGGTATTGCCTATGCCCTGAAAGAGGATGGTCACGTCCGCGTGGATATTCTTTATGACCGTTTCTCGCCGCGCTGGAAGGCGATTGTCAATATCGCCGGAACCTTCTTACTGCTGTTGCCGCTGAGCATTTTGGTCATCGAGGGCTCTGTCTGGTATGTCACCGAGGCCTTCACTTCTGGTGAAATCAGCGGCGATCCGGGCGGCCTGACCCATCGCTGGTTGATCAAGCTGGCAATTCCGGCTTCCTTCGTGTTCCTCATTGTCTCAGCCACCGGCTTCGTCCTGCACAACATCAATATTTTCAGAGGGCTGGAAGAGCCCACGGTGCACCATATTGAGAATGACGTATTGTGAAAATCACGCACCCCGGTTTTGAAACAGAGAAACAGAATATGTTCGGTTTAACCTCTGGTGCTGGTTTCAGGATGAGTAAAACATGACCGGCCTGATCATGTTCGGTGTGGCCCTGTTAATGCTGCTGGTAGGTTTTCCGGTGGCCTTCACCTTTGGCGGCGTTGCGGTATTTTTTGGTCTTTTGGCCGAAGGACCACAGATGTTTTCCATGATGCCGCACCGCATCTGGTCGATCATGAACAACACCATCCTGATGGCCATTCCGCTGTTCATTTTCATGGGCATTGTTCTGCAAAAATCCAAGCTGGCTGAGCGCCTGCTCGAGTCGATGGGCTTTCTGTTTGGCGAGGTTCGCGGGGGCATCGCCATTTCAACCATACTGGTCGGCGCGCTGCTGGCAGCCTCCACCGGAGTGGTCGGTGCCAGTGTGGTGGCGATGGGCGTCATTTCCCTGCCCGTCATGCTCAAATACAACTACGACAAGAAACTGGCATCCGGAACGATTTGTGCCGCGGGCACGCTGGGGCAAATCATCCCGCCGTCCATTGTGCTGATTATTCTTGGCGATGTCTTCCAGGAACCGGTTGGTGATCTTTTTAAAGCCGCGCTGTGGCCCGGCCTGACACTGGTGGCTTTCTATATCGGCTATATCGTTATTGTGACGCTGATGAATAAAGACCTGGCACCGCCAATCAAGCTCGAAGAAATGACGGGCACAAAAAAGCAGCAGGTTCTGCAGGCACTCAAGGCGATCATCCCGCCATTGGTGTTAATTACGCTCGTACTGGGCTCCATTTTGAAAGGGGTCGCAACCCCCACCGAGTCATCATCGGTCGGCGGCATCGGCGCCATCCTGCTGGCAACGCTGTATGGCCGGTTCTCATTTAAAATGGTTTGGGAAAGCTCTCTGGAAACGGTCAAAATTAGCGCTATGGTCTTCGCCATTCTGATTGGCGCCACCGCTTTTTCAATGGTGTTCACTTACACCGGCGGCGACTGGATCGTGGAAGAATTCATGCTGGGTTTGCCGGGTGAGAAATGGGGGTTTTTAATCCTCTCCATGATGATCATCATGGCGCTGGGGTTCTTTATCGACTTCGTTGAAATTTCCTACATCGTCGTGCCGATTCTGGCACCGATTGCTGCCAGTCTCGACATCAACCCTGTCTGGTACGCCATTCTGGTGGCGATGAACTTACAGACTTCGTTTTTGACACCGCCATTCGGGTTCAGCCTGTTTTACTTAAAGGGGGTCGCGCCGCCCGGGGTACGAACCACCGATATCTACCATGGCGTCTTGCCGTTTATTATTTTGCAGATGATCGTACTGGGCATTCTGGTGCTGTTTCCCCAGTGGTTCGG
>UPTN01000341.1_pt1 | contig 25208 bp, 25 predicted proteins | sample 2160111 | NCBI WGS metagenome assembly UPTN01 (sample SAMN06265058, study PRJEB28932) | marine metagenome | isolation source: Columbia River Estuary | place: USA:Columbia River Estuary, USA | collected 2014-05-05
GGAACTCAAGCATTTCGCCGTAGGCAACATTGCTCAAACCGTAAATACGGACAATACCGTCGGTGAGACTGACCACAGTACCGACATCACGAGCTTCGGCATTCGCCTCGAAGTTCTTGATGCGATCTTTAATCAGCTCGCTAATTTCAGAAGCCTTAACAGACATCTCATTTTCCTCTCGATCTGTGTGCGCCGGGCAGCCGCCGCATCACGACATAATTGACTGCGCCAGTTTGCTCAACCGGGTACGAACAGAGCCGTCGATGACCAGGTCACCGGCCTTGACTACCGCACCACCCAACAGGGATTCATCCAGACTCACGTGCAAGCGCACTGTACGTCCCAACCGTTTCTGTAACGACTCGGCCAGACGTTGCTGTTGTGCCTCGTCCAATGCAGCAGCGGCAGTGACTTCCACGTCGACGGTCTTCTCTTCATCAGAGCGGAAGGCCTCGAACTGAGCAGCAATTTCCACCAGCGCTCCCAACCGGCGACCTTCTGCCAGTAAGCGAACGAAGTTGGTCATGGGTCCATCGGACAGGCCACATGCTGCAACAATGATTTCACTGATCTGCTGCGGACTGACTGAAGGGTCACCCAGCAGGGGCTTGAGCTGTTCGTGCTCGGTTGCCTCCGCCATGTTCCCCAGCGCGTCAGACCACTGCGCCAAGTGCCCGGCATCCCGCGCCAGCTCGAAAGCGGCTCGGGCATACGGCCTTGCAATTGTTACGTTTTCAGCCATGACTGCTCTCCCGACGCGCTAAATCTGCGCCGTCAGCTCGTCCATCAGCTCGGCATGGGCAGCCGCGTTGATTTCGCGTTTCAGGATGCGTCCGGCGCCTGCTATGGCAATACCGGCCACTTCAGCCTTGAGCGCCTCTCGGGCCCTGGCCTGTTCCCGTTCGATTTCAGCCTGTGCAGCACTGACCAGGCGTTCGCCCTCAGCCCGTGCATTCACCTTGGCTTCCTCGACAATTTCGCTTCCACGCTTGCCAGCCTGCTCTACAATGCCGGCTGCCTGCTGTCGGGCTTCCTTCAATACTTCACCGGCTTTTGCGTCGGCTTCCAGAAGTTCCCGCTGTCCGCGATCGGCGGCAGCCAGACCATCGGCGATTTTCTGCCGACGCTCGTCCATGGCCTGCATAACAGGCGGCCAGACAAACTTCTTGGTAAACCAGACGAATACCAGGAAAGTAAAGATTTGCCCAAAAAGGGTTGCGTTCAGTCCCACGGCAAAATCCCCGCTAGATGAATTTAAATGTTCGGTTCACTCTACTGACGATTGGGTAGCGTTAGCTGCCCAATGCGGCCAGAAGCGGGTTACCGAACATCAGCAGGGCGGCAAATGCCACACCAATAATCGCCAACGCATCAAGCAAACCGGCGACGATGAACATCTTGGTCTGCAGCATTGGTGCCATTTCTGGCTGACGGGCGGTACCTTCGAGGAACTTGCCACCCAGCAGACCAAAACCGATACCGGTTCCAAGTGCTGCGAAGGCGAAGATCAGACCGATGGCAATAGCGGTGTACGCCTGGATCTGGGCAATAGCTTCCATTATGTCGTCTCCCTAAAAATAGGTGTTGTAGTAAAAATCAAAAAAATCAGTGTTCTTCGTACGCCAGACTCAAATACACGATCGTTAAGGTCATGAAAATGAAGGCCTGGAGAGGAATAACAAGGATGTGGAAAATCGCCCAAGCTGTACCTGGAACAAACTGGATCCAGGCCGGCAACATGGCGATAAGAATAAAAATCATTTCAGCGGCGTAGAGGTTGCCGAACAACCGCAACGCCAGTGATACGGGCTTGGCGATCAACTCAACCACATTAAGGATGATGTTGAACGGCACCAGCAGTGGGAAGGAACCGAAGGGATGGAACAGCAGTTCCTTGATAAAGCCCTTAACGCCCTTGCCCTTGATACTGTAAATAATGATCAGCGCCAGTACTGACAATGACAGGCCAAAGGTGGCATTCATGTCGGCCGAGGGCACGATGCGCTGGTAGTGGATTCCAACGGTGCTGGCCAGCCAGGGCAGCAAATCAACCGGAATCAAATCCAGCATGTTCCACAGCAGTACCCAGAAGAAGACCGTCAGGGCCAGCGGCGCGACGAAACCCCGGGGGCCATGAAAACCGTCAGCAACCGAGTTGTCGACGAAATCCACCAGTATTTCCACGAAATTCTGCAGTTTCCCCGGCTCACCGGCGGTCGCCTTGCGGGCGGCGGCGTAGAACAGGGACAAAAAGATGATGCCGGTTACCCAGGACCAGAAGAGGGTATCAACATTAAACGTCCAGAAGCCTTCGCCCACAGAAAGGTGGGTAAGGTGGTGAGTGACGTACTCTGTGGGAGACTGTGCTGCGCTAGCCATGTCCTACCTGCCAATACCTGCTGGATCTAACCGTGTAAAAATCAATGCGAACAAGTAAACCGCCAACGTGGCGATAAACGTGCTTATCACCGGGAGAAACAAGTGGGTCAGGTACTTGGCCACCAGTGAAAAAATCACCGCCGCCAGGACCAGTTTCAAGGCTTCCGCCCTGAAGAACGCCGACATCGCCCCCTGTGGATCCTTCTTAGCATCCACCGAGAACACCTTGACCGCGAAATACAGAGTCAAAAAGACACTGATCCCGCCTCCCAAAACAGCCCCTGCGCCTGCGTGAATCCCACCAAAAATTGCCCAGGGAACCGCACAAACCAGAGTTATCAAGGCCTGCCAAACAACAATCTTCCCGGGCACGGTTTTGGCCGGAATGTTCATTGTAGGGATAGCCCATCGCTGAAAGCCGCGGAAGTATAAATGCTGAGCAACTTTCCCGCAACGCAAAAACCGGAAATTGGTACAGTTTCCGCTGAAAAACGGCCAATTGAGACCACTTTAGGCCTCCTAATGAATATGACCGAGGATACCTTCCAGCTCATCAGCACTATTGTAGGCGATAACCAGCTTGCCTTTCCCGCCGGCTGAGCCCTGGATCTTCACCTTGGTGCCCAACTTCTCGCCAAGCTCGCCTTCCAGGACCCGGACATCCGGGTCAACGGCAGGTTTAGCCGGGGTGTCCGGCTGGGGCTTGAGCAGGCGCCTGACCAGGGCCTCGGTCTCACGTACCGAAAAGCCCTTGCTGGCCACCGTCATGGCGGCCTCGACTTGCTGCCTGGCAGAGGGCAGGCCGAGCAGGGCACGGGCATGGCCCATTTCCAAGCGGCGCTCTTCCACCATGGCCTTCACTTCATCTGCCAGTTCCAGCAGCCTGAGCAGGTTGCTGACTGCGGCCCGGGAGCGGCCCACGGCGTCCGCGGCCTGCTGGTGGGTCATCTCAAATTCAGTAATCAGGCGGGTCAGGGCCTGGGCCTCTTCCAGGGGATTCAGGTTCTCCCGCTGGATATTCTCAATAAGCGCCATGGCCACGGCGGCTTGATCAGGAACATCACGGATTACCGCCGGCATCTCCTGGAGGCCCGCCATCTGGGAAGCCCGCCAACGGCGCTCGCCGGCAATGATCTCGTAACGCTTGGGCTGGCCGGGGGCAGACTTGATCGGCCTGACCACGATGGGCTGAACAACACCCTGGGCCTTGATGGAGTCGGCCAGGTCCTGCAGGCTTTCCGGACGCATGTCGTGCCGGGGCTGATATTTGCCCCGCTGTAACAAGTCGATGGGCAGATGACGCAGCTCACCGCTGTCAGCTGCTTCCCGCTTGTCCCTGGAACTGGGGCTGAGCAGGGCATCTAGCCCGCGCCCGAGAGTTTTACGTTTTCCCACCATTACCGTCTCGATTTCTTTTGTCGATATCGCCCGATTCTATCAGGCCGTTGCAGCACGTTGCTCGTCCTCCTGGCGGCGAATCATTTCGCCAGCCAGGGCCAGGTACGCCAGGGCGCCCCGGGAACTCTTGTCATGGTACAGGGCAGGCATCCCAAAGCTGGGCGCCTCGGCCAGGCGCACATTGCGCGGTATGACTGTCCGGTACACCTTTTCGCCGAAATGCAGGATCAATTGGCTGGATACTTCATTGGACAGGTTGTTCCGGGGATCAAACATGGTCCGGAGCAAGCCCATCAACTCGATGCGCTGATTTACCGTCGAACGAATCTGGTCGATGGTGCTTATCAACGCAGTCAGCCCTTCCAGCGCGTAGTACTCGCACTGCATGGGGATCAACACGCCGGTGGCGGCAGTCAGGGCATTGACGGTCAGCATGTTAATCGATGGAGGGCAGTCAATCAGCACGTAGTCAAACTGATCCACCACTTCCGCCAGGGCTGTACGCAGGCGCATTTCCCTGCCAATTTCACCCAGCAACTGAACCTCTGCCACGGTCAGGTCTTCATTTCCGGGAATCAGCCAGAACTTGGCCTCATCCAGGTGAATCATGGTCTCGGCCGCGCTGGCATCTCCCAGCAACACATCGCAGGAGGTGCGTTCAAGCTCTCGCTTTTCCACACCGCAACCCATGGTGGCATTGCCCTGGGGATCCATATCAACAAGAAGTACCCGGCGCTTGGTTGCTGCCAGGGAGGCTGCCAGATTCACGCATGTGGTGGTTTTACCCACCCCACCTTTCTGGTTTGCTATCGCGATTATGCTGGCCATCGTTAATTAGTCTCTTTATAGCTAGAGCCTGGTGCAGACCACCAGGTGGCGGTCAGCCTCTACACCCGGCGCCTTCAATGCCAGGACTTCATTCACCTTAAACCGTTCATCCACGCCGGCCAGTTCGGCCTCGGGGAACTGGCCTTTCATGGCCAGAAACAGCGCTCCGGACTCGCAAAGATGAGCCGAAAGATCCATCAAAAGACCCAGGGTCCCGACTGCCCGGCTGACCACGGTATCAAAGCCCTGTTCCGGGCGGTAGTTTTCCGCACGGCTTTGGACGACTTCCACGTTCTGCAAACCCAGCCTGGTCACTACATGACGCAGGAATCGGCACTTCTTGGCCGAAGAATCCATCAGCCATACCTTGAACTCAGGCCGCACTATCGCCAGCGGGATTCCCGGCAATCCAGCGCCGGTTCCCAGGTCTATCACCCTGGGGCCGCGCACATGGGGAATCACCGTCAGGCTGTCCAGCAAGTGCAAAGGCACCATTTGCTTGATATCGCGAATCGCAGTCAGATTATAGGCACGACCCCAACGAACCATCTCCTGGAGGTAATCCAGCAGCTGGCCTTTCTGGGTCGAGTCCAGGTCAAATCCAAGTTCAGCCGCACCGGCACCGATGCGCGACAGCAATTCTTCGTCAGCCATATCCGCCTCCCCTTCAGACTACCGAGCGGGCGGCGGAGTATAGCGCAGGGCGCGCTTGTGCGCCCCGTCCCATTAGCCGGCGTGGACCAGCAGGGCCATGAACTCGTTGACCGGGGCGCTTTCCAGCCTGGCCTGGTCCGAGCACAACTCGGTCAGGGCGCTGAATTGCTCGCCGGTCAGGCGATCACGGATGCTGGCCTCGAATTTCTTCAGCAACACGGAAATCCCCTCTTCCCGTCGTTTGAGATGGCCAACGGGGAGCTTCTCTTCCACCCGGTCACCATCAATGCCGTCCTTGAACAACATATTTTCCATTACGTAGCTGCCAAAGCCCCGGGTGAGGGTGAACGGCTTGCCCTTGAACAGCACGTCGAAGAAGCCCCACGTGGACGCCGACAGTGCTGAGGGGTAACCCATCTCACCGGTCATGGCCATCAGCGCGTGACGCACGCCGCGACTGGTTGCATCGCCGGCGGCCCAGCTCTTCCTGGAACCTGCATTGGGGCCATGACGAAAAGTACCCAGGGCGCCACCGTCGATCCAGGCATTGGATAGCGCGTTGATAATCTGCTCTCGGCTGCCGCCCAACATCCTGGTGACCACCGCAGAGGTTGCCACCCGGACCAGCAACACATGATCAAGGCCAACCTGGTTGAAGCTGTTTTCCAATGCCAGGACGCCCTGAATTTCATGGGCCTTCACCATGGCCACCAGCACTTCACCGACGCTGATCGGCGCCTTGCCTTCGAGCAGGTTCTTGCGGCTCAGGTAATCCGCCACTGCCAGGATGCCACCGAAGTTGTCCGAGGGGTGTCCCCATTCGGTCGCCAGCCAGGAGTCATCCGCATCCAGCCAGCGAACCATCGCGCCAATATTGAACGCGCCCTGCACCGGATCCAGTTCGTAGGAAGTGCCGGGAACACGAGACCCACCAGACATGGTGGCCCCCGGGACCAGCGGGCCGAGCAACCTGGTACACGCCGGGTATTCAAGCGCCTGGAAGCCGCAAGCCAGCGCATCCATAAGGCAATAACGGGCTGTGCTCAAGGCCAGCTCGCTATCGATCTCAACATCAGTTACGTAATCCGCGATGTCCTGCAGTGCCTGGTCCGGATCGGCACTGCAGGTGGAGTTAGCGTCACGTTCAGACATGAATACTTCTGAAAAAATTACTGACTAAGTTGAATCAAGTCCGGTCTTCGCGGGCGACCCATTTCTGAAGGCTCGGGCCAATGTAATCGGCTGCCGGACGAATCAAGCGATTATCAGCACGCTGCTCCATGATATGAGCAGCCCAACCAGTGATACGCGAGCAGACAAAAATCGGCGTGAACAGGTAGGTGGGGATGCCCATGAAATGGTAGGCGCTTGCCGAGAAGAAGTCGGCGTTGGCAAACAATTTCTTCTGCTCCCACATGACCCGCTCAACGGTTTCGGACACGTCATACATCCAGGTGTCGCCAACTTCTTCGGACAGACTCTTGGACATGCGCTTGTTAAACGCGTTGCGGGGATCAGAAACCGTGTACACGCGATGGCCGAAGCCCATGATCTTGTCCTTGCGCTCCAGCATGCCCAGCACGCCAGCCTCGGCTTCTTCCACGCTACGGAACTTGTTGATCAGCTCCATGGCCGCCTCGTTGGCGCCACCATGCAGCGGGCCGCGAAGGGCGCCAATGGCGCCAGTCACCGCCGAATGCATATCCGACAGGGTGCCGGTGATAACCCGGGCAGTGAAGGTAGACGCGTTGAACTCATGCTCGGCATACAGGATCAGCGAGATGTCCAGATTGCGACGGTGCTGTTCACTGGGGGCCTTGTCATGCAGCAGGTGCAGGAAGTGTCCGGCCACACTGTCGTCATCGGTCTCGGTATCAATGCGCAGACCGTCGGTGTGGAAGCGATGCCAGTAGATAATGATGGACGGGAACACCGCCAGCAGGCGATCGGCCACGTCCAGCTGGTTCTCAAAGCTGCCCTCAGGCTCCAGGTTGCCAAGGAAAGAACAACCGGTACGCATCACGTCCATGGGATGTGCGGTAGCAGGGATGGCTTCCAACAATGTTTTCAACTCATCGGGCAATCCGCGGAGGCCTTTGAGACGCTTGATATAGGCCTTCAATTCGGCCCCGGTGGGAAGCTTCCCGTAATGCAACAGGTAAGCGGTCTCTTCGAAGCTACCCTTGTCAGCAAGATCCGTGATGTCATAGCCGCGATAGGTCAGGCCTGCGCCTTCCTTCCCGACTGTAGCGATAGCGGTTTTACCTGCTACGACGCCAGCCAGACCACCGGCTTTTTTTTGCTTGTCACTCATGGGCTGATCTCCTGATTATTTTTTGAAAAGGCCGACCTGGCGGCTTCCCTGTTTATTAGCGAAATTATTCCTTACCCTGGGCGAACAAGTCGTCCAGCTTGTTTTCATATTCGTGATAACCCAGCACCTCGTAAAGTTCCGAGCGGGTCTGCATGCGATGTAGCATGTCTTTCTGGGTGCCCTTTGTACGCAGTTCCTGGTAGACCATCAAGGCTGCCGCGCTCATGGCGCGGAAGGCACTCAGCGGGTACAAGGCAAGTGCCACGCCGGCACTACCCAGGTCTTCCACGGTGAACATCGGGGTCTTGCCAAATTCAGTGATATTGGCCAGCACCGGCACCTTGATCTGGGCGGTAAACTCGCGATATTCATCCAGGCTTGCCAGGGCCTCGGCGAAGATCATATCGGCACCGGCTTCCACATAGGCGGCGGCCCGATCCAGGGCGGCCTGCTGACCTTCTACCGCATGGGCATCGGTGCGGGCCATGATGACAAAATCATCGTCGTGGCGTCCGTCAACACCGGCCTTGATCCGGTCGACCATTTCCTCACTGGATACCAGGGCTTTGCCCGGGCGGTGTCCGCAGCGCTTGGCCTGCACCTGGTCTTCCAGGTGACAACCGGCGGCGCCGGCGCGAATCATTTCTGAGATCGTGCGCGAGATCATGAACGCCTGTCCCCAGCCGGTATCGGCGTCTACCAGCAACGGCAGGTCCGTGGCGCCGGTGATCCTGCGAATGTCCTCGCAAACATCATTAAGAGTGGTCAGGCCCAGGTCAGGCAGTCCAAAGGATGCGTTGGCAACACCGGCGCCTGAAAGATAAATGGCTTTAAAGCCAGCCTGTTCCGCCAACAGGGCCGTGTAAGCATTAATCGTGCCTACCACCTGCAGCGGTTGCTCTTCATTAACCGCAGCGCGAAACCGCGCGCCAGCCGAAGGAAGTCTTGCCATCATGCCTGCCTCTTGGTTAGTTCGTCTCGTCTGTACCCGGGTGAGCCGCGGGGCCCATTAGTTTAGCATGCTGTCGTGCAACATCGAGTACCGACCTTGGTATGAGCCCGGGGCGGTTCCTACTGGTCAGAATGATCCAGCCAGAACTCCAGCCCCTGCACGTTCAGCCGTACATCATCGTCCAGAATCCGGTGCCGCTGGTCCTGATCGCCGGTGAAACCGTTAGCATCCAGGCGCCCGTCCAGGCACTCGAACATGGCCCGCTGCATCATCTCGCTGCGATTTTCGTGGTCACGGTATTTGCGCGCCAGTTCGACAAAGGCATCCAGGCATTGATGCATGGCCTCGGCCAGGCGAGGCGAGGCCTCAATCCGGCTAAAGTGGGTGGGAAACAGGTAGGTCGGCGCCAGGGCCATGATCCGGTCTACCGACTCATGGGCAGCCTCCGGGTCGAAATGCACCGGGGTGGTGGTGGGGAAGATGAAGGGCCCGGAATCGCTATCCAGTTCCCGGTAGGAAATCCCAAAACTGTCTCCGGTGAACACCCCCGAGCCCTCGGGATCGGCCAGGCAGTAATGATGACGGGCGTGGCCCTCGGTAAACATCACTCGCAAGGGCCGTCCGGCCAATTCCAGGGTTTCTCCGTCCTCGGGTACATGAATCCGTTCGGCGGGAATCGGAATGATGTCGCCGTACATACGCTCAAAAGCCTCGTCGCCATACACAGCCCGGGTTCCGGCAATCAGCTTTTCAGGTTCCGCAAGGTGCCGGGCACCCCGGGGATGCACCACCGCAATCGCCTTGGGAAGAGCCTGCATCAGGGCGCCTGCGCCACCGGCATGGTCCAGGTGTACGTGGGTGACAAAGACGTAATCCACTTGCTCCGGGCTTATTCCCCGGTCCGCCATGGCCTGTAACAACCCGGGTACCGAGTGGCTGGTCCCGGTATCGACAAACGCTGCGCGCCCCCGGTGCAACACCAGGTGGCTGGCATCCAGCATGGGCCGCACATACTCAACATCAATGGCAGTGATGCCGTTGTCGAAATCTACGCTGTAGGGCGCCTGCTGCATGAACCGTTCTCCGCGGCAAAGTGCCCATTGTAGCCTTTCACCGCGACGCAAACAGCCGATGCGGATTTGCAGACACGGCAGAGCGCGTCCGCCGGACTGGCTGGCGAAAGCACTGGGACAAACACTCTGGAAAACACCCCACGGACACCTGCCGGCCAGCGGCCGGCAGGATCCGGATAACAATCGGGCCTAGAGGGCCGGGGTAAACAGGCCTTTCTGGGAGGAGAAGTACAAGGAGATCGCCTCAATATCCTCGTCAGACAGTGCGCTGGCAAAACCACTCATGATGGGGTTCTTGCGGCTTCCATCACGGTAGGCGTGCAGTGCCTTCTCCAGGTAACTGTGGTGCTGCCCGGCCAGGTTCGGGTACATGCCCATGGCGCTGATACCACGATCACCATGGCAGGCTGCGCAGGTAGCGACCTTGTCACTCACCGGTCCGCTTGCATCCGCGGTACGCGGGGCGCCAAGGCTGGACAGGTAAGTGGCCACATCCAACATATCCTGGTCCGAAAGCGTGGCGGCCTGGGCGGTCATGGTGTCGTGCTTGCGCTCGCCACTGGCATAACCTTTCAGGGCTGCGATCACGAACTCCGCATTCTGGCCACCGATCTTCGGCACCTTGTACACGGGATAGGAATTCTTGTAATCGGGAATGAAGTGGCATCCCTTACAGGTGTCGGCCAGGTCTGCGCCCCGGGCGGCATCGCCCTCTGCAAACACTGAAACAGAAGACATGGCCAGCAGCATGGCGGCCAGGTAAGAAACGAGTTTAAAAGGGCGTTCAAAGCTCATAATGCGAAGGCTCCAAAGAATCGGGTCCCCATTCGGGATCGCGTATGGTAATTATCCCAACCCAAAAATGCCAGCCACTTAAAGGTGTTACATGGCCAAGGAGGAATACAGAATGGACTTATTCTCGGATTATAGCCTAGCTGCTCTGGATGGCAGCGGCCCATTGCTGGAGACCACCCGGGGCAAAGTGGTGTTACTGGTAAATGTGGCCAGCGAATGCGGCTATACGCCCCAGTACGCGCAGCTTCAGAGCCTCCACGAGGAGCTCCGGGGCATGGATTTCACGGTACTGGGCGTCCCCTGCAACCAGTTTGGAGCCCAGGAACCGGGCACGCCGGAGCAAATCCAGGCCTTTTGCAGCACAAAATACGGCGTCAGTTTTCCACTTTCCGCCAAAATTGAGGTCAACGGCCCAGGTAAAGACCCACTTTATGCCTGGTTATGCGCCCAGGAGCAGGGGTTCCCTGGGGATATCGACTGGAATTTCGAGAAATTCCTTATCGGTCGAGACGGCAGGGTCCGGGGCAGGTATCCGGCGGGGACAAGTCCGCGGGACGCGGGGCTGCTGGCCGATATCGCCGATGCGCTGGGCGAGATCCAGGTCTGACGCCTGTCATTGACGCGCCTAGTTGATAAGCGGGTGGTGACAGGCCGCCTGGTGCTCGGCAGCCACATCCGCCAGCACCGGCGCCTGTTCCTGGCACACCGGGGATGCCAACTCGCATCGATGTCGGTAGCTGCAGCCCCCTGGCAACGCCTCTGCAACGGCCACGGCTTGATGATGCCGGGCCGGTCCCGCCCCAGGCACTGCCGCCAGCAGGTCCCGGGTATACGGATGGGCTGGTTGGCCACACAGCGTCTCGGCAGGCCCCTGTTCGAGCAGGCGGCCCCGGTAAATCACCACAATCCGGTCACTGATATGACGAACCACCGCCAGGTCATGGCTGATAAACACCATGGCCAGGCCCAGTTCCCGCTGCAGACTCATTAGCAAGTTCAGCACCTGGGCCTGCACCGACACATCCAGGGCGCTGACCACCTCGTCACAAATCAGCAAGGAAGGCTGAACCATCAAGGCTCGCGCAATGGCAATGCGCTGGCACTGGCCACCGGAGAACTGGTGGGGGTAGCCGGACAAGGCCGTCGCCGGCATGCCGACCAGGTCCAGCATCTGCCTGGCCCGGGTCTGACGTTGCTCGCCCGGCATCCCGGATTGATGCACTTTCAAGGGCTCTTCCAGGCTCTGCAGGATAGTCATGCGTGGATTCAGGGAGGCCACCGGGTTTTGAAACACCATTTGCACCTGGTGCCTGAGATGCCCCGGAACCTGGCCAGATGGCAACAGGTCTTCTCCCATCACCTGGATACTTCCCGAGCGGATCGGGCGCAAGCCTGCCAGCGCCCGGGCCAGGGTCGTCTTGCCAGAGCCGGATTCTCCCACGACGCCCAGCACCTGCCCGCTGTCCAGGGCGAAGTCGATACCCTCCAATCCCACTCCGTCACCGGCGGCGGCATCAAACGGCATGCCCAGTCCGCTCACCTGCAGCACCCGGCTCATGCCCCACCTCCAGGATTAAAGCAGGCACGTAAATGTCCCGGCGAAACCGGCTCCAGGGCGGGCATCTGCACAACACAGGCGTCCTGGCTACGGGGGCACCTGGGATGGAAGGGACAGCCCCCGGGCCAATTCCCCGCACCCGGCGCCTGGCCAAGCAGGGAGGGCAGGTCCGTCCCGGGAATCGAATTCAGTCCCGGCGCGCAGGCCACCAGCCCGGAGGTATAGGGATGTCCGGCCGAGGCAATAATCTCTGTGGTGGGGCCCTGCTCCAGGACCCGTCCCCCGTACATCACCAGGACCCGATCGGCCACACCCCGCACCACCGCCAGGTCATGGGTAATCAGCAACACGGCAGTGCCGGTCTGGCTGGCGAGATCCCGGATCAACGCCAGCACCTGGGCCTGGGTGGTGACATCCAGCGCGGTAGTGGGTTCGTCCGCCACCAGCACCGCCGGCTTGCCTAACAGGGCAAGCGCCAGGACCACCCGCTGCTGCATGCCACCGGAAAGTTCGTGAGGATATTGCTGCAGCAAGCGGGCCTGATCACCCAGGCCTACCGAGGAAAGCATGGCCTCGGCCTCTGACCGGGCCGCCTCGCCCTTCACGCCCCGGTGACATTGCAACAATTCCAGCATTTGCCGACCAATGGTCAGGTACGGATTCAAGGCCTGGGCGGGGTCCTGGGACACCAGTCCAATTCGCCTGCCCCGTACCATCGTCCAGCCGGCCTCGTCCAAGTCCTGCAAGGCGCTGCCCTCAAGAATCATGCTGCCGCTGCGCCGGGAGGTGGCAGCCAACAGGCCCATCAGGGCCAGTGCCGTCTGGGTCTTGCCTGAGCCGGATTCCCCCACCACTGCCAGCACTTCGCCGGGGTAAAGTTCAAAATCCAGGCCCCTTACCGCATGCACCGGGTTCGCGGCACTGCCATAGGCAATGTCCAGTCCGGAGACCCGGAGCACCGGCTGGCCGGTCGAGGCGTCCATCAACCGACCCCCTTGTCACTGCGAACCGGATCAAAGGCATCGCGCAGTCCATCGCCCAGAAAATTCAGACACAACAAGGTAACGCCCAGGCCAAGACCGGGATAGATCAGCATCCAGGGCGCGTTTTCCATTTCTTTCGCGCCCTCGGCAATCAGGGAACCCCAGGAGGTCAGGGGTTCATGGACACCCAGTCCGAGGAAGCTCAAGAAGGATTCAGCCAGGATGACCTGGGGCACGGTCAGGGTGGCGTAAACCACCACGATACCCGTCAGGTTGGGCAGGATATGTCGCAACAAGATGTCCCGTGACGACACCCCCATTGCCCGGGCAGCCAGGACAAATTCCTGGTTACGAAGACCCATGGCCTGGCCTCGCACAATCCTGGACATGTCCAGCCAGTTTATGGCGCCGATAGCCAGGAAGATGAGAATGACATGGCGACCGAAATACACCGTGAGCAAGATCACCAGGAACAGGAAGGGCAAGGCATAAAGCACATCCACCGCCCGCATCATCAACTGGTCGATGCGCCCGCCAAGATAGCCGGCCACCGCCCCATAGCTGACGCCGATCAAGACACTTACCAGGGTGGCCACCAGGCCTACCGCAAGGGAAATACGCCCGCCCGCCAGGATTCGCGCCAGCAGGTCCCGGCCATTTGCATCGGTGCCCAACAGGTGACCATTGGCCAGGGAAGGGGGTGTTGAGATGTTGTCCCAGTCCACCGCATCGGGGGCCACCGAAACCAGCCAGGGGCCCAGCACCACCGCCAGACAGATCAGGACAAGCACGACCGCCGCAGCCAACGCTGCCCGGTTGCGTGCAAGTCGGCCCAGGGCTGCCTGCCAATGGGTGGCGATAAGTGGCTGGTCGTTCATGATCGCCTCAACCTGGGATCAATCAGGCGATAACTGATGTCCACCAGCATGTTGAAACCAATTACCAGCGTGCCGTAAAAAACCACCACGCCCATAACCAGGGTGTAATCACGATTCACCGCGCCCTGGACAAAATATCGACCGATGCCCGGAATGCCAAAAATTTGCTCCACCACGACGGACCCGGTCAGCAAGGCCGCAGCGGCAGGCCCCAGGTAGGAGGCCACCGGCAACAGCGCCGGGCGCAGGGCATGGCCCCAAAGCACCCGCCGCTCACTCAACCCCCTGGCCCGGGCCATGGTGATGTATCCCGCCCCCAGCACATCAAGCATGCTGCTGCGGGTGATGCGGGCAATGTAGGCAATCTGGGGAAGGGCCAGGGCAATTACCGGCAACACCATGTTTCGCAAACCCATGCCCCGGCCAGCCTCTACCGCCATGGCCGGCAGCCAGTCCAGGTGGATGGCGAACACCAGCACCAGCAAAGGCGCCACGACAAAATTGGGCACCGATATGCCCACCAGGCAAAACGCCATGATGCCCATGTCCGTCGGTGAATTGGCGTGTCTTGCGGCCACCACCCCGGCAGGTATGCCCACGGCGAGAGCGAGCAGGAAGGCCAGCCCGCCCAACTGCAAAGAATAGGGAAGACCGGCAGCAATTAATTCGGCAACGCTGTAATCCGGGTATTGGAAAGAGGGCCCGAGATCACCCTGCAGCAAGCCCCCAAGGTAACGCAGGTATTGCATCCCCAGGCTTTCATCCAGGTGATAGGCGGCTCGCAGATTCTGTTCTACCTGGGGGGTGAGATTACGCTCCCCCGCGAAGGGCCCGCCGGGAACCGCACGCATCAGGAAGAAGGCTGCGGTAACCAGTACCAGCAACGTGGGGATGGCAGTCAAAAGCCGCTTAAGAATCAGCCGTAGCAAGGAGGGCGCTCCCGTATCCCTATCGGGTAGGCCGCAGCATGAATTAATCCCGCTGCAATGACAAATGCCTGCTGTATTGAAGGTTCATGATGTTGTCCTGCCAGTCTTTCACCCAGGGTTTGACCAGGTGTCGACTTACATGGAAATACATCGGGATAACCGGCGTATCCGCCAACATCAGGGACTCCGCCTGTTCGAGCAGCCCGCGCCGCTTCGCCAGGTCGTTTTCCCGGCTGGCCTGTGCCAGCAAGGCATCATAAGCAGGATTGTTATAGCCGCTGAGATTCAAATCAAAGTCTGACTGGAAGAACACCGCGAAGGTCTGGGCATCGTTGTAGTCGCCTATCCAGCTGGAACGGAAGGCCTGGGTAATCTCGCCCTGGCGGATGTGCTGGATCAGCACCTGGAATTCTTCGTTGACCAGGGTGGTCTCCACCCCCAGTACGTCCTTCCACATGCTGGCTACCGCCACGGCGATGCGCTGGTGTGTCTCGGCGGTGTTGTACCGGATTTCCACCTGGGCCGGATTCTCCGGTCCATAGCCTGCCTGGGCGTACAGCTGCTTTGCCCGGGCATTGCGTTGTGCGGCATCCATTCCCGCCCAAGCAAAACTTTGTGGCGTGTAGTTGCTGGTTCCCGGCGGCACCCAGCCATAGGCAGGGAGTTCGCCGACACCGGTGATTTTTTCGGTAAGCAACTCACGGTCGATAGACATGGCCAGGGCCTGTCGCAGTTGGGGGCTATCCTTGAACGGCGGCTTGCGCAGGTTCAGTCCGTAGTAATAAGTGGTCAGGTAGGGATGCACCCGGAATTCATCCGCCAGGTTTTCCTTGATCCAGCGAAACTGTTGCAGGGGGATGGTGTAGGTGAAATCCAGCTCGCCGGCCCGGTAACGTTTTAGTTCCGCACTGTCGTCCGAGGTGTTGTAGAAAATTACCCGGTCAATCCGGTTGCCCTGGTTACCCCAGTAATGATCATTTCGACGAACCGAGATATAGGCGCCAACCACCCATTCCTCCAGCACGAAGGCGCCATTGGAAACCAGGTTTCCCGGTCGGCCATAGTCCTTGCCGTGAGCATCAATGGCCGCGGCATTCACCGGATACATGCTGGGGTGAGTGAGCAGATCAAGCAAATAGGGCGTGGGGGTCACCAGGTAAACAACAAAGGTGGCCGGATCGGGCGCTTCCACGCCCAGTTCCGAGGCATCCATCTCACCAGACAGGATGGCCGAACCATTCACCACCGGCGCCATGTTCTGGGCGTAAAAGGCCGCGGTGGAGGGATCTGCCAGGCGACGGAAGCTGTATACAAAATCGTCTGCCACCACAGGGTCGCCATTGGACCAGCGGGCATCGGGGCGCAGGTGGAAGGTATAAGTCAGGCCGTCCTCACTGATATCCCAACTGGTCGCTACCCCGGGAACCAGATCGCCGTTGGGGGCGTGGGTCAGCAATCCCTCGAATAAATCCCTGGCAAGGTTAAATGCCGGGTCGGTGCGCGAATTCTGGGGATTAAGGGATTCTGGCTCCGGGCCATTCCCCCGCCGCAGAACCGCTTCCGTGGGCTGGTTTTGCTGCTCGGCAAGCCCGGGAGTTTCCGTGCTCTGCTTTCCCGTTGCCTGCCAGACCAGCAACGCCACAACCGCCAGTACAACGGCGGCAAATAGATGTTTTTTGTGTTGTTCGCTCATGCTGCTAACTGTACTCCATGGCGGCAGGCGACCCAAGATGCCGACGCATACAGTTATGCGCTACGCCGGACCATATCCCGCTTTTTCAAATGGATCAGCAATAGCGACACGGCAGCCGGCGTTACTCCCGGCAGGCGCGATGCCTGGCCAATGGTTCCTGGCCGGGCGGCCTCAAGCTTCTGGCGAACCTCGTTTGACAAGCCCCGGATGCCTGAATAATCAAGGTCATCGGGTAGCGACGTCTTTTCGTTACGCAACTGGCGATCAATTTCTTCCTGCTGGCGCCGGATGTAGCCATCGTACTTGGCCTGCACTTCCACCTGTTGCACCACCTGGGCCCTGAGCTCGGGGGACAGCAGTTCCAGGTCAGGGTTTGCGCCAACCGAGTCCAGGCCAACCATCCCCTGGTAATCCGCCTCGGGACGCTTAAGCAATTCAAACGCCTTGGCTTCCCGGGACAAGGGACCGCCAAACACGGCCCGGGATTGCTCCCCGGACAAGTGCTCGGGACGCACCAGGGCCTGACTCAAGCGCTGCACTTCCGTTGCGACCAGTTCCTGCTTGGTCTCGAAGCACTGCCACCGGTCATCATCTACCAGGCCAAACTCACGCCCCCTGGGTGTCAGCCTCACGTCCGCATTGTCCTCTCGCAGCAGCAAGCGGTACTCGGCACGGCTGGTAAACATGCGATAGGGCTCGGCCGTACCCCGAGTGATCAGGTCATCCACCAGCACGCCAATGTAGGCCTCGTCTCGACGGGGGCACCACGGATCCCGGTCGCTGACCTGCAGCGCCGCGTTGAGTCCGGCCAGCAAGCCCTGGGCACCGGCTTCTTCGTAACCGGTCGTGCCATTGATCTGTCCGGCAAAAAACAGCCCTTTCAGATGGCGGGTTTCCAGGCTGGACTTCAAATCCCTGGGGTCAAAATAGTCGTATTCGATGGCGTAACCGGGGCGGGTGATATGGGCATTTTCAAAACCCACCATGCTGCGCACAAACTCCACCTGCACCTCATAGGGCAGGCTTGTTGAAATACCGTTGGGGTACACCTCGTGGGTGGTCAGGCCCTCGGGTTCCACAAAAATCTGGTGGGAAGCCTTATCCGCAAAGCGCACCACCTTGTCTTCCACCGAAGGGCAATAACGCGGACCCACACCTTCGATAGCGCCGGAGAACATGGGCGAGTCACCCAGCCCCCCGCGAATGATCTCGTGGGTGCGTTCATTGGTATGGGTGATAAAACAGGAAATCTGTCGAGGATGTTCGCTGGCGCTTCCCATGAACGAGAACACCGGCACAGGGTCATCCCCCGGCTGTTCCTCCATGACGCTCCAGTCCAGGCTGCGGCCATCGATACGCGGCGGGGTACCGGTTTTCAGTCGCCCCACCCGGAAGGGTAGTTCTCGCAGACGGGTGGCCAGGGCGTTGGCAGGCGGATCACCGGCACGACCACCCTGGTAATTAGAGCGGCCCACGTGGATACGTCCGCCAAGGAACGTGCCCACGGTCAGCACCACGGCACGGGCGCGAAATTCCAGACCCATCTGGGTGCGCACGCCCACAACCTTCTCGGCCTCAACCAGCAAGTCATCAACCGCCTGCTGGAACAAGGTCAGACCAGGCTGGTTTTCCACCATGGCGCGTATCGCCTGGCGATACAGCACCCGGTCTGCCTGGGCGCGGGTGGCGCGCACTGCCGGTCCCTTTCTCGCATTCAGGGTTCGGAACTGGATACCGGCACGATCAATCGCCCGGGCCATGGCGCCGCCCAGGGCATCAATTTCCCGGGTCAGGTGTCCCTTGCCGATACCGCCTATGGCCGGATTACAGCTCATCTGTCCCACGGTCTCGATATTGTGGGTAAGCAAAAGCGTACGCGCACCAGCGCGCGCCGAGGCCAGTGCTGCCTCGGTGCCCGCGTGACCGCCGCCGACCACGATCACGTCATAAGATTGTTCGTACGCCATAATTCTCTCTCGCCGCCTTCTGGGCGGCCGGGCATTTTATCAGTAGATCAGACAGTTGCGCATCTTCGGGCACGCTTTACTTGCTCCAACCGGACTGGGAAGATGGTCAAAATTCAACGAAAAGGAACTCGGAATGGGTCATAGGATGTTGCTCCCGTTTTCTCTCGCAGTGCTATTCCTTAGCCTGCCAGGGACAGCTAACGCCGAAACGCTGGAGCTAAAGGACTGTCGAATTCATGACACGACCGGGGCGGCGTCCATTCACGCCGAGTGCGGATACCTCACTGTGCCGGAAAACCCGGACGAGCCCCAGGGAAAAACAATTGCCCTGTTTGTTGCCCGAATTCCAACCCTGAATCAGCAACGCTCCGAACAGGCATTCACGCTGTTGGCGGGCGGCCCGGGCCAGGCGGCATCCGAGGCCTTCGTGGCCTACAGCAAGGTGCTGCAGCGTGTCCGAAGCAGCCATGACATCCTGCTGGTGGACCAACGTGGCACCGGCAAATCCAACCGTCTGTCCTGCGACTCATCCCCAGAGGATGCCCTGCTGGAATGGGATGAAGAAAAAGCCACCGAGATGCTCACCAGGTGCCGGGACGGCTTGTCCGGCGATCCGCGCTTTTACACCACCAGTGTTGCTGTCCAGGATCTTGACGCGGTGCGAGAGGCGCTGGGTTATACACAGATGGTCGTGTACGGAGGGTCTTACGGCACCCGGGTTGCACAACATTACCTTCGCCGCTTTCCGGAACACACCCAGAGCCTCATCCTGGATGGCGTAGTCCCGGCGGACATGGCGCTGGGCCCGCGAATTGCGCTAGACGCGCAACATGCGCTGGATGTGATCTTTGAGCGCTGCAAGGCAAATGCCGAGTGCAACTCGGCATTCCCCGAGCTGACGGCGGCCTTCGAAAGACTGAAGAGCACCCTGCGCTCCGCCCCGGTTGAGCTGCAGCTTACCGACCCCAATACCGGCATCACGGCCCCGGCAACATTGTCCTACGCCAGCATGGCCGCCGCAGTCCGGCTGCTTAGTTACCGTTCTGAATCAGCCGCCCTTTTACCACTGCTGATCAGCGAGGCGGACAAGGGTAACTATGGCCCCATAACTGCCCAGGGAATGATGGTCATGAAATCGTTGGAAGAAGCCATGGCATACGGCATGCACAACGCTGTGGTTTGCGCCGAGGATGCGCCATTTTTCATCCAGGACGAGATAGACGTGGAGGCCCTGGAAAAGACTTACCTGGGCAAGGAGCAAGTCACCGCCATACAAACCATCTGCAAAGTCTGGCCCCGGGGCCTGGCGGACCCTGACATCAAGGAACCGCTGGTTTCAGACAAACCAGTCTTGCTGCTATCCGGTGAAGCCGATCCGGTCACACCCCCGAAATTCGCAGAGCAAGTTGCCGCCCACCTGGGTAATGCGCGTCACCTGGTCGGACCGGGGCAGGGCCACGGCATGCTGGGCGTCGGTTGTATACCGCGACTGGTAACCGACTTCGTCAAAGACCCTTCACTGGAAAACCTGGATGGAGAGTGTGTTAAACGCCTCGGTCCATCACCCTTTTTCCTGGACTTCAACGGACCCACGCCATGATCGAAGCACGCGGATTAAAAAAATCATTTGGCTCCGTTGAGGCGCTGAAAGGCGTCAGTTTCAGCGCACCGGATGGCAAGGTGACCGGACTGCTTGGACCCAACGGCGCGGGCAAGTCGACAACCCTACGGATTCTTTACACAGTATTAAAACCTGACGCCGGCGTAGCCACGGTTGATGGCGATGACGTATGCACCGCCAGCATGGCGGTAAGGCGCAATATCGGCGTGCTACCCCACACTTCCGGCCTGTATCCCAATCTCAGCGCCAGGGAAAACATCGCCTACTACGGTCGCCTGCTGGGCTTGCAGGACAAGGCTCTGAACACGCGCATCGATGAACTTGCACGACTGCTTGATCTGGAAGAGGTAATAGAACGACGCGCCAAAGGCTTCTCCCAGGGAGAGCGAACCAAGGTCGCACTTGCCAGGGCGCTGGTTCATAAACCCAAAAACCTGCTTCTGGATGAGCCCACCAACGGACTGGACGTCATGGCAACCCGCGCCCTGCGCGAATTAATTCTCAGGTTAAGAGACGAGGGGATATGCATTTTGTTCTCCAGTCACATCATGCAGGAGGTCGCCGCCTTGTGTGACGAGATTGTCATCATCGGCAGCGGACAGGTGGTGGCCTCGGGTACACCCGAAGCATTACGGGAACAAACCGGTGAACAAGGCCTCGAAGATGCCTTTGTAAAAGCCATAGGCAGCGAGGAGGGACTACTGTGATGGGACAAATATTTACGGTTTTTCGCAAGGAAGTCACCGACAACCTGCGTGACCGACGCACCCTGATGTCAGCGCTGTTTTTCGGCCCCTTGTTTGGTCCCTTGTTGTTCGCCGGCATGATTTCCCTGAGCCTGCAACGCTCCGTCGGCGAATCGATTGAAACCCTGCAACTGCCCGTATCAGGCGCCGACAATGCTCCCAGCCTGATGGAATACCTTACCCAGAATAATGCCGAGATTCTTCCAGTGGAACTCACCCTGGAGTCGGCAAAAGAACTGATCGATGCGGGCACCGAGGATGTGGTGCTAATTATTCCGCAAGGCTATGGCGAAGCACTGCGTAGCGGAAACTCTGCAATTATTCAGCTGGTCTCGGACAGTGCCAATAGTAATGCCAGAAAGAATATTCGCCGCACCGAGGGCTTGCTCAGCAGCTATGAAAGACAGCTGTCGGCCCAGCGCCTGATGGCCCGGGGAATAAACCCGGCGCTGATCAATCCTATCGCGGTGGAGGACGTGGATGTATCCACCCCCACCGGGCGTTCAATCCTGTTACTGGGCATGATGAATTACTTCATCATTTTCTCCATGCTCATGGGTGGTCTTTACCTGGCCACCGACACCACCGCAGGGGAACGTGAGCGTGGCTCCCTGGAGCCCCTCCTTACCCTGCCGGTGGAGCGCTGGCAGCTAATCGTCGGCAAGGTCATGGCAACCTGTCTGTTTATGGTGCTGTCACTCATCGTCAGCCTCCTTGCGTTCTCCGTGTCACTGTCCTTCGTACCGCTGGCGGAAGTCGGCATGGCCAGTAACTTCGGTCTCCTGGTGGCGGCTAAAATATTTTTGGTCATGCTGCCATTTGCACTGATTGGCGCCGCTGGCATGACGGCCGTGGCCTCGTTCACCAAGAGTTACAAAGAGGCACAAACCTACCTTCAGGTCCTGATGCTTGTGCCAACCCTGCCGATTATCGTTGCCGCGTTGTTCACCCTGAAACCCACCCTGGCGCTAATGCTGATTCCCTCGTTGTCCCAGCACCTGGTCATCACTGGTTTAATGAAAGCAGACCCCCTGGCCCTGAGCTTTGTCGCGACCTCTTTCATTGCCACCTTCGGCATAGGTCTGGCACTGCTGGGACTTGCCACCCGGCTCTACAGGCGAGAAGGGATATTGGGATAACCCGTATCCCGTGACCTGAGTCACGTTTCGAGCCAAAAAAGCTCTCATTCCCGAGCCGCCTGAGACAATATCAGGCGAGGCGAGCCATTGGCCGTCATTAAAGAATTACAAAGCGCCTGAGCGTTGCAAGCGGTTACAAGAGGAAGGGATGAAACACTGGTTCAAACCAGACGAAAATCCAAAGCAGGCATTGCGCCTGCGACGTTTTCTTATGGGCCTGTCTTATTACGGTATCTGGCTGGCAATTATCGGCCTGATGACCATCCAGGGCAGCATGCACGTGTCCCCGGTGTTTCTGTCTATAGCCATAACCGGCGCAGTGATCTCAAACCTGGTTTTCTTCACGCTATTGCGTTCCGGAATGAACCTCCAGTTACAAGACCCCTCAATGACGTTTTCCCAACTCGTCGTGGGGTTAAGCTGGGCGATGATCTTGCTGGTCATGACTTACGAGGTGCGCGACCTGTTGCTGCTGGCGTATATCTCGCCGGTTTTTTTCGGCATGTTCAGGCTGGATAGAAAGGGCTTCATCCAATTAGGCATATTCTCCTGGGTCGGTTACCTGGCAGTGACAGGTATCGACTACCAGTTGCATCCCGGCCAGGTAGACACCGCCTACCAGTTGCTCCGTCTGTTCGTGGTCGGCGCCATGTTGTTTTCAACGGGCTATTTCAGTCTCCATGTTGCCCAGTTAAAAGGACGGCTTCGCCAGCAGACCCGGGAACTTGAGGCCATGGTCGCAGAGGTGACCGAACTGGCGGAACGCGATGATTTGACCAAAGCATACAATCGTCGATTCATCATGGATTCCCTTGAAATGGAGAAGACCCGGGCCAATCGATCCGGAATTCCATTTTCGATCTGTATTCTCGACCTGGATAATTTCAAGCTCATCAATGATCGCTTTGGACACCTGGCCGGCGATCGCGTACTCACCGCATTCGCCGAAAGGGCGAGGGCCGAGCTTAGAGGCCTGGACGTCATGGGTCGCGCTGAGAAAGGCGCCTGGTTCGGTCGCTACGGCGGAGAGGAATTTATCATCCTGTTTCCCAACACCTCTTTGCTGGGCGCCAGGAATTGCGTTGAGCGAATCCGGCACATCACTGCCAACTCTGCTTTTGAGGAAGTGCTTCGGGTTACGGTCTCGGGTGGTGTTACCGAGTACCGCATAGGAGAGGATGTAGAGGAGACGCTACGCAGGGCCGACCAGGCCATGTATGACGCGAAAAATGGCGGTCGAAACCTGATCGAGTGTGCCGGTGAACTCGGTAGTACTCACGTTCCGTCGGATTTCGGAAGCCAGGTAGTCGTCGGACTGTTTGGAAAGGGAAAGGCCGTTCCGGCCAAATAACACCGCGCTCCCCCATGAGCCTTTCGGAACCCGTCGATAGCGACGATTCCAAACTCATAAAGACCTGCCCCCGGGTTACTCAATAGCGCAGCGGTTGGCCGACGAATAACGCGACGGCCAGACACCTGCCTTGCCTTACGGAGCGACCAATAGCGATTTCGGGTCAGGAAGTCGATACCAAAGATTTTCATACGCCAGGTCGGACCAGTTCGCATAACCCAGTGCCTTACTAACCATATCCTCGTCAGGTTCGCTTTCCTCGCCGTAATCCGAGTCCCTGTAGATAAACTGCCTGGGTGACAGGTCTCTTTGCAGCACGAGGACCTTGTCGTTTTCCAGGTAGGCCATGCTGGTGTAGTACTGCATCAACGCCCTGCCCGGATCGGCAGCAATCTCAGGCCGGGTCAGGTCACGCCCGACCATCGGATGTTCCGCGCTTAAGCCCATCAGGGAAAGCAGGGTCGGGCCCAAGTCAATCTGGCTGGCAATTGCGCTGTGCCGCCCAGGACTTACGCTTCCGCCCAGGATCAGCCCTGGAATATGGAATCGCTCAATCGGCACCAGGCTTGCACCATAGACCCGGGAATTGTGATCGGCCACCACCAGGAAGATCGTGTTCTCCCAGTAGCTGGACGTCCTGGCCTTTTCGAAAAATTCACCCAGGGCATGATCAGCATATTTGACTGCGTTGTTTACGGTATTGGGATCCGGCTCATAAAGCTCAATTCGCCCATCAGGGTATTCGTAGGGCGAATGATTCGTAGAGCTGAATACCAGGCTGAAAAAAGGTCCTTCGGCGGCCTCGAACTCTTCATGTGCCCGCTGTAGCAGATCCTCATCAGAGACGCCCCAGGAGCCCAGGAACACCGGGTTCTCATAATCGTTCTGATCAATCACGCTGTCGAAGCCGTTACCAATAAAGAAGCGACGCATATTGTCGAAATGCCCCTCGCCTCCATAAATGAAACTGGTGGAATAACCCTGGGTTTTAAGTAACGAGGCCAGGGTGAAAAAATCTCGCTGGGATTTAGACAGCTTGACCACGCTTTCCTTGGCCGCGGGAGTAAAGCCAGTAACCACAGCCTCAATTCCCCGAATGGAGCGGGTGCCTGTGGCATACAGCCTCTCAAACCACAGGCCCTGTTCCGCCAGTCCATCCAGGTGCGGTGTAAGGGGCAGGCCGCCCAGTGAGCCGACAAATTCAGCGCCCAGGCTTTCCTCAAGCACGATCACCAGGTTCATCGGGTGATCGGCATGTGCGGTGGCAATCTGTTTATGCAGGGTAGGAATGGCCTCGTTCCAGAAACTGCCCGCCGGCAGTTTCATCTCGGTTCGGATTCTTGCCACCACTTCTTCAGCAGGCATTCTGGAATAGGGGAACCCGTCTCCGGACTCACGCAGCCGTTCATAGGCGGCGTAAAAAAGCGTGTAACTGGAATTCAGTGACAGCTCATTGACCATGGGGTCATTGGACAAGGCCACGACGCTGGGATTCACGGGACGGTGATCCAGGGTGGAGCGAACCATCATGACGCAAATTACCAACAACACCGGTGTAGCAAGCAAGGCTGTGAAAAATCCGGGCTTGCGGGCCATTTCCAAAGACCAGCGCAAACGACCCCGCATGAAAAACAGGCTTATCGGAGCTGCCGCAAAACCCAATACCAGCTGCATCGGGTATGCCTTCCACAAGGTGGAGAGCACTTCTTTCGGGTAGATCAAATATTTAAAGAACAGCGCATTGGGGCGAACATCGTATTGGGTAATGAACGATGGCGTGGACAGTTCCATGAAAACCAGCAAGGCAAATCCCAGCGGCAGATACCAACCGAGCATGCCGCGCCAAAATGACCAGCCCACTCGTCCCATTCCCGCCAGGGGAAATGTAAGTACCGGGATCGCGAACAGCAGTCCACACATCACCAGGTCAAAACGCAGGCCTTGGACCAG
>UPTN01000342.1_pt1 | contig 25183 bp, 18 predicted proteins | sample 2160111 | NCBI WGS metagenome assembly UPTN01 (sample SAMN06265058, study PRJEB28932) | marine metagenome | isolation source: Columbia River Estuary | place: USA:Columbia River Estuary, USA | collected 2014-05-05
TACAGCAGAAATTTTAGCAGTAGCGCCGCTATCTGCGCCTCGAATAACGTGATCGTTAGGTCTAGCTGTGCCAGGTCCAGTGTTGAATGTACCTCCGGCAACGAACTGATATCCTACAGTAGGTGTTACACTATCGGGAACACCTGCTAAACGCCAGTGAGCAGTTGTTGTAGTAGGACTTCCTAAATCTACAATTGTATAAGTCGTACCAGCTTGTAGATTTCCTATAGTAACAACAGGACTATCATCTAGATAATTTGTCGATGATGCACTACTTTCTTTCAAGAATATTTTATCGGGCTTTCTAGAATTAAAGTGAGAAACTTTACCCGCTACACATAATGTTGCAGTAGCAGAAGTAGTAGTTTCAAAATAAGATGTATCTAGTGTAAATACTTTAGTTGTTGATAAAGTATCAACATTCAGCACCTTACCTACAACAAACTCTGTACCAGTATTGTTTTCTATATGTAGATAATCTCCTTGAGATATTCCTGGTGTTCCTTGAATAGTAATTACATTTTTCTCATTTCCTGAAACACTAACAGTAAAGATTTCAGTCTTTTTAACATATGCTATTTCATCTAATTCAAAGTTGAGCGTAGTATCACGAACTGATAGGAACTCAAGATCATTAGGAGATAGATTAACTGAAGCCGCTGAAGTCGAGAAATCATATCGATTTATATTAAACTTAATATCTTCGTCTTGATAAGATTTCCAAGCACTATCGTTTGTAGAGGTAAACAGTACACCATCGCCCCAATCGTTAGTAACTGCTACTGAAGATGCGACAGTTCCTTTTGATAGGCTAGTCTCTCCGACTTTAGAAGTATAGATCAAATAATCAGGAGAGTTTGCGTCAGGAATAACAACAAATGCGTACTCGGTGTCAGCATTAAGTCTAACAGGATTATCGAATGTAAACTTAGTTGAGGTGATGCCCGTTGCACTAACACCAACTTGTGAAGAGTTTAAATGTTTACTTGCGAAAGGCAATACTCTCTTAGAAGGATATCCGTTCTCAACCTCTCGAATCTGTAATGTAACACCTGTAGTGGAACTCTTCTGCTTGAAGTATACATCGATGTCGCTGATTAAAGCAATGTTAGCATCATTGGTACTAGAAGCTTTTACTTTGAAAGTTTGTGCAATAGGATCACCAACTTGTCTCTGGATCTCTCGTGTCACAATATCAACTTTAGTATCGAAGTCTACAGTCCGTGTAGTCATGCTCACATCGCTCTTATTGACTGCGAAGTTATAGCCTCTATAAGTTGCTCTAGCATATGAAGTAGAAGCTGAGTCTATACTTGAGTATTGATCAACATCAACAATCTCAAGAACATTCTCTCCTACAAAGAATGTTTCAGCAGGTATAACGAATACAGCAGACAGTGTTCCATTTGCGTCACTTCTTACGACTGAACCCTTACCGATTCCGCTTGCTGTTGAGTGCCACTGTCCAGTTGAAACCTGACTCACATCTAAAGTTGAACTGTTACTTAACCCAAATGGTATGACTGGTCCAGGAGCAACATGAGCATCAACAGACTTCTGATCAAAGAAGAAGTAGTGACGAGTACTAGGCCTCAAACCTGTGATGAGAACCTTAATAGTTTTTCTTCTCAAGTAAGGCTTCATGTTTACATCTGTAACAAAGTTGCCTATTGCCTGATTAATATCGCTTGTAGAACTTGTCAAGCTAGTCTGTTCAATAGTTTGCTCAAACTGACCCATGATAACTCTTCGTCTAGGTCTAGTTGTGCCTATTCGCTCTTCCGAAATAATTTCTTCGCTAGTCAAAGGCATAATTTCTTGAATTGTATCAACTAAGTCTAACATAGGTCCAGCAATATCTATTTCGATATTGATTTCAGGATTTTTAGTAACATCATATCCAGAATCGAATGGAGGATCAATTATTGCCTTGCCATCATAGCTATAGAAGTTAGAAACACAGTTTCTAAATGTAGTTGCATAAGGCTGACTTATAACTTCTACATTTGTACCTGTACTTGCGATAGTCACTACATCAGGGAATGAAAGTTGTACACCTGTTCCAGAATCTACTTTAAGGTCTAAAGGAAACTGTGTGACAGAAGGAGAAACTACAGTTCTACCTTTGTCAAGAGTAGCCTTAAATGACGAATCTGAAATCTCTGCTAAATTTAAGTCTTTGAACGAATCTGCTAATATTCCATTTTTAAATCTGTTTGCTCCTAAAGCATCAGTAATTAACAAATCATTAGTGGCTTGTTCTAACATACTTAATGAAACGATATTAACTAGAGAATCTATTTTTTTCTCTATTCTTCCTATATCTTCCATCTTATAATTTTTAGTCGAAACATCAGAAACAGTTATTTTTTCTGATCCCGTAATTGCGCTTGTGTTTCCTGGTATTCTAACATTAGCGATAGTATATAATCCCTGACTGTCGGGCACGCTAGGATTCTCACTTTCACCACCGTTAAGTAGCTTAATATTTGAATACTCATCTAAAACAACACTATCTACTCTAGACATATGATAACTCTGATCTGAAGAGATGGTTGCGTTAACAGAAGGCACTATTGCTCTAGGATCAATATTCAGTGCAGAACTGATCACTAAAGGAGCATTAGTTGTAACACTAGGGTTGACTAACTTTGTGGCGTATGGTCTAAAGTCATAAGAGTTGATAAGGTTATGCTCTTTAGCATCTTTAGCAGTATAGTTTTGCACAAGGTTAAGATTGTCTGTAAATGAAGAGTGACTATAACTACCTACTGTTAAGAAGCCTCCTCCAATAGATGTGCTTCTGGAAATATACTTAAACCTAATCAATAGATCGTTATCGGCTAAAGATTCTCCAGCCTTTAACTCTAAGTATGATAAATCATAGAATCCATCTTTCTGATTATTCACTAGTCTGAATTTAGATGTAACATCTGTAGGATTGTTTATTATTCTTCCGAACTTATCTTGAACGCTTAATAACTGTACCGCATTAGGCACACCCAGTAGAGCCTTTCCTGAAGCAAATACTACTTTGACATATCCAGTATCTAATTGAAGAGTGTCGGCAACCAAAGTGTCTACTCTGTTGTAGTAAAGAGTGTCTATAGCGGCTGTTGTTGTTACAGTTACATCGCCTGAACCAGTTCCAGAATAATTGGCACTAAGAATAGGCTCAACTTGGTGAGTTGCAGTAATAGCAACTATATCTGTATTCAATGGAGAGCCATCAGTTGTACCAAGTACTACAGAAGTTCCGATACCTGTGCCTGTGCCTCCGTGTCTAACTCTTCTAGTAACTTTAATATTCTGCATAGAGTTCATACTGCTCTTACCAGTATCGAATATCATTGCACCTTTATTCGAATCGTAAAGATGGGCAGCATCTGAACCGGTGGCAACAACTTCACTTGGGTTCGAATTAGTTTTCTTAGCTAGGGGTATTGCATTTGCCGCATCATTAGCTAGACCTATTTTATTAGGAGCAGTAGAAATCTGACCAGATTCCTTTACGATAGCGTAAACATATATTTTACCAAAGTTACCATTTGTGTCTGGAGAATTAGTTGCATGAACTATATTTGCGACAGAACAAGTACCCACTAAAGTTGTATTATTATATAATGAATATCTAGTGCCAGATCCGCCATTAATCTCAAGGTCGTGAAGTATAGCATTATTATTACTAGAATACTTGTAATATTGTCCGTACTCTATTCCAGTTATCTGCCCGCTCTTACTTTGAGTTAAACTTACTGGAGTTATTGGAAGTTTAGTCGGAGACACATTGGTAATTTCTTTGCCGTAAACATAAGCTTTACCTGGAGAAACGACAGCGAATGCAGTATCGTTTTCTCTCTCTAGAGTGACTCTCAGACCATTAGTGACATAGTGTCCAGACTCATCATAAGTTCTTCTTGCTAACTCGTTTCCAACAACATTGAACTCAGTTCGGTCACGAATACGAACAGGCTTACCGTTAACATATCTTATTAGAGAAAAGAACTCAGTAGGCTCTGAAGCACTTGCATAGGAGACTAGTGTAGGCACAAGTTGAAGTCTGTCAGCACCAGGAGCATTTTCGTTATTGAATCCTGAAGCATTATCTAGAAGAGTTGTGTCGTTATCAGAATCAATTAAATTTTCTTTAACTGTGAATCCAACAGAAACAGCACCAGGAGTATTACTATACTTAGATACGATGATGAATTGATTATCTACGAAGATGAAATGTCCTTTCTGATAGATAACACCTTCTTCGCACGATACACCAAATGATCTACCTTCATGGTTTGCTACTGTAGCGACGGTGACAGTCTGAACAACATTCGAGTTAGAGTCTAATATCTCTAAAGCTTCACCTTGAAGGAATCTTTTAACATCTGTTTGATTGTCTTGAGATGTGTTTAAGTATTTGATAAAGAATGTCTTTAAGTCTGGATCTTGAGTCTGAAAGCCATTCTGTCCTTTAATGATTTCAGCTTGTAGTCCTGAAGTAAGACCTTTTGCTATGAATGTCGTAGATGTTCCGTCATCTGAAACAATCTGATCATAGACTGCAGGATTAGAGAATCCAGTTTTATCGTTTAACTTCACATAAAACAAGTCATCACGAGCAGTCAAGTTAATACCGCTAATGATAGTGCCTTCTTTATATACATTTGATCCGAATCGCTCTACCTGCTTTTGCAAAATAGTTTGAAGCTGAGTTAATTCTCGTGCTTGTACAGCCTTAGCCGGCTTAAACAAGACACGGTTAAACTGCTTTGCTTCATCGAAATCATCGTAGTACGGATCTACATTTAAGTCTGTGTTGATACCCATGGATTATTCTCTTTCCTTAATTAAAAGTCAAATATGAACTTAATTTTTTCTTTTGTGGTTGCCTTTCTCTCTATAGGAGAAAAGTCTATGTAATGTAGAAGTTCTCCTGTATATGGAGAATAAGCTCCATATTCAATATCGTTGAAAGTATTTATAGTTAATGTATTACCACTTTCTGAATTAGCTGTAGGTTTAATCTGTATTTTTCCTGGTAAGAAATTATTTCTGTGATCGCCTACATTATCTACTATATGAATCTTAGTGCTAGTTGTATATTTACTCTCGTGTACAAGTCCTTTTACAATCTCTATGTCTTTGTCTGGATCATTACTATCGACTGCACTTGAGATTTTACCAGTCTTAGATGAATCGACTACTGTGCTATTTGCTGTAAAAGTAGTTCCTATTTTCACTGCTCCATCTACTAGATCACTCGAAGCGACTCCCATTACGGTCTGCCATTCATCACCGCTTAGATTTCCTAGATCAGTAATAATATATTTTCGGCCACTAACCTTATCGACAACATCAGAAGTCTCTACAAACTGCTGAACATAGTAGCCAGCAACTGCAACAGCAGTCGAATTACCAGAAACAGTGATAGATGTGCGATTATCAAAAGAAGAAGGAGAAGTAGTCACAGTCGTATATGGTCCAGATCCTGATAACTTACTGAACCTTGGATTTTTTAGAAGACCTACCTGTGTGTAAAAGTTCGTATCAGGAGTTGTGGTGTCTTCTCCTGAAAAATTAGTTACGATTGCAAGTCTACTCATTGCCATTTCGTTAATTGGATTAGATCCGTGACCACCAGTAGGAGAAACGACAACACGAAGCGTAGTAGGACTAGTGTCTGTTAATCCTTCTGGGTTGAGAACTCTAGCTGTTGCGAACTTATACTTAGTTCCTTTAGTCTCGTAAGCAACTCTAGTTAAAGTGCCAAATCTATCTATGACTCCGTATCCTAATGCTCTAATTCCTCCTGCTTCAGGACTAGTGATGACGACTTTAGGAACTAGTTCACAGTTTACAGGTAAAATATCTGTAGTCTTAACTTGTACAATAATTTCTGATGTGCCTGAATTAGACTCAGAGTTTAAAACAGAATATAGTTTTCCAGCATTATCTCCTGTAGATGCTCTAAGATACATATGCTTGTAGTGATCACTAGTGTTCGAAAGTACAGAATTGTTCTGTGCGCTTAGCCTGATAGACTTTCTGCCTTGACCAAGATCAGACTGGGTGCTTACAGAAACTTTAGAATTATTTACTCCAGTATCAAAAACAAATTGATTGAAATGATTAGTAGGAGTAGCTTCTACAACAATTTGAGATATTCCCTCTTTCGCATTTGCAATAACATTCAAATCGCCATAGCTAGTGGGTAAAGGCAAACTGTTTGATGTTTTATAAACATTGGCTTCTGAAGCCACTACCGTAAACATATATTGCCATATATACTTGTCGCTAGTTTCTACGGATTGATATCCAGTATTAGACAAATCTGCAACAACAGATTGTGGACTAGTGGTTGAAGTAGAATTGTTATTATTTTCTATACATTTAAACACTAAGTAGTCATCTTCTCCGCTTTTAATGGTGACTACAGTATTCATGTCTTCAATATCCTTAGTGTCATCGTAAGCATCATACACTGTGCTTGGAGTCCATGGATTCTCATAGAACATATATCTAGCATTGTTGTTGTCTATCTTGTTACCAAATATAATCTTTCTCTGGAAGTCTCTCTTATCTTTTTGAGTATTCTGAATAGTGGGAACAGTATCTACATTAGACAATGCTCTAGATGCCATGATATAATACTCTGCTTCGGGTCTAAGGGCGTCTAGTTTATTGTCTACGATATTTCTAATTTCAGTAATGTTGGAGGCGCTCAATGCGCTACTGAGACTAGAACTGTTGAGCGTAGCCAAGTCTGTCTCAAACTGAGAACTTAAAATGCTGTTCTGACCCTTAAAAGAATTGAACAATTCATTTGTTGTTTCGACTTTAAAATTTTCTGTTATGATTTTTGCCATTATTCTTCCGTTCCTATTAAGCTGTACGCTGTTCTCTAGTGCTTGGGCCAACTATATATGGATATTCAGGTATGTTAAGATTGATATCCGAAAATGTTAAGAAGTATGCATATGTTCCAGACTTAAAATCTGGAGTTATACAATATCTTCCGTTAAACTCATCAAGAGTTCCTGTTGCGCTTTGGGGACTATACTGATAATCTTCTACAAAAGATCCTGCAGAAACTTCACTATAATCGTATGTTCTTCCTTGTGCCGGAGTACCGAGCAATGAGTACGAACTTCTCATTCTAATTACTGGACTTGTTGCGTCATCGGGATTACTAAATCCGTATGGTCCATATATGGGATATCCATCAAACGCAAATCCCACTATCTTAGAATGTCCTGAAGTAACAGTATCGCTCGCATATGTTGCTCCATGTCTTAGCTTGTCAGCACCGAAGCTTCCATACATATTTGTAGAACTATAGTAAGGATTAGCATTAAATAACTTAGTATTACCTACCATTCCTTTACTATAAAACGCACCACTTCTATATGTATACTGTCCATTTTCGTCAGGTTTGCCGTGACACTGATCGACTATAAAATCGTTAGGAAGAGCAATCTCGTTCCAGGTGAAGTTCGTAGGAGCACTTTTATTGCTCACTGGTAAACTTCTAATAGTAGATGCTGACGAAAGAATAGGTACGCCATTAGTTGTTATTCCTATTGAAGTGCCCACTACTATCTGTTCTGGATCTCGTGTACTACTGCCAGCTCGATATGTGAAAGTGAAGCTATGCGATTGATCCAATATACTAGCATTAGGAAAACTTCTCGTCTGTGATCCATCATTCACAAAGTTAGTGCCTGCCTTCAATGGATACGGATCGCCGTCTGATGTTATCTTCAATGTAGCCATAGTCTATTGCTCCTGTATTCCTATTAATTCAGCATCGTCTGTATATATACCTGTCTGTCGTATAAGTAAATGCGGACCGCCAGTTAAACCAGACAGATCGATTGGAGTATCACCTGTGCCGTCACCTATAGGAGTCTTAGATAGCTGAAAGGTATCGTTCGTGACATTTACAACATAGTAATACTCATACTCAGCCGCTCTATTAGCTGAAGTATTTCCTATTAGATTGCCTGAACTAGTGCCGCTATACTGATAATACTGTACTATAGTGTCATCTATAAGCCCATGACTACTCTTCGTCACATTCAGAGAACTAATATCACTAGCACTAAACTGTACCAGAGAGTCTGTAATTTCTGCGATTTGGCAATTTCCCACTCTTGCTCCATTAGTCGTAATATTACTAGGAGCATCAGCTTTAAATATAGTTCCCAGTCTTGGCCAAGTTGCAGGAAGTCCGCTAGAGGCTTGAGTTTCAGAACCGTCTATTATGTTAGACCATATCGCACTAGCAGTCACTCTATTAGTACCAGCAGTATTGGTGCCTATATTCATAGATATATTTGCAGTAGCTGTGTTGTCCATGTCTTCAAGGTTTTCGATAGAGTGTACTACATAGAACTTATCAACAACTGGATAATTCGAGATAATGCTATCAGTGGTACTACCTCCTGCAGTAAGGGTGTATGTGTTACTAGAGGGTCTGATAGCCTGCGGACTATATGTGTCACCCGTATAATGAGGAGATACAAATATAGAATCTTTATAAGATACCTTTCCTGTTCCTAAACTACTTCCGTTCACTGAAGCCGTGAACACTGTACCCACAGGCACACTTGTTTTAGTGAACTTCACTAGGTCTATAACAGCAGGAGCATTTGGAAGAAAAATATCATAATTAGTGCTACCTGTGAATGCACTTGTTATAGCAAGTCCGTCGGTAATAGTATTCAAATTGGCTAACAATTCCGGACTTATTGGATCTAAACCAGTTACTTGCCTAAATGCTTGTAGAGCATCTATTGAAGTAATAGTGCCGCTATTATTGAGATCAGTAACAAGCGAAGAATAACTACCTAAAACTCTTGTCCAAAAATTATACCACTCTAATCGGGTATTAGAATCTAGGAACTGAACATCGTTCCAAGAAGCACTTCCTATGTCTGAGATAACATAAGAAGAACCGAGTTCTATATTATATCTACCCTGTACTACCTCAGAGTTTATAGGAACTCCTACAGTAGACCACTGAGCAGAAGTTGTGTCTCCTAGGAATGTGACAGTATATTCTGTTCCTGCAACAATATCAGCAATTCCAATTTGCTTAACTGTTGCAAGTTGTTTTCCTTGAATGTTGAATGTAGATATCTCTAAGTTCAAATTATTATCTAATGCGTTGATAGTATTCACTAGGGGCTTACTAAACAACTTAGTCCCTGCTACGCCCACAGTTTCGCTAATCAAAGATTCATACCTAGAGGGATTTATTATAGAAGATATCTCATATGAATATTCTTGATAGTAATCATTGTCATGTAAGTTCTTAGAAGCCTCACTCAAGAAAGATGTTTTAGAACTCCACTTACCGCCAGTCTTACCTTGACCTAATGATCTTAGTGTGGCTGTCGCAACATTTTTATTGTAGTTAGTTGAAGTGGGCTCATTATTAACCAGACTAACTACTTCACGATCTGAATATCTGTATCCAGTTTTAGTTACAGCTACTTCTTCTATTTGTCCTGACTGAAACAGTGCTTTACCTTTTATGTCAGCGTTTGCTCCCATAGGTAAAGAGTTGAGGTCTTCGAGTATATTTGTAATTCTCTTCTTAAATCCACCTACCTTAACAGGAACAATGACAGTACCCTTATCGCTAGAGCCTATAGCGGCACTGATTGCTGATGCAGTAGTTGATGTGAATATTTCTCCAACCTTTGGCGCAGAAGAAGCTCCCACAGCTACCCAGTCCGAAGGACTTGTGTTGCCCAAAGATACGATCTGATACTCTTGATTTGGTTGCATAGTAGCTAAACTTCTGTTGCCTTCAAACCCATAAAACGATAGAGGTCTAAAGTAGAAGTCGTTACCGTCTCTTTTAAGAAACTTCGCTTTAACTTGATATTCTTTTGTATCGCCTGTAGTGAACTCAAAGGTACAGTCACTATTTTCATAGTTAGACCCAGTAGATGTTGTTCCCAAGCTTTCAAGAAGTATAGACCCGTCTGCTTCGGGATCATCGTGCAATCTATTGCCTGTTTGGTTTATCTGTAGATCAACTACCTTAATATCCTGAGTTACAATATCTCCTGCAGAAATATCAAAATCGACTGTATCAAAGTTTAACACTACATCTTTTTTGTTGAACTTTGATATGTTAGTATTCTCAATAGAGATTCCCACATCATTCTGGTAATCGACACCGCTGTTCAAAACATTCAACTCTGATATAGATCCTATCTTGAGAGTAATAGGATTAAAAGCATTGCCTAATGTGGTACCGAGGTTCTCATTGCCTGATCCAGACATTCCGTAATCATCATTCGCAGTGCCTGCGGCGCCACCAGGTTGTCCAGCAGGTATATCTAGAGGTGTTAATGCGAAGTCTCCGATCAAGTCTGGAATAAGAGTTACTGTCTCTACATTTGAAATAGATCCTATTTCAAAATCTCCAGTTCTATTTGATATTCCGAATGACTGAAATCCAATATTATCAAGAAAGACTTGTTTGCTTATATCGGTCACACTAGAGTCATATCTAGCCAAGTCGCCTCTATATCTTTTAAAAGAGAATGATGGAGCAAGTACTGAGGGAGTTGAAACTACTGACCCAGACTTATCAGGGATGCGAAGAGTTGTACTACTAGTGTCGATATCGTTTGCATCAAACCTAAACCTGTTAAGATGATAGTTCTGCATTACAGTATTGGATAAATTGCCTTGAGCGACAACCTGAAATTTGTTAGTATTGGCGAAGGTGCTGAAGTCGAAGTTCTGATTCGCTTGGAATATTTCTCCTTCCACACCTGCTGCCGTAGAAGCTCCGTAAGTCGACCAATTACCTGTCCCATGACCGTTATCCCATATCATGTAGTACTGGTTATTAACAATGTTTTGCTGTGTTGTTGGTCCACCCACCTTAGTTCCGCCAATTAACATCTGAGGGAATATATCTGCTTTGCTTAGTCCAAGAAATAGTGCCTCAAGATAAAATTTCCACTGATCGACTAATATTGAATTATGACCCGCATCATATAAATCGGGATTAAATACTGGAAGATTGTTAGACAGATTCAATACATTGATGTACTCTTGCGTAATTTGTCTACTAGCAACACCTACTGTAGCGATGGAAGTACTTGCTGGAGTAGTGTTGTCCATATCATCAGAAACCAAAAAGCCCAGACTTCTTGATGATACTTGATTTGAATTTGAGTCAGTAGGAAATGCCTGATTAGGTAACTGTAAAGCTTTATATAGTGCAGTATATTCTGAGCCTAAATATTGAGGAGCCAAGACACCTTGAGCGTTGAACAATGCTTTGTGTGCAACATTTCTCATAGACTCTAAGTAAACATTAGTGACAGTACCTGAAGTGGTACCTGCTACAGGGACTGCTGTCTTATTTAAGTAAGTCTTAACAGTAGCATAGTCATCGCTATAAAGAAACAAAAGGGGGTGTTCGTATTGTATAACTTTTGCAGAACCTGTGATAGAATACTTAGTTCCCGTAGAAGATCCTGTGTAAGAGAGTCTAGTGCCGTTTGCTATGATTACATCACCACGCTCTATATCAACTGGTGTAGTAGAACTTAGAACCATTACTTGGTTACTTATTCCTATCTCGTTCTTTGCAGTAAGTGTCACAGAATTAGGATCAACATAACCAAAGCCGCCATCGACCACAGTAAAGTCTATAACACCAGTAGGAGTATCACTAATCTTCGTGACTCTTCCTTCTGCTTCTACACCAGCACCGCTTGATACGATTTTTACTTTATCACCAACTACCTGATCAGGCAATCTGACTGAACTTTGCGTATCTATAGCCACTGAACTAATAGAACCAGAAATGAGTCTACCGACATTATTAACTGTTTCAGATCCGTCATCTGCTGTTGTAACGATCTGTATACCGTCAGAGTTCACAAATTGACCTGCTATGTTCGATAGATAGACAACAGGTACTAAGGCTCCGCCAAAGTTAACAAAGATTACTTCATCAACAAATGCTGTAGCAAGAGAAACATCACCTCGTAATCTCTGTCCCTTTTGAACTGGATAATCATCTACAGTAAAGACTGGTACCATCTCTAGATAAGCATCACCACCCCAGATAGAATCCGAGGGTCTTAATACAGCAGTACTAGGATAGAATACTTCGATGTCTTCATCAAAGAACATACGGAACATTAGTTCAAGACTTTCTTGAGTACCCTTTCTTCGGTACATATCTTGAATATGCTTAATGATGTATCTTGTGTCAAGTGCTGTATCAATAGGTAGATCAGCTAGAAACTTCTTCTTATAGTAAATGAGGAATGTAGATAGAGTAGTGTCGATATCACGAAGCTTGGGAATATTACGATCCATCTTCTCATCAAGGTGTTTATAATAGGCCTCTACAAACGATACAAGAAAATCACCATCTTCTTGATAGATCGAAGGAAATTGATTGCTTATTCCTGAGTAGACAGCATCTCTTATATCTAAGGCCATTTATTATGTCTCTAGTGTTTTAGCAGTTACAAATACATCTTCGCCACGAATCACAAGTATACGATCTTTCGGTGGCTTAATATCTTTATCTACTGTGTTAGCAGTAAACTTAATTGCTTTGTTCTGGAATGAACTAATTGTAAGATTTGACAACTTAACAGCACCTGTGCTATAATTGATAGTACCTACTGAAGACTTAAACACTGACTCACTATCTACTTCAGCAGTCACTAGCATGATGTTACCATTACCATCGTCTTGTGCTGATACTAATGTACCATCAACAGTAAACTTAGTAGACTCTACAGCAGGCTTAAATGTATTAAAGCCAAGTGAAGCATCAAATGGATATGGCTGTACTAATGCAGTCTCAAACGAGAACGATGGACTACTCGAAAAGTTCAAAGCAGGAACATATTCAATGATAGGCTTACTTACGATATCAGTTGATATGATCGACACATCAAGATCATCTAGATAAGCCGCTAGGCGTGACTGTCGTAATGTCTTATTAAAGTCATTTAGATTGTTACTGTTGTAGTTAATGATACCAGCATTCACTTCGCTCTGAATCTGTGCCGCACTCTTATTTGTTAAGTTAGTATCATAAACAACCTTAACTACTGTATCGACATACAAGAACTTCGCAACAACAAACACAGGCTCAATCGTAAGCGGAGTCTTATCTCGTAGATAGCCTTTAAAGTTTGCAATCTCGTAATCAGCCGCACCTTCACCACCTGTTACATCAACTGAGATAATCACCTTTCCGAATTGAGGGGGTGAAACTTCATCACCACCATACACACTAATCGCTTGAATGTTTGGAAATCTAGCACGAAGCAGAGTCTCATAGTCTCGCTTAGTAACTGCTCTTTCTTGAACCTGCAAAGCCTTTGGAGCAAAAGTTCTAATCGACTCAATATCTTCCGCCAGAGAGCCGCCATTTGTAGTATTCGTGAGAGTCACTGTGATCGATGTCGAGCCGCCAAAGTTGCCAAGAGTCAAAGAGCCTACACCATTCGCAAGAGGACCTGCAGTTACTCTATAGGTCGCTACAATGGAATCAGTAACAGTAGGTTGTACACCAAACTTATTCTCACCAAACTGAATAGAATACTTACCATCATTCTCGGGTTGTAGATAGAATACTTTATCTGTAGCACCCACACCAAAGATATCGCTTCTATAAGTGTATGTCTCACCATTTACTTTTAACACAAGACTTCTTGTATCAATGGTAGCATTTGATAGTAGTGTATCAGTACTAGAGAGAGTCTCTTTAATCATACGACCTTCGAATACATCAACACTGTTTACTTCATATACAGTATCATTAGTTGCAGTACGAGATGCTGTGTATGCTTTGTCAGTAATGAAGTTATATGTCTTATTACCACAGCGACCAATAAAGGCAGTGTGCATAGGTATAGTAAAGTAGTTACTGTTTAGATTAGGTGCTATGACACGAAGAGATACTTTAGTACTAGAACTTCGTGAAGATGTTGGCAGATAGTTAAGTTCCTTGGCATGAGAGATCACACTATTACGCTGACTAGCACTATCAAGAAACATCTCTGAGATGGCCATGTTATAGTAATAGTTATTATAGTATGAGTTATACGATAGAACATCTAACAATACATTCATGTTAGATCCTTCGTAGTCATAGTCTTTAAACTTATCTTGATTCTTTAGAAAGGTCTTGAGTGCTTCCTTAGTTTCATTAAAGTCTAGATTTGTAATTGGTGACAAGTCTGCCATGTTATCTTACCCTATTAAGATCGATTGTAACTGATGAGAGTGTTGTAGTATTTATCGTGTTGAATACAATCTTTACTCTCAAGTCGTTTGTGTCTGTGTTCGCTTGTATCTCTACACCTTGTACTACACAGCGTGGTTCATATGTTCGTAGTGTAGTCTTTATGTTCTGTTCTAGTATCAGTATGGTGTTAGCGTCAATGTTCTCGAATAAAGAACCTCGTATATCACACCCTATATTAGGTTGCATAAGTCTTTCACCACGATCAGTCAGTACTAGATTCTTAATGCTTTCTTTTACTGAATTCTCATTGATCACACGAGATACATCGGTCCTACCAGGTACTGTCTCTAGATTCCTTGTGAAATCAGAGAAGAACTCTTGTGATCTTGTGCGTGGCGTTAATGACATTTGTTTTACCTTTTATAGTGTATTTATACTAATCTGTAGGCCTTAACAGACTAAATGGTTGCTCTTCTTCTTGTGTTATGCTATTATTATCAAAGAAGCTAAATGTACCATCAGCCTGTTCTTCTGCTTTAAAGGTAGACTTATCAAAGAAGCGAAACTCTTCTGCAGGTTCCATTCTCTTTCTATAGCCATCCTTTCTATGTGTATTCATCATAGCTTCGTATTGTATGATATCCGCAGCCTCAGCAATCTGGTGTATTGAAGCAAATCTTGGATCATCAGTTGTAGCTACAAAGCCTTCTCTATTACCTACATGAAGCAAGAGATAGTTCTTTGTCACACCTATACCAGTAAAGCCTGCTCTACTGGCCGCAATGATAGTCTCATCTCTATTCTCTTCAGTGATATCTAACTGTACAGCAAAACCAGAATACTTATGATGATAGCCATCACTACCCTGCTTTCTTATTTTACCTGCTGTTCTTGCTTGAACTCTAGTCGAAGTCTGTACTTGGCCCTGGCGTAGAGTATATTTATTACCTGTGATATGTGAGATTCTAAGTAACTTAGCTAGTACAGGATTAGCAATACCTTGCCACTGTTTACCATCAACCACTTTAGTCGAAAATGTAATCAATGGCCCTGGTCCTATACCCTCGCTACTCATAGCATTAATCGATCTAGTCTCATCAGCAGTAATATATGGTGAGGTTACATAGTCTACATTCGTAGGTATAGCAAGATCGCCTGTACTAGGATCAACATAGCCTAGTTCACCAGGCTGACGATATCTTACTTCGTTCTTATAGAATCCGCTTCTTGCTTTAGTCTCATCAGGCACTCGTACAACATATCTATTTGGATTATTATCACTCGCAAAATCATTGATATTACTTGTAACTTCTTCTTTTATTTCTTGAGCAACTTCTTTCTCGACACGAGTGGCACCAGCATTCTCTGCTTTCTTTTGTTCTATCTTATCTACTGTGTCAAGTACCTTCTTCTCTTGTGCTACTACCTTGGCCACTTCTGCTATCTCATCAGCAGGAGCAAATAGAATAGCTGTGATAGTCTCTGTAAGGTTACATAGTTGATACATGATTAACTGAACATTAGCTAGTGTAGGTCTTTCAAAGTTGCCAATCATCTCACTAATGAATGCTGATAGATCATCCTTAATGCGATTCATGTTCTCTTCAGAGAAGAAGTCTTGAATCTCATCCTTCATCTTAGTGAGTTGAGTGAGTATCTTATCACCAGCATTACCTATAGTAGTTGTAATGTCTTCAATGGCCTTTTTTATAGCGTCATCGATCTTCTTTGTTATTCTATCTACTACATCTGTGATAGTCTCTATTAACTTATCTTTAATCTCCTCAAGAGTGATCATCTGTAGCTTTGATATAGCTAACTTCTTGGGATCTAGATCGCCTAGCTTGAGACCATTCAGCTTAGTTATAGCAGAGTCTATCATAGTAAAGGCAGCGAGTAATTCCATTAGACTATTACCGAACTTGCCACATAAGCCTTCACTGATAGTCTTACCTAAGTTCTCTTCATAAAAGAAGTCTAGATCGCTTACTGTATTAGTTAGTACTGTGTTTGAGAGTGACTTTGCATCATATACGGCAATACTGTTCAATATATCTACTGTATCGATGTTATTCGTAAGAATATAGTCAGCTATCTCTGTGACCGTAAGAGGAAACTGGTCAAATCTTGCTTTAAGAGTAGGAGTGTCGCTCAAGTCTACTGATTCTAGTATACTATTAAGACTATTTGTTATACTTACAATCGTCTCACGATCTAATTGGTCAATAGGATCTCGTACAAGTAGAGCAGAGAAGTCGATAGGACCAACGCCAGCAGTCGTTACAGTATTCTGAGATGATAATGGTGTTGTATTACTACATTCTATCGACATTTATTTCACTCTTTTTGTTGACAAATAGGCCAATTGTGTTATACTAGTAGTTGCAAGTAAAGGATTTATTCCACTCCCGTTGTATTTATTACTCATCATCTGATCTCATAAAGCCACTAAGAGCCTGCCACCATCTCTTTGTCTTCGCAGGAAGTGGAGAAGTGGCAACATTAGTAATCTCTTGAGGCTTGACAACCTTCGCTATCTCTGTTACACTAATATCAGGTATCGTCTGAGTACCTTTTTGCACTAACTGTGGTGCTAACGAAGCAGTAATTGCACCAGCCGATGCCGTTCCTGTTGCGGCTGCTGTACCATTACCAATCAGAACAGAAGCGGCTGGTATTACTGAGTCAAGTGATACTGCGGCTGTTGCACCTAATCCTAATGTACCAATAGAGTATAGATTCATTGTAGCACCAGATGAGATACCGACAGCACCCGTACCGTTAATACCAAGCGATCCTAGCGTGTTTAGATTCATCGTAGCTATGGAGTCTATTCGTAGTGAGGTTTTACTGTGGATGTCAATACCATTATGGCCAACATCAGGTATTGGTAGTAGTTGAGAACTTACTGCTGGCAGACCTGTTGTGTGTATCTTCGTATATGAAATACTGTTGAGATTCATCTTATACGAGTCTACATGGAAGTCACCCCCATTTCCAGCTACATTACCTGGCATTAGACACTTGAAGTACATACCACCTAGAGTTGTTAACGCTTTCAGATTAGTATTCGCAACCATATTAATGTCATCTGCTGTAGCAAAGAGTCCAATACCAGCACCAGATACATTCACTTTCACACCCGCATCAAGGTTTATATTTCGTGCGGCACGAACATTAAAGTCTGTACACTCTATATCTAATCGGCCATTCACACTGATCTTACCAGACTTGCCTACTTTCAGAGTATAGTCTTCGTCTATTGTACTATGAGAAGAACCTCTAACATAGCTTGACTCTACACCCTGAGTTGTGTTATACTTGTCAGCAAATGACTTAACAAAGATAGTACCATTCGCATCAATCTGGAATACGGAGCCAGAGGAGTGGGAGATAAGAAAATAATCAGTTGCTTCACCATCTTCACCAGATCCTAGTACAATAAAGTTATCTCCATCAGAAGACTTTATCACTCTATTCTTATAGTTATTACCAGGCATCATGATAGGTGGCTCATCAAACGAATCACCATCTGCTTGAGGAATATTAGTGTTAGCAAAGACTCGCTGTGCTAATGTTTGTCCTTGGCTAGCTCCTTCACCACCTTGATATCGATGTAGATCAGGCTTACCAAATTGATTCACGACTTCAGGTGGTAGATAGCCATCTTCTCCTGGCTCACCACTACCCGCAGGCATTTGTAGATGTTGCCCCGGCAATCTACCCATAATCATAGGCTGTTGCGCTTCTGCACCATCTATAAAGAAGCCAAATACCCAGTCACCCACAGAAGGAATAACAGGCGATACACCATATGATCCATCTAATACTGAAGCCCATGGCAGGTGGTCAGTAGGAACACTATCAGTATCGCTCTCACTATTTCGAGGAGGATGAATACCAAACGCTCTTACTTTCACTCTACCATTGTTCGTAAGGTCATTGTTTGCTTCAACAACTCCTACAAAATGGAGCATATTACTAAATCCACTCATTAATCTTTATCCTCTAGTTTCAAATAGATCGTATAACTTATTGATATGATTAACAAAATTCCTATTAGATCAGGGCTCATGATAAGCCACCCTTTGTAATCAATACAGATTGCTTATACTCATCACCAGTAAACCTATGGTCAATGTTCATCACAAGATACTTACCACTTCTCTGAGTATCAGTCTCTCTAGTACCCGCTACAGTATTACTAAACTTATATAGGTCAAGGTTAATCACCATGCCAGGGTATAATGCAATACGGCCATTGATCTCTATAGTAAAGGCATTCAGATTCATATGATAGTCCACAGCAGGCTTCGTTGTATAGTTCTCGTAGAAGTGCTGATAAGGCTTATCCAGATCACCTTTATTCTGGCCTATCTGTGGGAAGTCTGTGATCAGTGTCGTAGAAGGTGCCAATGCAGAAGGCATATAGGAATCTATGAACTCTTGAGAGTGTGTTAGCTTTAGGTCCTCTGGTGCCTTGTAATCTTTGTACTCGCTTGTGTAATCATACTGGCGTGAGATACGGGTCCTGTTCAGTATATCAAGTTCGGTAACATTACGCCTATAGGCACCACCCTTCATTTCAGCGAATGAGTCTGCCTTCTTGCCATATCGGACATCGTTTATGCTCTGTTGCGCTTTCAGCTGGCCTGTGCCTGTGTTGTCATCTAACACACGGTAATTAAAAAATAAGCGATTCCTTTCTTCATTAGATATCCCCTCAAAACCGCTGTATTTATCGGTCAGGTACTCGCTCGTACAGAAATAATACTTCTCTCTTGTCTCAAAGAATCTATATAACGAACTCTTATTACTACCACTATATGCTCTTCTAGATAAAAATTGCATTGCGGCATCTGGCCTTAGATTAGGTATGACTAAAGTTTGTTCTCCATCTGTTTCTTCTATCTCTATGGCTTTCTTACTATCAGAATAATACTCATTAAAGATTGTATTGACCATATCACTGATCTTTTGTTTACCAAATGATCTTTTAATCTCCTTTCTATCAGAGGATAGCTTATCTACAGTAGTAAAGTCTAGTGTATATTTCATCATTCTATCGTTGACACTGTTCTCTGGTCCTATGTTATCTACTCCATATATGATAAAGTCATAGGTTTTAGTATCTCCGTAGAAGTCTGACCATGTAATTTGTAATGATTCTTCGCCTCGAATGGGAACATCTTCTAATAGATTGTTGCTTTCATTAACTGTTAGCCTGCCTGAGATATAGGGACTGTCAATACTCTCTTGAAATGTCCAATTTACCACTACCTTTGTGATGTCTATATAGTCCGCCTGATTCTTTTGACTGGCACTCTCGACACCTGCAAATAAAGGTCGTACCTTTACCGATACGAGTTTGTGGAATCCCGCTTGGGCTTGTTTAGTCATGCAATACTCTTTCTAATTGATCAGTAATTGTCGGCAATAAGGCTTTATTTACGAGGACTATCTGGCGGCGGCTCTCGTTGAGTGCGAATTCATAGTCATATACACGGACTGGGTAGTATTCTGCTTTCTCTGTTGTTGAGGAATTAAGGTACGAGGCACGATTTAAAGTAATATTTGGATCGGAATGCGACTGATAGTGTATAATATTTGCACCGATGGTACTATTTTTTGTCCACTCAAGAACTGCATCACCTGTTGTACCTGCTTGAGTAGCATAATGTACTTTAATATATGCATCTAAATCTTTTTCTGTCTTAGGCCATTGTGTATATGGATCAACAATATTGTTTGATGATAGTACCAGCCATGCATAGTCAACTGAGTCGTAGTAATAAAATGCTACATCTTCGGGCTTCTCACCCTCCTCAACTGTATAATTCATATATGCAAGCGCAGAAGCCTTGACTAAAGTATCGAGTTGAGCCTTACGAGTGATATCAAGGACTGTTTTACCCTTAAATTCAGTTGTAGGAAACTTTGAGAAATACATATTATGCTCCACCCTGGGTAAATGTTACGCCTTCAATGCCTGAAACACCAGTAGAAATCTGAGTATCAGTAAATCCTTGGGCTTTTAATTCAGCTATTGTCGCTACTCTCGTTTCAATAGCACCACTTGCTAATGTTTTTGTGATAGTAACCTCATCACTTGAAGGATTAGGACTATCAATAGGTTGAAAACCCGTAGGAGTATTCACTATAGACGCATCATATTCAGGTGTTTCTCCATCAGACTGAAGATTACTTGTTATAGCAGAGTCTAATTTCTCGCTGATTGCTTCTTCTAATAGATCAGATGGTGCATTATCGTCAGCAGTATGAATAAATGCCTCATTTAATGTCATTGTAATACGAATCGCAGAAGGTTTACCACCTTTTTGAATTGCAATTCCGTTTGGTGTATAATCTACACTCAATTGTGAGATCATTGAGGTCTTAAATCTTAAATAATATGACTGGTCTACACCCATTAAATAAACATTACACATCGCTGGATATCTTAATATACCACGATCTAGCACTTGAGCACCAGTTTCTGCATTATCTCCTAGTGGAGATCCAGTCTTGGGTAGTACCATTCGTTGCAGAGTGCGAATGATAGTCTTTAATTGTCTTGACTCTTCTTCACTTTCTGGCGATAATAACCACTCTAGTGAGTGTACTTTTAGATCAACACCACTAAATACGAGAGTTGCGAATGGGTTTATTGCTGTACCACGACCAACTCCGATACCATTTGATATATCTGGGCTTACTGATCCTAGTCCTGCTCTTGTTAAAAACTGAGCAGTATCAGTAGCACCAGCAAGAGCATCTTTAATACCTGAAAAGTCACCCCCTGCGGCACCACCTAATGCTGTACCAAGAGATTTAACTGCTTTCACTGACTGCTCACCTAACTTACCTGCTACAGCTTCAACAAAACTTAGATCACCAACTATCTGTGCGGCAGTTGTTCCTATAATACCTAATTCATTACCACCAACATTTATTTTAAAGTTGTCTTGAATCTGTCGAGGTAAAGGTAGCATTATCTCTGCAAGGCGTTTTTCTTCAGATCCCTTACTGCCACCGTAAGTATACTCAAAGAATCTCATTAATGTTCCATGAGCGCCTAAATTCTTGGGAAAAGTCATTACACTTGAGGGACCTTTTTGCTCGACTTTTCGTCTAGCCATGGCTTCGAGTGGACTTGTTTTAAGTAATCCTTGTGTCATCTTATTTGACCTGTATATAAATAATAAGTTAGTCTATGGTAATTATTTATATGTATTGGAGATATTGTGGCAAAGTTTTATCAAGGGAGATTTAAGCCTGAACACCCTCAAAAATATAAGGGTGACCCTTCTAATATTATTTATAGGAGTGGCTGGGAACTTAAACTTATGCGTTATTTAGATAAACACCCCCATGTGACTAAATGGAACAGCGAAGAAATAATTATACCCTATCGCTCGCCCATTGACGGAAGAATGCATAGATATTTTCCAGACTTTTATGTAGAGAAAACATTCCATGGCAAAAAAGAAAAGATATTAATTGAAGTAAAACCGTGGGCGCAGACTCAGCCACCTAAGGTTCAAAATACTAAAAAGAATAAGCCGACTAAGCGTTATATAAACGAAGTTAAGACTTACGGCACTAACTCAGCTAAATGGAATGCGGCAGAAGAATATTGTAAAGATAAGGGTTGGAAGTTCTCTATCATAACAGAAAAAGAGTTAGGAATAAAATAATAGACATCATATAAATAGATTATAATATAAGGACTTTAAATAATGTACGAATATAAAACAAAAGTGGTAAAGATAGTAGACGGTGACACAGTTGATGTAGATATCGATCTGGGTTTTGGTATATGGCTATATAATGAGCGTGTACGCATTATGGGTATTGATACACCAGAATCAAGAACAAGAGATAAGGTTGAGAAGAAGTTTGGTCTAGCCGCTAAAGCACGATTGAAGTCTCTACTCGGTAAGAACCCAGTATTGAAGACACAGATCAGTAAGAAAGGCGAAGATATGCGTGGTAAGTTTGGTCGTGTACTCGGAGACTTTGATGTATATTGTGCTAAAGCTGATGCATGGCGACCAGCTACTCAAATATTAGTTGAAGAAGGTCATGCTGTACCATATTTTGGTGGGTCAAAAGATGAAGTTGATGCACAACATTTAGCTAACAGAGATCGATTAATTGCTGAAGGTATCGTAACACTATAATGGCTAAGAGAGAGCGTGTCAATTGTTTAAGTAAATCGTGGGAGAAGCGATTGAAGAAGCGACTCAAAGCTAGAGAAAGACAAGCCAGCAAAAAAGAGGTGCGTAATGGCAGTACTATTTGATGAGATATTAACCAAGGGGGTTAGACAGGGTAAAGTTCCTGCTCAGACTGCTAAGGCTCGTGATTGGTATCGTGATACTGCCAAGAATTATAAAAATGTGAAAGAGAACGACTTCTTTGGTAAGAAAGGTGATAGAGACAGAATGACCTCTAGACCTCTTGTTGGACAGATGTATATGTATGAGTATGTAGCAAAGACTAAAGACACTCTGCCATATTACGATAGGTTGCCACTAATATTTCCATTCAAATCAGTGAAGGGGGGTTTTTACGGATTAAATATGCACTATTTACCATTACCTCTTCGTGCTAAGTTAATGGATGCTTTATATGAAACAGCTAATAATAAAAAATATGACGAGACCACACGACTAAAGCTTAGTTATGATATATTACAGGGTGCGGCTAGATTTAAAGAGTTTAAGCCATGTATTAAAAGGTATTTAACCTCACAGGTTACTAGTAAATTTATGTATGTATATCCCTCAGAATGGGATATCGCATTATTCTTACCAACAGAGCGTTTTGTTGGTGCATCGAAAACAAAGGTTTGGGCAGAATCCAGAAGAAAAATAAGGTAGAAATATGTCATTTAATATAGCAGATTTTAACTCAAAATTAGCAAAGCATGGGGTCGCAAAGAATAATCTATTCTTCGCTAGAATCAATATACCTCAAGCACTAATTAATGAGTTCGTTGATCTTCCCGTTACAAGAGATTTAGAGTTTTACTGTAAGTCTGTCACTCTACCCGAACTCGATATCGTTACAGGAGAAGTTCAGCCTCAGGGGTTTGGACCAACTGTTCGTAGACCACAAGGAATGAACTTTCCTATAGTGCCTGCATCATTTATGGTAGACTCAGATTTTGGAATCATGAAGTTCTTTCATAGATGGACACAGTCAATCATAAACTATGATAGGAGTGGCGGTAACTTTGGCTCAGTCAACGGAGCATTACCATTCGAGTTGGGATATAAAAGCGAATACGCAACTACAATGGATGTTGCAGTATTCTCGCAAAACACTAAAAAGGTAGAATATGTGTACAAGTTTTCTGGAGTATATCCTATTAATGTGGGAAATGTGTCTCCTTCTTGGGAAAACAATGGAGAAGTATTGACTCTACCTGTTGGATTCACATACGATGAGTTGAAAGTGACTGGATCGAAATCTGGAAGAGTTGAATCAGATACGCCAGGATCTACAACAGGCAGAATGCTTAGATGGTTCAACACAATTAATCAAACAGTGAATGCGATAGAATCGTTTAGAAAGCCTACAGATATACAAGACTCTATCAACAACCTACAAACAGTGAACACGATTTATAATTCTTTTAAATAATTCTATAGTATAGGAGAAGTGAAATGGCATTACCAAAAATTGATTTACCTCTTTTCGAGTTAAATTTACTTTCAGACGATACGCTTATAAAATATAGACCCTTTACAGTAAAAGAAGAGAAAATTCTTCTAATTGCTCAAGAGTCAAAGGACCCCAATCAGATGGTCTTAGCTATGAAGCAGATAGCTACTAATTGTTGTCCAGGCGTAAACATAGATGAGATGTCTATGTTCGACTTAGAGTATGTTATGCTACAGTTAAGAGCCAAGTCTATTGACAACAAAATCAATTTTACTATTAATGATCCCGAGACTAATAATCCAGTACAAATAGAAATTGATGTTGAAGAAGTTGAGTTAGTTATTAATGAAGAGCATACTAGAGAAATACCTATAACAGACGATATGTATCTTATGATGCGATATCCAAGGCTTAATGAAGTCAGCGTGTTTCTTGGTGTAGTAGAGAATCCTACAGAGTCGTTATTTAATGTAATGATATCTTGTATTGAGTCTGTGGTTAATGGTGACGAGATTCAGAAGCTAGAAGATTTTACTAAAGAAGAGATATCATCATTCATAGAATCTTTCCCTGGTGGAACGATTGACGCTATTCAGAAGTTCTTTGAGACTATGCCTAAGTTAAGTTTTAAATCTAAGTATATAAACAGTGATGGTAATGAGAAAGAAGTTACATTAGAGGGTACTGAAACTTTTTTTCTCTAATGTTGAGTCATACCAGTCTGGGAAATTACTATAAAACAATCTTCTCAATGGCTCAACATCATAAATATAGTATAACGGAAATAGAAGGTTTACTGCCATATGAAAGAGATTTGTATGTAGATATGCTGTTAGATTTCATAGAAGAGCAGAAGACTCAACAACAATAACGGAGCAAATGATGAGTGAAGAAACAAAAGCAGAAGTATTTCACCCTGCTGATACAAATGGTGATGGACAAGTATCTAAGCAAGAAGAAGCACTATATCTTGAGTTTAGACGAAAAGAATTAGAAGATGCAGATGCTATGCGTGATGCACAGCGTAATATGACATGGTTTGCTCTGGGTGGTTTGTTGCTATATCCATTTGCTGTTGTTCTAGCATCTCTCGCAGGATTAGACGAAGCACAAAAGACATTGGGAAGCATGGCACCGACATATTTTGTCGCTGTAGCCGGTATCGTAGCGGCATTCTTTGGTACACAAAACTTTGGAAAGAAAAAGTAAATGGAAGCACCACTAGAAGCATGGAATAACCTATCATATTTCGATGGTATA
>UPTN01000344.1_pt1 | contig 25105 bp, 27 predicted proteins | sample 2160111 | NCBI WGS metagenome assembly UPTN01 (sample SAMN06265058, study PRJEB28932) | marine metagenome | isolation source: Columbia River Estuary | place: USA:Columbia River Estuary, USA | collected 2014-05-05
AACTTGTTGCCTTTACCCCCCTAGTATATTGGCATCAACAATTGCCCGTTGATGCCATTCTACTGTTCTCAGCCGGCTTTCAGATACGGAATTGCACCCGCAATGTCCGTGTCGTCGATCACATGAAAATTGCTGACGCTGCCCTTCTGTCGCGCCTGTCCATAGGGCGCATATTCAGGATCTGAAGCAAAGCGATCCAACGCATCCCGCGTCGGAAATTCCAGAATCGCGATCAACGTACTGTCTTTATCCGTCCCCTCCAGAGTTTCGATGTTGCCACTGCGGGACAGGTATTTGCCCCCGTGTTTCTTGACAAGATTATGAACATTTGCGGCATAATCGGGAATCCAACTATCGTCGGTCACTTTGATATCGGCGATCAAAAATACACTCATTGATTTCTCCAATTGAACTTCAGCTTCGATCATCGAGGCTTATGCTTGACTTGTATCGGGCCGCACCGCCCACGATCTAGTCGCGTATCTGAACTGCCTGATTCAGTTTCTGAACTATGCGGATCAAACGCCGAGGCCTAAGGTGAAGTCATTGGAAAAGGAGCCTGACATGACTCAAGCCGGATATAAGCAGTTTTGCCCTGTCGCGATGGCCTCTGAGGTACTTTGCACCCGTTGGACGATGGTTCTTATGCGCGAGCTGGTCGCAGGCACCACCAGATTCAATGACTTACGGCGAGGAGTACCAAAGATGTCACCCGCGCTTTTGTCCACACGTTTGAAGGAACTGGAACTTTCAGGCGTGGTTGAACGCAGACCATCGAAAACCGACAAAGGCATATTCGAATACCACTTGACCGAAGCCGGAAAAGATCTTCGTCCCGTCATCGAAGCGATCGGTACGTGGGGTCAGAAATGGGTTGAGTCTTCGATTTCTCTAAGAAATCTCGATCCGTCATTGCTGATGTGGGACATGCGCCGCAATCTAGATCCTGCGCCGTTGCCACCCGTCCGGACAGCAGTTCAGTTTCTGTATTCAGATTTACCCTCTACGAAGAACCGTTGGTGGCTAATCATTGAACCTGATGGAGAAGTCGATCTGTGCTGGTCTGATCCCGGGTTTGAGATCAACCTTTATGTCACAACCGACTTAAGGACGATGACCGCGATCTGGATGGGCCTTGGTACGCTTGAAAGCGAAAAAGACAAAATTGAACTTATGGGCGAAAGAAAAGTCGCGGAAACCATGCAAGCTTGGCTGGGTCTAAGTCCATTCGCAAAGCAAAAGAAACTTGTCGCTTAGCAATACGGCTAACTGCACCTAAACCGGACTGCAAATTGCAGATCTGCGACTAATCGCGATGTTGCAAGTCGGGTTCTGAACCTTGTCTGGAAAAAGCAGTCAAAGTGGTTTTTCTTAGCACTGCTTCCCAACAACAAGCACCCAGTACGGTCCTTTAGGTCCTTGGGAAATGCCGACGCCGAATTCTTCGATACGCGGATGCAGCATATTGCGACGGTGACCCGGTGAATTCATCCAACCCGTGATGATCTGCTCTGTACGTGGAAATCCCCAAGCGATGTTCTCGGCAACGATACATACGTCGTATCCGGCGTTGATAACACGGGCTTGGGAATTGCTCCCGTCAGAACCCCTGTGATCGAAGAAATCATTCGCCAACATGTCACAGGCGTGAGCCATAGCAGCACGTCCCAACTCGCGATTGTAGCGCAGTGGGCGTTCTCCGTTGGACTGACGGCTGGCATTGACACCTGCAGCAATTTGCGTGGCCAACTCGTTTCCGTTGGAAGGGACAACGCATCCAGCAGAAGCGGTTGATCCTATGAAAACAAATGAAATAAAAGCGGCTATGCTTGCAAAACGGTTCATGTGACAGGTCCCGAAAGTTAGTTGCGTTCCCTGCTATGGGTCGCAAATGATCAGGGCAAAGCTATGGCGTTATGGGGGTAATTACGTGCCGAGACCTTCAAGTGAGTTGAGGGCGCTATGGCAATCAAACAACTGCTTTCATTCGAACTGTTCGACAATATCGATCTGCAAGATGCCCTGCATGGGCCCTGTCCATTGCGCGGACCGCCACACCTGCCCTGTCGCAGTGTCAACGAAATGAACGTTTTCAAATTCCAGATCGCCGTCTGTCTGACAGGTTTCTTTTATCGGGGCGACTTCGCGGTCAAGACCCGCCACATCAATCACTTGAACTGCCCCGACCTGAACGCTGCAGTTTGCTGTTATTTCGTCAAAATTCACGCCGCGTTGGGCAATCTGGTAACGCCGCATGGTCTGTGCGGGCCATGCTGCGGGACGTAGATTTGCAACCAACGGATCGTCTTGCTGGGTAATGACTGCCTGCAGATTGGTCCCGAACCCCAATGTTGCGTAAACAAGGCCCCCGTGCATCACGACGCCTCGGTTTTCGTTGGAACTGTAGACAATCAAGTCACCGCGCTGCTGAATAGCAACAGTCACAGTGGCGATACCCGCGGCTGGTGCATTCACGATGATCACAGCCAAATCGGCCTGTTCGACCGCCGCACGGTTTACAATCGGGACGTTAGGTCCGCTCGCATCTTCACGATCAAGGGCTGCTTGCGCAATCGAACCCAATGGCGACCCGCACGCCGACAGTGTCAAAACGGCTATCAAGCAAAGGCACGACTTTACTAGTTCCAAAACTGACCCCATCCATCTTCGATACGTTGCCGATCCGAGTTGCTTATCTCTTTATAAATCAAACCTGTTCCCTGCACCCGCGATCCAAAATCGCCAGAGGTACCACCAAGTGACAGATTGACCGCCTGTGTGCCTGTGACAGGCGCCGTCCACGCCAGCGGGATCCGTAACTCTGCACCGAACTTGAGCGGCGCATCGCTGTCCGCGCTCCATCCAGTTGATGCAGCGACGCGCCAACCGTTGCTGAAATTTCGGCCGACAGTTAGCTCGACAGCAAAATCACCTGCAAGGTGCTGTCCTGCGTCAATGATCGCGAAATCACCATGCTCTCCGATGTTGGCATAAACGCTTCCGATCAATGTTGTTGCGTCCGCATCTTCAAACCCCAACCATGCGTCATAGGCACGTTTCTGGACATAGGTTGCTTCGACCCCAAGTGCGAAATCGCGTGCGGCAGGCCGCCAGATTACTTCGCTGCTGACGCCTCCATAGGCTCTTTCGAAAAGACCCGCTGAAACGCGGCTGTAGACTTCTGGACCCAGCCTAAAATCATGACGGAACAGAAGCGCGTTCAGATAGATTTCATCTGGCGTATATGCACTAAAATCCGACCTGACCGCAGGCTCAGCAGGTGGTTCGGTTTGCTCCCATTGGTTCAAAAAGCGGTAACCTAACGATCCAGAAAGTGATGTCTGACCCGAGAATGCATATCGCGCAGATGCGTTGAACGTTCCAGTCGCCGCCAAAGTATCCGAGGTCAGGAAATCTGCTTTCAGAGACGTCGAAAAGCCATAACTGAAACCTGGGGTGAATGTCCGTTCAAAAACAGCAGCAGGTCTTTCCAGCGCGACAGCTTCAATCTGCGCCGCTTCCCATGCGCGGGCTGCACCGTTCGGTTGATTGATCGCTTGTTCCAGACCGCCGCGGTCAAGGGCCACGACATTGGTGTCAAACGCGCCGTTTGCTTGTGAGATTAGAAACCGATCGATATCGGCAGGAGCAACCGCCGACAAAACACGCGCGACGCGGCCCGTAACCCGTGCCAAATTTCCATCCGTTTCGGTGGAAACAGTCACATCAATCGTATCATCATACATCGCGAAACGAACGACACGAATGCCGTCTTTTTCAAGCCTGTCTTTCGCGATCTCAAGCACTTGCGCCGCGGGCATCTGTGGCTGCGAGCGGGTTGATTGCGACCTGATCACAAAGGGATGCGGGCCACGACGGGCATTCTCCTGTATGTTGGGTTTGTTAGGGTTCGCGGAAAAAGTGAAACGCAATCCGCTGTCACCGTGGTTATTTGTATGTCCTGTCAACGTCAGGCCGCCAGCCACTTCGTAAGCTATGCCCGCCGCATAGGTCGCATCTTCGCCGTCGCGCGCAATGCCTGTGTATTCACCAAGAACCGAGAGGCCCTCGATCGGGGTCGCCCAACGGATATTGGCAAACGGCGCCGCGTCCTTGGAAAACAAATGATCGAATTCTGCAGGGTCTGTGCCATCGTCGCCGCGCGGACCGTCGTAGATCTGCGCATAGCGGCCCCACCCTAGTCCAAGAGCCGCATCAACAGGGCCTATGGTCTTTCCGACGACTATATATTCACCCGCGCCCCTATCATCGGTTCCTACGCCAACCAGTCCAACAGACACGCTCGGCGTAATCTCTGTTTCGTCGAATATCCGGTACGCGAGGCTTAGTTCGTTGCCGCTTGATGACGTTCCGTTCTGTTCGTAGGTCGGAAAACTTAATCCGATCTGCAAGCGTTCGGTCGCCTGAAAACCAAAAGAGAGCACGCGCGCTGTATCGCTGTAGCTAAACCCAATGACAATCTCGTCCACGGGCCAGCCAAGCGCACTTGGTGTATCAATAACACCTGTAAGTCCGGTGAATTGATCAGCAACAGACGCAGTAGGAACGCCGGATGCGCAAAGCAGTGCTATCGCGAGCATCGAATGTTTCTTAATGCTCACCGCTCTACTACCCTGAATATGATCACACATGCTTGTCATCCAAGATATTCACGTTGTGTTTGGAGTGTCAAACGCAGTGCTGCTTTGTCAGACTTTGCAAATCGGCCAATTCATCGGCGGGAAGCCGTGACCAATCTGAATTCCAGCTTAGTGTAAAAAATCTGAACGAACTAAAGAAAAACCCACAGCCAGCCAAAGCCAGATGTGGGTCGTTGATATAGACACGCGAAAGCACTTCACAGCTTGCAGTCCGTATGGACGCTAGCCTTCGACAGCCTACTTAGTCGACGTTTAGTTCTTTTTCGAGCGGCTCATCATCATCATCATCGCCATTGTTCGCGGCAACAAGGATAAACGCGCCAATAATCAGGGCAGGAACGAGCCAGCCTGGTGTGCTGCCTGCTGCAACGGCATCATCTTCAACGACTTCGACAACTGGTTCCATAAGCTCGTCGCTCAGACCGCCAGCAGTCACTGTTGTCGCAGACGCAAACATTGTCGCCAAGGCAACAGAGCCAGTCATAATTTTCTTAAGCATTTGTTAATTCCTACTCATAATCCGTTGTAATACTGACTATAGTTACTCACAATTTTGGCGAAAATGCAAACTATCTTAACAAACTTGACGTCCAATTGCATCCAAGCAACAGTCACCCCACGCGTGACTTAGATAGCTTTTAGGCCATGCAGCAGAATGCCTGGGCTTTCGGCTTGGCTCATCATTGCAAGTAAAGGTTGAGTATATGCAATTTCATAGCACCGACCTTCTTTGCGATCTTCCAAAGTCGCTAAAGATACATTGCGTGCGCACAGGTCGGTCTTTGGACCATGGCGGACTGGCGGCACTTGTTGATGAACAGGCAATTCAATTGCGTGATGTTTTGCCTGATCGGCAAAGTCGGGTTGTTGTCGCTGTGAACGATCCGATAGACTGTCTGGTTTCACTATTTGCCGTTTGGGTAGCAGGCTCTTGCGCGGTCAAGGTCAACCCAAAAATCACGGAAAACGAACGGTTGCGCGTGATCGCCAAGACCGGTGCTTGTATGTGGATTGATGATCAAGGGCATCATGCTTGCAAAACAACATCACAGACGCATTCGCTGAATAACGCCGCCTTGATCTTGATGACCTCTGGAACGACTGGCGATCCAAAAGGCGTCACACATAGCCTTTCCACATTGAAAGAACGGCTTGCCGAGAACACGCGTGCGATTGACCATGACAAGTTGGATGTTTCGCTTTGCACACTGCCATTGTTCTTTGGGCATGGATTGATTGGGAACAGTTTGACGCCGCTGTTCGCGGGGAAGACGCTTTACCTATGGCCAAGCCTACAGATTCAGGAACTCCCGCAATTTGGACCCATGATTGACAGTTTGGGTGTCACATTCTTTAGTTCTGTTCCTTCGTTCTGGAGGATGATCTTGGCGACTTCGGTCCCACCAAAAAACGCACCTAAAAGAGTGCACATTGGATCGGCGCCGCTGTCGCAACAGCTATGGGGCAAGATCAACGATTGGACCGGTACATCTGAGGTTTATAATACCTACGGAATGACCGAGACTGCGAACTGGATTTCCGGCGGAACGTTGGCAGATAGCGACGGCCGCGACGGTTATGTTGGTACGCCTTGGGGCGGAACATTTCGCGTTTTGAAAAATGGCGTTTTACGCGAAAGTGGCCAAGGCGAGGTCGCAGTGAAAAGTCCCGGCCAGATGCTTGGCCTTTGGGGTGATCCAGAACAGACAGATGCGCTGATGATTGACGGCTTTATGCTCACCGGCGACATCGGTGAGCTTCATACCGGTCAAAGCCTTCACCTTGTCGGGCGCAGCAAGCACGAGATCAACGTTGGCGGCATCAAAGTACTAGCAGAAGAGATCGACATGCTGCTTGAACGGCACCCTGACGTTATTGAAGCATGCGGATTTGGAATTCCCGATCAAATCGCAGGAGAGGTCGTCGCGGCAGTCGTCAAGGTTCGGTCAACAACATTGGCGAGTTCTGAATTGTTACAGTGGTGTCGCCAGAACGCCCGCGCCGACGCCGTGCCCAAGCGGATCGAGATTGTCGACAGCATCCCCAAGAATGATCGCGGCAAAATCGCGCGAATGGATGTCAAAGAAAGGATGATCGCAGAATGGCTTTGAGTTTCCTGAGCAAGCGCAGCCCTGCGGATCCATATCTTGTCAAACCGATCAAAACTGCGCGTTTCAGCCTCGTCAATTGCAACGTCAGACAGGCGGTAAAAGTTACATTGCCATGGCGGCAAGACAAAGAAGTCTTGCACAATTTGATGATGCGAAAAGACGGCTACTCGCAATTGGAATGGGTCAAGGCAATGGGCAGACCCGACGGCAATACATTGTTCTATCACGCCATCGTCTCGAAAGAAGCAGGCGGTACAATTGGAACGCACCGTGTAAAATTGAACCGTTTCGGCACCGCGAGTATGGCGATTGTCATTCACGCGCGTAGCTGGTGGGGTAAGGATGTATTCGAAGAGGTCCGCACCGGCATCCTTGATCATTTCAGTGCGTCCGAAAAAGTCGAACGTTTCTATGGTCGTGTCCTGAGCAGAAATTTCAGTTCTGTTTACAACTACACAAAACTCGGATTTCGCCTGATTGGCTACGATAGATCCGCTTGGCGGTCACCTGTTACAAAGGAATTCTGTGATACAATGCACTATGAAATGCTCGCAGAGGATTGGATCGCGCGGCAGGCCAAAGGCGCAATCGATGAATGACATTGCAAAGACACTCATCGCCACAGCACTGAACATGGATCCGGCCGGAATTGACGCCACCACAGGGCTGGCGACGACGCCTCAGTGGGACAGCTTGGCGCATTTCAGGCTTGTGCTTGCGTTGGAAGAACGGCTCGCGCGCAAACTCGATCCAGTTGAAATCGTCAGCATCGTCGATGTGTCAGCCGTAGAGGCCCTTGTTGACTGTCCATCGACACGCAATGCCAGTTGAGCAAACAAAAAGCGCAACCAATCAGGCCTGTGCGCGCGTCAAAATGGAAAGGCTCCAAACCTGCCCGCAATTGCGGCAATAGTAATATCGTGGCTTACAACGCCGGCAGACTGAACGCCCTGACGCGTGGCGATGCATTAAATGGCCGGTTTTACGACTTCGTTATGTCGGGACCAATCGATCCGAACGGCCAAGCCACCTTCTTTGCAGTTTACCAGCGATAGGTCGATATCGCGCTGGGCCAGCATGTCTTGAACAATAGACAAGCCTAGGCCGTCCCCCGCCGCGTCACGATTAAGATGCTCACCTCGCCGAAGAACTTTTTCAAGATGGTCTTCGTGAATACCCGAACCATTGTCGCTGACTTGCAGAAACGCTTCGTCTGGTGAATTCCTCCCAGAAATCACGATGCGATCTGTCGTCCACTTTGTGGCGTTATCGATTAGATTTCCCAGTAATTCGGTCAGTGCAAATTCGTCAAATGGGCACTGCATTTTGGACGGGATATCGATCTGCCACTCAATTTCTTCTCCACCAGCCCGCCTTTGAAATGCGTTCACCAGTTTTTCGACAACCGGTCTGGCCTCACAACGCATAACGTGACTGTTCAATTGGTCGCGTGTTCTCGCCAATTCGCGTTCAACCAAGTGTTGCATGCTGCTGACTTGGAAATCGATCTCGTCAGGAATAGAGGCAGCGCCTCCGGACGTCCTGAGGTCTTCTGCCAAAGCGCGCATCACAGTCAGAGGCGTTTTCAAACCATGGGCCAAAGTACTGGCACGGGCGCGGGCCGCTTCTACATTTTTCTCTTGTTGGTCCAGAAGATCGTTAACTTCTTTGACCAGCGGGGCGACTTCGATCGCACAATCGGTGGACAGTCTGCTTTTCGGGTTGGTTTTGACAAAATTAACCTCGGACCTGACAGTCTTCAGCGGCTTTAGCCCGATCCGGACAGTAAACCATGACGCGATAACCAAGAAGACCCCCAAGACAGCCATGGCAATTGCTACATTTTGAGCAAAACGCGAGACTGGGACATCAACACTCATGCGGTCAACCGCAACAGTAATGATTATTTCTTGTTCGGCATCGTTTTGGCCCAAAGTGATCCGCCAGCTTCCGGCTAGGTAGGCCCCGCCATCCGATCCGGTCACGTCGGAATAGGTAATGACACCTCGTTGACTTGGTACGCTGACGTCCAGCGGTTGCGCCCAAAAAGACGCAGACAGCACCGGTTGCGCATTTTCCGGAATGACCTGCCAGTAATATCCACTCAGAGGTTGGGCAAAACGAGGATCGCTAAGTTCTGCAACTAACACTGTGCCATCGACGTCAAGCTGGGTTTGGTTCGTCAATGCAACAACCCAGCTATTTAGCTCGCTTTGAACTCGGTCTTCAAAATAGACCCGAAAGAGGCTGTTCAGAACAAAGGCGGTCGCAACAAGCGCAATTATGGTGGACACGGCGGCGGCGGCGAGCAGGCGGAGGCTGAGAGATGACTTCAAACTTGCGCCTCGGGAATGAAATAGCCGAAGCCGCGCTTTGTTTTAATCAGGTCCGAACCCAATTTGCGCCGCAACCGCCCCACAAGGACTTCGATTGCGTTGCTGTCAGGTTCTTGGTCGCGAAAATAGATGTTTTCGGCCAGTACACTTTGGGCAATGACCTGACCCTTGTGATGAAGCAGGTAGCTGAGCAACCGGAATTCCAATGGGGTGACCTTGATCCGCCTCCCGTCCATCGTGATCCGCATTTGCAGAAGATCGAGTTGCAGATCACCAACACTCAGCGCGGTCATTTTTTGAGTCGAGTTTCGGCGCAATAGTGCCCGCAAGCGGGCCAGTAGTTCTTCCATCTGAAATGGTTTCACCATGTAGTCGTCAGCACCGGCATCAATCCCCTCGACACGCTCGTTCCAACTGCTTTTTGCGCTCAATAACATCACGGGAAAATTAACACCCTCTTTGCGCCAGTTGCGCAAAACACTTATGCCGTCCATTCGCGGAAGCCCGATATCAAGGATTGCGGCCGCATAGGTTTCTGTCCCGCCTTTCTCCCAGCCATCTTCGCCGTCCGTCGAAATTTCCGCTATGTAGCCTTCGCTGTGAAGAACGTCTGCAATCAGACCTGCAATACGCGCTTCGTCTTCAACAACCAGAATACGCACTAGCAGCCCCTCACATTCAAGGTCGCCCCTGTCAGCGCATCGACTGTGACAGTTTGGACCGATCCAGTCTGCGAGACCATCCGAAGCCAATACTCCCGGCTGCGCCCGTTCGAATTGAATCCCACGCGGATCATCTGACCCGGATGTCGCCGTTTCACGATTTGAAATATCTCGCGCAAAGGTCTGGCTTCACCGCGCGCGACGGCAGCATTTGCCAAATTCATGTCACGACGGCTAATCCCGACTGGTTCGCTTCCGCTGGGGGCGCTGCATCTGCTTTGAGAGGTATCTCCATCCGATCCGCGATCGTTTTCTGGACCTGATGGTGCGCTTGCCGGTGACGGTGCGCTGGGTGCTGTTGCAGGGGACGGGCTAGAGGATGAACTGGGCGCGCTCGCAGCATGGGCAGTGCTCAATCCCGTCAGGGCCGGACTGCAATAGGCCACCCCAACTGCAAGCCCAAGGCGCCTGAGCGCGGCGCGTCTGGTAAGATGCTTGTTTGAGCCGGTCACCCTAGTGTTCCCCCAATGAAATTGCAGATTCGATCAGATGATTTTCTAGAAACTGCTGCAAGGTATTTGCGCAATCAGTCGCGATCGCACTGCGGGGATGTTCTGGAAAAGCGGCACAAAGGAGATCGATGATCTCGGCCAATGTGACCTGATCTTCGAGGATGCCCCAGATCAAGCTGGAACCGGGGTTTAGTTTTTGAATACCGACGCCGTGACCGTCCGAGACGTATACTTGATCAGCAATGCTGATTTCGTGAATACCGGCAGCCCTTTTATATTCGGCATCTGGATCAAGCCGCGCGGGTTCTGCCTCCATGACTTGTATGTCTGCTGTAGTTCCAATTGGCACAGATTTGTCGATCAGTTGCGCAACGGGCGCGTCCCAGTGTTGGAACTGATTTTCAAGAAACGTCGCTGCGTCCTCTGCGGAATTATACGTAAGTCGGTGGCGCAGTGCTGTTTGCGCAACGCCGTGACTTGCTGCCAGAATACGACCCGAATGTGCCATGCGCCCAAAATTCTGGGTAATGAGATCATCCAGAATTTCTACTGGCTCGATCGCATGGAACCCAGTTTCACAGGGACTATCTTGGCGGTCCAGCGCAACAATTGCTCCGATCGGCAATAGGGCCCCGCGTGGCGCTAGGGTATCGATTCCCAGATAGGCATATTGGCCGTTCGAGACCTCGGTCACACCTTGGACCCACGTCTTGAAGTTAGTTGAAAAACCATCAGAGATGGGCAAACGCAGCCGCGGGTTAATCCCGTTGGCCACCCCAAACATCAAACCATCATCGCCAATCCTGATCGGCAGAAAGTCGTCAGAAAAGACAGTGTATCCACGTTGTGCAAGGACAGCCGTTAACGTGCTTTTACCGCTGCGGCGTCTGTTGGGAAACAACACAAGGCGGCCGTTAAACGCGACAGCGGCGCAATGCAGGCACAACATTGTTGGATTGGCTTGGATTTGCGCCCATGCCAGCGCCACGATCATCTCGCAAACCGCATTCACATCATCCCAGCGGCGCGCACGGATTGCTGGATCAATGGACTGACACACAAAAGTGCCATCGCCTTGACCGGTAATTGTCATGCTTGGTGCAGGGGACGTTGCGCCGTCTGTTACCGAAAAGGTCCACGACGGCAGAGCATGTTTCAAGACGGGAAAAAGCGCCTCTGCATTCCTCAAAAGAACGGGCGCCTCAAGGCCGGAAAAGTGAACGGCCTGTTGAATGGATGGAACAGCTTTCAACATGCTTTTATTTCTATAGCGAAGCTAACCTGAGCAGCAACTTTGATGACCTCGCGACGTATCGCGAGGCCACCGTTAGCTTAGCTCAAGCAGTAATTTGGGTCGTTCACATCAGTAATGAGTTCATCGCATTCATCAGATGCACCGCTTGGTCCCGAGGAATCGGATGGACCGCTGTTGGCAGAAGGTCCGCTATTTGCTGATGGCTCACTGGCTGCCGATGCACCACTGTTGGACGACGGCCCGCTGTTTGAAGATGGGCCGCTGTTAGAAGACGCACCGCTGCTTGAAGAAGCGCCGCTCGAGGCATGTGCCATGCTCATCGTGGTGAATGCGGGCACTGTATAGGCGGCGACGGCAAGTCCACCGACTTTGGCCAGCAACTTGCGACGGGAAAGTGTTTTGTTTGTTTCGTCAGACATGTGATTTCCTTTTACTAAGGTAGTGAGTGACACACGCTTGACCTGCAAATCCACGTAAAGCGTGCCGTGCAAGTAATTTAGCCTAAGCCGGTTATGATTCTGCTTACGCCCTATGTCAGCATTTTGTCAGGTTCGTTGGCGCACTGAAAACGGGGTTAACCAGAAGGCTACCCCCGCACGTTTCGCGTAGCAAACTTAGCGCTATGCGCGTTTAACAAGCCTGATCAGGACCAAGAGAATAACCGCACCAAGCGTTGCATGGATAATACCACCAAGGATTCCGCCGCCAAGCCCAAGCCCGAGTACTGGAAAAATCAATCCCGCAACGAACGCGCCGACAATGCCAACAACAATATTTCCAAGCAAACCAAAGCCAAACCCTTTCACGATTTTTCCAGCCAACCAGCCTGCGATTGCGCCGATTATGATGATCACAAGAATGCTTTCGATGCCCATGTTCGTACTCTCCCATTTGAAACCGTGTCTTCACGGCAAGTTTGAACCTAGCACAGTTGATCGGCCACAGTGTGAAACAAACACAGGTCTGTGGGGTGACTAAGCGGAACCAATGCCAATAGCGCGATTTTTGATCGCTGGCGCTGCGTTGACGGATTGCGCGTTCTTGCCCGTGGCATGCAAAGAAATTAATTTTGCCAAATCGGTGAAAGGCCGCCACCAACTTCGGCTGAAGTTGGGACGCAATGTTCAGGTGTGTCGACATACATCGTCTTTGCCAAACACAGGTTGAGGCGACAGTGTTTGTCGCGCAGCGCCTTGCACATCCGGGGTGGGACATCCCAACTAATTGGGTCGATTGGCTTTTCGCTTTTGCAAGTTTGACGCAGTTCTGTACATATTGATGCAGTAATCGGATCAGGAGTTCACGTGTCCCTATTCTTTATTGTCGCTTTGCCGTTCTTCGGCGCGCTGCTGCCGGGTCTCATGAACACTGCGGGGCGCTCTGCCTGTGCGGGCGTGACATTCACCGTGACGCTGGCTGCCTTTGTCGGATTATTGACCAACTTGCCGCCAATTCTTGCGGGCGAAGTTGTCATGGCGCGGGTCGATTGGATGCCTGCACTAGGACTGAATTTCACCTTGATGCTTGATAGCTTGGGGTTCTTCTTTGCGCTTTTAATCTTGGGCATTGGCCTTTTGATCATCGCCTATGCAAGACAATACCTTAGCCGCGACGACAATATGGGCGAGTTCTTTACTTACCTTTTGCTTTTCCAAGGCGCGATGGTCGGCATCGTCTTAAGCGATAACATCCTGTTATTGCTTATATTCTGGGAACTGACATCGCTGTCTTCATTCTTGTTGATCGGCTACTGGAAGCATTTGCCCGAAGGACGGCAAGGCGCAAGAATGGCCTTGACGGTCACCGGAATGGGTGGGCTTGCGATGATCGGCGGCATGCTGATCTTGGGACAAATCGTCGGCAGCTATGACCTGAGTGTTATTTTGCAAAACCGCGAACTGATCCAAGCCGATCCACTGTATGTGCCTGCATTGATTTTGATCTTGCTTGGTTGCTTTACAAAGTCTGCTCAGTTTCCATTCCATTTCTGGCTGCCACACGCCATGGCCGCGCCGACCCCTGTCTCGGCCTATCTGCACTCGGCAACGATGGTCAAAGCTGGAATTTTCTTAATGGCCCGCATGTGGCCGGTTTTGTCAGGCACCCCGGAATGGTTCGTGATCGTCACAACAGCCGGCTTGGTGACGATGGTACTGGGTGCGGTCATTGCGCTGTTCAAGCATGACCTGAAAGCTTTGCTTGCGTTTTCAACAGTCAGCCATCTTGGCCTTATCACCATGCTGTTAGGGACTGGCACCGCTTTCGGTGCAATGGCGGCGATGTTCCACATCCTGAACCACGCGACATTCAAAGCAGCCCTATTCATGTCGGCGGGTATTATCGACCACGAAGCACATACCCGCGATATTCGCAGGTTGGGTGGGCTGCGCACCCTGATGCCCGTCACATTCGTGATTGTATCGCTGGCGGCGTTGTCGATGGCCGGTATCCCGCTGCTGAATGGCTTCTTGTCAAAAGAAATGATGCTGGAAGAGGCTAACCACACTGTTCTTTTCAGCTCTCCTTTGTTGGTTCCTGTTTTGGCGACATTGGGTTCTATTTTTTCTGCAGCCTATTGCTTCCGCCTTATCGGGCACGTGTTCTTCGGTCCTGTCCGCGATGATTATCCTGCCAAGCCGCACGATCCGGGCGCAGGTCTTTGGTTACCGCCTGCCCTCTTGATCATTCCTGTTGTCGTAATCGGCGTTGCGCCTTTTCTGGCAGAGCCCTTTGTTAAGCTTGTTACCGCGTCAGTATTGGGTGGGGCTGCGGATATGCCAAAGGCGCATTTCAAAATCTGGCATGGTCTGGTGCCTGCGCTGTTCATGTCCATCGTGGCCGTCGCGGGTGGCTTGGTCATGTTGCGCATCTTCAATCCGGCACTGCGCCTTTGGGAAACAACACCGCGCCCAGAAGCGAAAGCAATCTTTGACGCTATCGTCGAAACTGCCGCGCGTTTGGCGCAAAAGCTGATCCTGCCTTTGCACAACGGTGCTTTCTCGCGGTATGCAGCTGTTGGTACAATCACCATTGTCGTTGCTGGTTTCTATGCTTGGACCACGGGAACACTGAGCGCCCCGACGCGCACGATGCAAACTGCGGGTCCAGTTTTGATTGCTGGCTGGTTTATGTTGGTTGCTGCGGTTGCAGGTATGGTGCTGATGCATCGCAACCGTTTCCTGTCGCTCATCTTGATTGGAATCGTCGGTCTGATGGTTTCGATTGGCTTTGTCTTCCTCAGTGCGCCCGATTTGGCGATGACCCAGTTCACAGTTGAGGTGGTCACCATCATCTTGATGTTGCTGGCGCTTAACTTTCTGCCGAACCGCACCCCAATCGAAAGTTCGGTTTTGCGTCGCGTGCGCGATTCCGGTGTTGCCATCGCAGGTGGTTTGGCAAGTTTTGCATTTGCCCATTACTATCTTATGCGTGACGCGATCGGTGCGCCAATCTCGGAATTTCATCTTGCCAATTCCTACAAAGGCGGCGGAGGCACTAACGTTGTGAACGTCATTCTGGTCGACTTCCGGGGATTTGATACCTTTGGCGAGATCATCGTTTTGAGCATTGCAGCCCTACTTATTTATGCTCTGACAGAGACCCTATTGGCTGGTCCGGTCCGCGCGCGGTTGTTGAACCGCAAACCTGATCAGCCGCGTGCAGGTGATATGCACCCGATGATGATGGTCGTGCTGACCCGTGTGATGATGCCCATCGTTATGATGGTCGGCTTTTATATCTTCTTAAGCGGTCACAACGAACCGGGTGGTGGATTTATCGCCGGACTGATCGTATCGATCGGTGTTGTGATGCAGTATATGGCCAGCGGCTTTGCGTGGACTTCCGCACGTTTGAAGTATCCATATCACGGCGTCATTGGCGCAGGCGTTCTTACGGCCGGGCTGACAGGCATCGGTTCTTGGTTCGTTGGCAAGCCGTTCCTGACATCTGACTTTACCTATGTCCGCATTCCACCGTTTGACAAATTTGAGCTCGCCACTGCTGCGCTTTTTGATGTTGGCGTTTTCTTGTCGGTTGTCGGCGCAGTGATGTTGTCACTTGAAAGCTTCTCGCGGTTGGCAAGACGCACACACACGATTGATAGCGAGCATCCAATGGATATTGACCCGTCCCGCGACGCACTTTCCCCCGTCGCTGCGGTAAGGGAGGGCGTGTAATATGGAATTTCTGCTTTCATCTGCAATCGGTGTCATGACCGCCGCAGGAATTTACCTTGTCCTGCGACTGCGCACGTTCCCCGTGATATTGGGTATTTCGTTGCTCACCTATGCGGTGAACGTCTTTCTGTTCACGTCTGGTCAGGTCGTCGTCGGCGCACCGCCCGTATTGCGTGATGGTGTGACCGTTTACACGGACCCGCTCCCGCAAGCGCTTGTGCTCACTGCGATCGTCATTTCCTTTGGCATGACAGCCGTCGTCGTGATGATTGGCCTTGGTGCGTTCTTGGGATCAGATGACGATCATGTCGATGACCAAGCCGAAACGCCGGACGATCAGGCCGGAGGCACATCATGACCCATTGGCTTATCGCTCCTGTAGTTTTGCCCGCAATGCTGGCGCCCTTTATCGTTCTTGCGGCGCGTTACCATATCGGCATCCAGCGTGTCTTTTCGATTGCTGGCGTTCTGGCGTTGATCGCCATAGCGGCGGGACTGGTCTGGGGGGCCGCTGACGGGACCATCCTGCTATATTTGTTGGGCGATTGGGCAGCGCCTTTTGGCATCGTGCTGGTTGGCGACAGGCTCTCAACGATGATGGTCCTGCTGACAGCTGTGCTGGCTTTGTTCGTGCTCATATATGCCGTCGCATCTGGGTGGGACGATCGCGGCCGACATTTCCATGCATTGTTCCAGTTCCAGTTGATGGGCATCATGGGCGCGTTTCTGACGGGCGATTTGTTCAACCTGTTCGTCTTCTTCGAAGTGCTTTTGATCGCATCCTACGGCCTGATGATCCACGCAGGTGGCGACGCGCGATTGCGTGCAGGTGTGCAGTATGTGCTTTTCAACTTGATTGGCTCGACCCTGTTTTTATTCGCTCTTGGCGCAATCTATGCAGAGACAGGCACCTTGAATATGGCTGATCTTGCAAATCGGGTGGCTTTGATTGGCCCCGAGGGTACCGTTGGTATTCGCGTGGCTGCGGTTTTGCTGCTGCTGGTTTTTGCGATCAAAGCCGCAGTTGTACCGCTTCATTTCTGGCTACCTTCAAGCTATGCCGAAGCGCCAGCGCCTGTTGCAGCCTTGTTTGCGATCATGACCAAGGTGGGCGCGTATGCGATCATCCGTGTCTACACGATGATCTTTCCTCCAGGGTTAGAGACGACTGCTGGTCTACATGAACAATGGCTATTGCCAGCTGCACTGATATCGCTGGCGATTGGTATGATTGGGGTATTGGCAGCAAAGCGGTTGGACCGACTGGCTGCATTCTCTGTCATTGGCTCGATGGGGATGGTGATGATTTCTATTTCGCTATTCAGTCCAGAAGGCATCGCGGCAGCCCTGTACTACATCGTGCATTCGACCTTGGCAGGTGCGGCGCTGTTCCTCATTTCAGATTTGGTGCGCACGGGACGCGGTAATCTGATCCTGACACCGCAGCAGCCTGTCGCGGGCGCTGCGTTGACCGCAGGCTTGTTTTTTGTCGGGGCCATTGCGATGGCTGGCCTGCCGCCTTTGTCGGGCTTCTTGGGTAAACTCTTGGTGCTGGATGCAGCTTTTGGCACCGACTTGATGGTTTGGATCTGGGTGATTGTTCTGGGGTCCAGCCTTGTCAGTATTCTGGGTTTTGCGCGGGCGGGCAGTATCCTGTTCTGGAAAGCACAGAGCGTCGCGCCTTCGCAAGATGCCCCAGTGGTTAAGACCCCATCAACGATGTCTTATGTTGCCGTGGGTGGACTTATTGCGCTGCTGGCCGCGCATACGGTTTTTGCAGGCCAAGTCCATGGTTTCACAACTGGCATCGCTACCCAGCTTTTTGAACCCGGGCCCTACATCTCGACCGTGCTGGAAACAGAAGGCAAGCTGAGCAAACCGGTGGAGGATCATTAATATGGGACGCGCTTTCAACTGGCTTTTGCCACACCCTCTTTTGACGCTCATTCTGGCGATTGTCTGGATGTTGCTGCAGAATGAAATTTCGGCTGGCATGGCAGTATTCGGCATCATTCTTGGAATTATTATTCCTTGGGGCACGTCGATCTGGTGGCCGGACACGCCTAAGGGCTTCCGGTTGGGCAAGATGATTTCTTATAGCTTTGTAGTTATGTGGGACATTATCGTTGCCAATATCGAGGTGGCGTGGATTGTTTTGACAGTCCCAAATGCAAAACTGAAACCTGCCTGGATCGTCGTGCCGCTTGAATTGCGCGAACCCGAAGCAATCACCGTGCTTGCCGGAACGATCACACTGACCCCCGGCACCGTTTCTGCCGACCTGTCAGATCAGGGGCATAGCCTGCTGGTTCATGTCTTGCACACTGAAGACCCGGACGCCGTGCGTGATGATATCACGAACCGTTACCAACGCCGCCTGAAGGAGATTTTTTCATGATGTTTGCGACGCAGTTGATGGAGATCGCGCTTGCCATCACCTTTGTTACGTTGGCACTCGCACAAGTCTTTTCGATGGTGCGACTGGTCCTTGGGCCCACGTCCGGCGACAGAATCCTCGCGCTTGATACAATGGTGATCAACTCGCTAGGTTTGGTCATTGTTCTTGGCATCCAGCAAGGTGTGCAGATCTATTTCGAAGTCGCGCTTCTTATTGCTATGTTGGGATTTGTCTCAACCGTTGCACTGGCGCGCTTCATCCTGCGGGGGGACATCATCGAATGACCGCTATTATTATCGGCACTTATGTCGTCGCGTTTTCATTGCTGATCGGGTCTTTCTTTGTGCTTGTTGGCGTGATCGGGCTTTTGAAATTCAACGATCCTATGACACGTCTGCATGCCCCAACCAAGGTTGGCACGATTGGGATCGGAATGCTGTTGCTGGCGTCGATGGTTCATTCCTTTGATCTAGGTGAGCCGTCGTCACATGAGCTGCTGATTATGGCTCTCTTGTTTGTCACTGCACCGATTTCAGCGAACTTTATCGCCAAGGTGAATATTCACCGCGGGGCTTGCGAAACACCACCATCGCCGCCACGCGACGATACGTGGTCAACCCTCAACGTACCCGAAGCGGACCGCGATATAGAGGTCAGATAGCGCGGGTTTTCATGACAAGCCTATTTGGGCGCATCTATCCGTTCTCGGGTTTCCAGTCTGGCTGTGTCGAAAAAGTTGCCACATCGTCACCCAGTCGATCCCAATGCGGTTTGTCGCGCTCATATATGACGACTTCGACTTCTAGCCCGGTTGCATCATCCATCGTCCCCAACGTCAGGGTCAGATGATCAGGCATACCCGTGTTTTTTCCGTAAATCGGGCTGCCACAGGTTGCGCAAAAGACCTTGGTCACCTTGGATCCTTTGTCCGAAAAATAGCTGAACGCGTTTGTTTCGCCGCTGACGGAGACTGCCGCAGAGGCAAACATCGCGCCGACGGTGTGACCCGTTCCGCTGAGACGGCGACATTCTTCGCAGTGGCATTGCGCAACAATGATCGGCGGCCCCTCAGCCACATAGGTCACCGCGCCGCACAGGCATTTTCCCCGTAATCTTTTCGTCATGTGATCAACTTTAAAGAGGGGGTCACATTGCGCAACCCTGCGCAAACAACAGTTTGCTTTCAGTAATGAAAACTGATGGTTGTGAGGGGCCTCAGCCCCTTCAACGCTTCGTCCCACCAGAAAGCGTCGCGCCGAGTTTTTCCAGCATTGCAAGACATTGCGAGAGTTGCGCAACCTCTAGGAATTCGTCCGCTTTATGCGCTTGTTCAATTGAACCGGGACCGCAAACAACAACATCCATGCCCAGCGATTGAAATATGCCGGCCTCGGTTCCGAAGGGCACAAGATGCGCGCCATTGGCGCCGGACAGTTGGGAAACAATGCGAACGGCTTCGTTGTTGTCTGTGGGGATTAGTCCCGCGATTTCGCCGATGACCTCTGTCTCGATCGACGCCTCTGGAAAGATGGACCGCATTGACGGTAACAGAACGTCGTCGCAAAAAGCTTTCAGTGCGCCTTTGACGAAATCCGCATCACTGGCGTGAACCGGGCGCATCTCCCAATCGACCTTTGCCCTTGGTGCGATGACATTATGCACCGTTCCGCCATTCAATGCCCCGATGTTGACCGTCGTCCACGGCGGATCAAAACGACTGCTGTCGGGCGCCATCGTTTTCAATTCATCGCGCAACTCCAGCAAACGGCTGACGTAGCGGACGGCAAATTCGACTGCGTTTACGCCAAGGTCAGGGGCAGAGCCGTGCCCCTCTAACCCTTGAAAATGCGTGCTGTATTCAAAGCACCCCTTATGGCCTTCGACGACCCGCATATTTGTAGGCTCACCGATAATTGCAAGAGACGGCTTGATCGACCGCGCAACAAGGTTCTGGGCCAGATGCCCCGCGCCAATACAGCCCGTTTCTTCGTCATATGTGAACGCAAAGTGAAGCGGCCTGTCGCGCACCGACTCTGCATAGAATGGCGCCATTGCAAGAGTGGCCGCAATAAAGCCTTTCATGTCACAAGTGCCGCGTCCGTACAGTCGACCATCACGTTCGACCATCTCAAACGGATCGCTTGTCCAACTTTGATCGGTCACGGGGACTACATCGCTATGTCCCGACAGAACAATACCACCATCGCGCTGCGGTCCAAGTGTCGCGAATAGATTGGCCTTTTGACCGTTTTCTTCAAAAAGAACATCAACCTTTGCACCGCAGTCTTCGAGGCGGTTTGCAATGTAGGCGATCATTTCTAGATTGCTGTCTGCGGACACTGTTGGAAAGGCGATCAGGTCTGACAGGATACGCTTTGTGTCTTCGATCATGGCGTCAGGTCTTTACAAAAAGCTTGCGTTCGATGTTGCAAAGGGTTTCGGCAGCACCGTCCTCTTGGATCAGGATCGTCTCTGTCGTCTCCAACCCCCAGTCGTCCATCCAAAGGGCGGGCATAAAGTGGAACGTCATCCCCGGTTCAAGAACTGTCGTGTCTTCGCTGCGAATCGAAGCCGTTCGTTCACCCCAATCGGGTGGATAGCTAAGGCCAATGGGATACCCCATACGTCCGGACCTTTCGATTCCATGCTTGGCCATGGCTTGCATGAAGGCATTGGCAATATCGCATGTGCGGTTGCCAGCCCGCGCCGCGTCAAGGCCCAGCGCGATCCCTTCGACCTGTGCGGCTTCGACACGCCGCATGTCATCGGATGGTGTCCCAAGAAAAACGGTACGGCAAATGGGTGCGTGATAGCGGCGGTAGCAGCCTGACAATTCAAAGAACGTGGCTTCGCCTGCACGCATTGGTGCGCCGTCCCATGTCAGGTGCGCGGCAGTGGCATCCAGACCAGAAGGTGTCAGCGGAACAATGGCAGGATAATCACCCCAATCATCCCCAACCCCCGTGATCCCCGCATGCATGATGTCGGCGACAAGGTCATTCTTGCGAACACCGACGTCCGCTCGGTCAATCGCCGTTTGCATCACATGTTCAGAAATCCGCGCCGCTTTTCGGATAAAGGCAATCTCGGCAGGCGATTTGATTAACCGCTGCCAATTTACCAAAGCTGTCGCGTCGGAAAGGATCGCATGGGGGAGTTCTTCGGTCAGGACAGCATGGGCCTTGGCCGAATAATAGTAATTCTCCATCTCGACGCCGATGCGGCCACGCGCGAGTCCGCGGGCTTTCAAATGTTCAGCCAAGTCCTGCATGGGATGAAACTGCGTCGACTGCACATAGTGATCGCCATATCCGATGATATTTTCGTGCTGCATCCAACAGGTCCGTCGCCCGCCTATCATATCCATATGGCGGCCCCACCAGATCGGCTCGCCTTCCATCGTGAGGATCACGCCTTGATGCACGTAAAACGACCAACCGTCGTAGCCCGTTAGCCATGCTTGATTGGATGGGTCAGTCACAAATAACGCATCCAAGCCTGCCTCCGACATCGCTGCGCGGGTTTTGGCTATGCGTCGATCATACTCCGAGATTTCGAATGCAGCATTGTGGGTGACCATCACTGTGTCCTTTCGACGTGTTAGCCCAAAACAGAGGTTACAGCCTGCGTTGTTGCAGTAACAATTTGATCGACTTCAGCGCGGGTCAGGCAAAACGGTGGTGCAAAACCCAATATGTCGCCTTGTGGCATCGCGCGTGCGATAACGCTGCTTTGCGCCAACAACTTTGCGGCAACCTGTGGCCCGATTTTGTCAGCAACGTCGTAGAAAGTACGGCTGTCTTTATCTGCCACGAACTCGACCGCACAGGTCATACCTTCACCGCGAATGTCCCCGACATGTGGATGATCGCCTAGCGCTGCGTTCATTTCAGCCCGCAAATACGCCCCGACCGCACGCGCGTTGTCGACCAATCCCAACTTGTCGATCAACTCCAGGTTCGCGACCCCTGCCGCCGCACCGATCGGATGCGCGGAATACGTCCATCCATGACCAATGGGGCCGTTTTCATCGGTCCCTTGTTCTAGCACCGCCCACATCTTTTCGGACACGATAGATCCAGACAGTGGCGCATAGGCCGATGTCAGCCCCTTCGCGATTGTGATCAAATCAGGCCGCATTCCGTAGTGATCAGACCCGAACATCGACCCCAAGCGCCCAAATCCGGTGACCACCTCGTCTGCGATCAGCAAAATGTCGTGGCGGTCCAAAACCGCCTGGATCGCGGGCCAATAGCCTTCGGGTGGCGGAACAAGGCCGCCTGTGCCCAGCATTGGTTCCCCGATGAAGGCGGCGATGGTGTCCGCCCCTTCCCTGTGGATCATCGCCTCAAGCGCAGATACGCAATGGGCGACGAACTCTGCCTCGCTTTGCCCCAGATTGGCGCGGCGGAAATAGTCCGGCGCTTCGGTGTGCATCACTTGCTCTAGCGGCAGATCGAATTTCTTGTGAAATAGCTCTAGCCCCGTGAGTGATCCAGTCATCAAACCAGACCCGTGATAGCCGCGCCAGCGCGAGATAATTTTCTTCTTTTTGGGGCGCCCCAAGATGTTGTTGTAGTACCAGACCAGTTTGATGTTCGTCTCGTTCGCATCTGATCCGGTCAGGCCGAAATACACCTTCGACATATGATCCGGAGCGCGATCCAGCACCATTTTTGCAAGGGTAATCGACGCTTCTGTCCCATGTCCGACATAAGAATGATAATAGGCTATCGTTCGCGCCTGTTCAGCAATCGCATCGGCAATCTCTGACCGCCCATAGCCGACATTCACGCAATACAGACCTGCAAACGCATCAAGCATCCGATTGCCGTCGCGGTCCTCGATATGACAACCCGATCCGCCTGTGATCACCCGCTGCGGCACATTTCCCCGTGCAAATTCCGCGAGATGTGTTGAGGGATGAAAAAAATTCTCTCGATCCCATTGTTCAAGCTTGTCGTTGTGTCGCATGGCTTATCCTTCGGCTTTAGCGGCGCGCCGCCTAATAACAAATGAATAGAGCCCGTTGCACGCGGTGGGTTTACGCAACCCAGACTGTGAGCAGATAGGCTCCGCTCACCCAAGCAGCAGCGCGCAATGCCTTTATTGCCAAGGTAATACCTGACTGAACCACGCCTGCTTATTCGAAATCAACAGAAAGTTTTCGTGCTACGCATTTTGGCTGGCTCAATCGACTTGCCCACGAAGCGAGACCAAAAGTCGAAAGGCCAAACAGAAGAAGCAAAGCGCCGCCTGTCCTCAACCGCCGCTAGTTTATTCCGTTGGCGCGCTGTAACTCTCGGACATAGGCGATGATCAAGGACACATCTGCACTTGTGACACCTTCAACAGGAGGCATATTTCCAAACGGCCAATGGTGGCCCTGCACACCCATCGCTGCCGCACGTTGAAAACTCTCATCTCCATGATGGCCCGGCTCGTAAATAATATGAACCAAAGGTGGCGCGACAAGGTCTTGGCCCGCGGCGTTCGGGCCATGACATACGGCGCAATTCGCCTCGTAGGCGCGTTTGCCGATTTGGGCATTTTCCGAAAGGGTATCAGGCAAAGTGACCTCTACCAGAACACCGCCACCCGTGTTGGCAGCGACCTGTTCCGCTTCTTCCGCAGTCGGCCACAAACCGTACGCCAGTCCCGCCGACGCAACGATGGCGCCAATTATCAAAGCTGATCTCATTGAGTTTCCTGATTCTTATTTGGTTGCCCCTGCCTACGCCCTCCAGAGGGTGGAAGGTCAAACGTTTCGTTGTCACGCATCTAAATTCAGCTTTCGCAGTTAGAATATCCCACTGGCCTTGCAGCGTGCCGTCCTCCCGCTAGGTGCTAGGCAATGAAGAACGAACCACCACAGTCCCGCCCCCTCGCGGTCCCAGCCAAAAGACTGACGAGACTAGGCCAACTTGGATCTATGACAGCCGGTGTTGCTGGCAATATGGCATTGAACGGGCTTGCGCAGTGGGGGAAAGGGCAGCGGCCGATGATGAAAGATCTGTTGCTTACACCCAGAAATATCAGTCGCGTCGCAGACCAATTGGCAAAGATGCGCGGTGCCGCGATGAAAGTCGGACAACTGGTCTCGATGGACACAGGCGACATGCTGCCACCAGAATTGGCGCAAATCATGGCCCGGTTGCGCGATGACGCACATTTCATGCCCCCTGCACAGCTCAAGCAAGTGCTGAACGCGCAATGGCCTGCAAACTGGATCAATCAATTCAAAACATTCGATGTCAGGCCGATTGCGGCAGCGTCAATTGGACAGGTTCACAAAGTGACGCTCAAGGACGGGCGTGATCTGGCGATCAAAGTCCAATACCCCGGCGTAGCCAAAAGCATCGACAGCGATGTCGCCAATGTGGCTGCATTAATTCGTATGTCTGGGCTGCTGCCAAAGGGGCTGGATCTGGCGCCCTATCTGGCAGAGGCACGCGCACAATTGCACGAAGAAACCGACTATATCAGGGAAGCTGCGCAGACCAAGCGCTTTGCGGATATCTTGGCAGATCAACCGCAGTTCGTGGTGCCCAAACTGGTAGACGACTGGAGCACGTCGCAAATACTGGCCATGTCGTTCGAGCCCGGAATTGCCGTCGAAGAAGCCGCGAATGAGCCCCAAGAAATACGCGACCAGATAGCGACGCATTTGATCGCACTGACCCTTCGGGAAATATTCGACTTTGGGTTCATGCAGACTGACCCCAACTTTGCGAATTACCGCTATCAGTCCGATACAGGTCGAATCGTGTTACTTGATTTCGGGGCTGCCCGCGACATCAGCGCGCCCCTAGCGCGCCAGTATCGACGTTTGTTGCAAGCAGGTTTGAAAGATGACGCTGCCGGAATACAGCAAATCGCGCAAGAGATAGGATTTATTGACCAAGCGACTACTCGAATCCACTGCATTTAGGTGATCACAATGATCCGGTTGGCAATGACGGCACTGCAGAATGCCCGTTGGTCGATTTCGG
>UPTN01000345.1_pt1 | contig 25018 bp, 20 predicted proteins | sample 2160111 | NCBI WGS metagenome assembly UPTN01 (sample SAMN06265058, study PRJEB28932) | marine metagenome | isolation source: Columbia River Estuary | place: USA:Columbia River Estuary, USA | collected 2014-05-05
TTCCGATCTGGGATGATGTAATCAGTAACATTTTTTTGCTGAATTTTACCATTTTTTGCATTCATAACTTCTAAATACCCATAACCAATACCTTGTAGTTGCCCACCATCAGCTTGTCCGATGATAATTTGCTCATCAATTGCCTTACCAACATCGTAAGCACTCCAACCTTCTTTTATGGTTACTTCATAAGTATATCTATCGATTTCAACTTCAATTACATTGATTCCCCATGAATATGCAGGGTATGCATCACCAACAAAGTTTTCTTCATCCCATTTAATAAATGATGGTTGCTTATATCTTTTTGATACTGTCTGTTTTTCATTATTTTTCCATGTTTCTTTTAATTCTTTAGCACATCTAGCTACTAATCCACCAACAATCATTATTGTTCTTGAAGCAACAGTAGGTCCAGAATCAGGAACATGATTTGTATCTGGATTATTGTAGATTACTTTTTTAATTGGTATGTCTAAAATGTTTGAAACAATTTTTCTCATTGTCGTTTTTACACCTTGTCCCATATCAACTGCGGCAATCAATATTGTTACATTATCGTTTATATCTTTTTCTAATTTTACCAAAGCTTTAATGTGAGTAGCTTCTCCGCTACCTGTGAACCCACATCCATGCAAGAACCAGCTCATACCAATTCCTTTATATGTTCCTTCATACTCTTTTACTTTTTGCTTATAATTTGATTCCTTAAGTACTTTTTCTAACATCTCTGGCATTATAATCGGATCTCTAAATTCGCCACCAGTACTTGTAGCGTCATTTTGTTTTGCTAAATATTTTTGTCTTAGTTCAAGAGCATCAAGATTTAATTCTTTTGCTATGTGATGAATAAACATTTCAACAGCAAACAACATTTGCGGAGCTCCAAAACCTCTAAAAGCACCATTAGGAACAGTATTCGTAATAAATACATCCCCATTAATCTCTAAATTATCAATTGTATATGCTCCAGTTGATGCAATAAGTGCACGGGATAAAACCACGCCACTAAGGCCGATATATGCTCCTGCATCAATTCCTACATTGCTCTCCATACCGAGTATTTCATTATCTTTAATAAATGCTTTTAATTTGATTTTAGCTGGATGTCTTTTAGTAGTTGTTTCCATATCCTCTTCGCGTTCATAAATCAGTTTAATTGGTTTGTTTATCTTATTTACAGCTACTGCTAAATGGCATGCTAATAAAGAAGGAAATTCTTCTTTTCCACCAAAAGCTCCACCAACGGTAGATTGTTTTACTCTGACATAATCTTCATGAGAATTTAAAACAGATATTACTGCATTTTTAACATAATATGGACACTGAATACTTCCTACTAGTGTTATTTGTCCTTCTTCGCAATGCCCAATCATACCTTGAGGTTCAATATATAGTTGCTCCTGATATGGTGTATTATATTCATACTCAATAACTCTATTGGCTTCTTTTCGTGCATTATCGATGTTTCCTTTAGTAAAATGATAATTGATTGCACTATCGTTATATTCATAATTTGGTTTTAACACTTCATATTCAATCACAATACTTTCTAATATCTCAAGTACGATTTCTTTATTTGGTCCAACTACCAAAGCAATCGGTTCCAAATAATGATTCACAAACTCATCAGCAAAAACAGGCATATCTTCATAATAATTTTTATAAAGTTTTTGCCAGGAATGTCTTTAACATCAACGATATAAAACCCTTTAGGTAAAACAGGATATGTTCTACTTATAATTCTAGCTTTTTGATGTGGACTCCTTAATGTTTTGGCATAAAGCATACCTTCCATTTTGTAGTCGCTAATATATTTTGCTTTACCGATACTTTTTTCGTCACTATCAACCTTTTTAATTCGTTTACTAATGTCTACCATAAAATTCACCTCACACTAATGCTTCTACTGGACATTTAGAAATACATAGTCCGCATCCAAAACATAAATCACTATCAAAAGTAATTTTATCTTTCATCTCAATTGCAAAATAAGGACAAACCTTAACACAAAGATTACATTTAGTACATTTTTCTTCGATTAAGACTGGTACTCTTGGTTCATATGTAACTGGATTTCTTAATCCATGTTTTTGAACTTCTTCAATAGAATTAAATCCATATTTTTCTAATGTCTTTGGTAACTTTTCAATGATTCTTTTATACAAATCTTTACCTTTTAATAATGCTCCACTTAGCATTTGAACACCATCAGCTCCAGCAAGTAAAAACTCTAATACATCATCTGCGCTTTTTACTCCACCTACTCCAATAACTGTAAAATCAGGCATAGCTTGTTTTATGTTATATACTGTAGCTAAAGCTAAGTTTTTAATAACAGGTCCACTCGTCCAAACAAAACCACTTTCTGGGGCATATTTAATTGATTTAGTCGCAAGATCAATTTTCATTGTTGGCCCTAAACTATTTATAGCTACTAACCCATTTGCTCCTGCAGCTCGTACAGCTTTTGCAAAGTCCACAGGACTTGGTATATGCGGACTAATCTTCATATATATTGGTTTAGTAGTGTTTTTTCTAATCGTTTTTACAGTATTTGATATTACACTTAGATCAGTACCTACATAATGAGTAGATACTTCAAAAGCATCAGCAAATTTGTCTAGTCTTGGAATTAATATCTCCATATCTTCTTTTGTATAACCAACACTAATAATGATTGGTCTATCTTTTTGTTTCATTAATTCAGGTAAAAACTCATTTTCCCACTTTTCTAAGCTATGTTCACTCCATAGTTCACTATTCATAACATAGTCTTTATCTCCATAAATACATGGTCTTGGAATATGTGGTTCTTTTGTAGAAATTGTTTTAGTCACAAGAGCACCAACACCCTCATTTTGAAGGAACAATAGCTTTTTAGCGTCACCAACTATTGGTCCTGACGCAGGCATTAAAGGATTGTCTAATACTAAATTATCGAATTTTACTTTAAGATTCATTTTTATTCCCCTTTCATCTTGTTCCACAGTTTTTGTGCAACTTGACTTGCTTTATTATATTCTTGTTGTAACTTATCATTTGTTTGGTAATTAAATAAAACATTATCACCATTTATATAGACATCTTTAGGTCTAAAATCATTAAATAATCCAAAGAGGAAATGTCCAAAAATATTGTCATTATTTAATGGAGTAGGTTCATTATAAGGAAGAATAACCAAATCAGCTTTATATCCTTCTTTAATCTTTCCAAGTTTTATACCAAATAACTCTCCAGCAAATTCATATGTGTCATTGATAACTTTTAATAGTGAATCATATCCAAATTTTGTAGGAGTTTTATCAACATGGTGCATTGTAAAATACAAAGCTTGATACTCATTTGTCATAGATTGTGAAATGCCATCATTTCCAATTACTACTTTTATACCCTTATCCATAAATCTTGTAACTGGTGGAAGTCCGACACTGTTATTCATATTTGAATTAACATTAACAGCGATTACTGCTTCTTTTTCTTTTATGATATCCAACTCTTCATCACTCAAGTAAAGACCATGAGTGATAATAGAATTTTTATTTATTAGATTATGTCTGTTTAACCTACTTACAACACGTTCGTTATATTTATGTATCGAAAAATCTTGATCCATAATGCTTTCAGCAACATGAATGTGAATAGGCTTACCATTTAGGACTTTACTTACTTTTACAAGAGTCTCCTCAGACAATGTGAAAGCTGCATGAGGACCAAACATTCCATTTGAAAAATCATCATTGTTTTTACTGATAAAGCTAATATTTTCCTCTATACAGTCTTTGATATTAAATCGATCACTAGTTTCAAAACAAAGTGAACTTCTCATATGTGCTGTATCATTCAAGGCTTTTTTTAAACTACATAATGAGTCTATTATCTCACCACTCGCGTGATGATCTATGATCGTAGTTACACCATTTTTGATATACTCTGAAGCAGATACAATTCCACTATAGTATGTCATCTCATTTGTAAGATTACTGTCTAGTTTCCACCAAAGTTGTTCTAAAATTTCAATAAAGTTTTTGGGGTTAAACGGAACACTCATTCCTCTTGCAAACGTACTATATATATGACTATGAGCATTAACCAAACCAGGTAAAACAAGACTGTTTTTAGCATCTATTTCTTCATAATCATTGTTTTTGTAGTCTTTCATTTTTCCAACATCGATTATTTCCTTATCAAAGACAATATACATATCCTCTTGATAAGTATTAAAATCATATATTCTTGCATTGATTATAGCTTTCATAGATTACCTCCTAGTTTAGATTTTGTCCTTTGTTGTTTTTAAACAAGCCGTTTCTAACAATAAATTTTCCTCTTAAAATTGTAGAGACAACTTCTCCCTTAACTTTCAATCCTCGATATATATCATAATCTGTAAATCCATGGTCTTTTGTAATCTTTTGTTCTTTTAATTTATAGATAAAAATATCAGCGTCACTACCCTCAGCAATAACTCCTTTTTGAGGATATAACTTATGTATTTTTGCTGGATTAAGCGTCATTTTATTGATGATTCTTTCTCCAAATAGTGAATACATTACATTAAAACTGTGTTCTATTCCACCTAGACCTAGAGGCGTATCCTTTAGGTATTTTTTATTTTTATCTTTACTATTAAAACTGCAGTGATCAGTTCCAATCACAGCAACATCATTAACTAAGCTTCTCAGTAATTTTACCTCTGATTTTGGTCTAAGAGGAGGGGCACAAGTATATAAATATCCATCCTTTTGTCTTAATACGTTATCAGAGAATACAAAATAGTGCGGGCAACTTTCAATTATAAAATTTTTGTTTATGATGTCAGGATACCTGGCTTTTAGTTTCTTAAGTGTTTGTCCACTACTTAAGTGAACCATATAAAGATTTCCACCAGTTTCTTCTACTAGTTTCGCCATTTTTAAAGCCCCGATTGTTTCACTTTTTGATGGTCTGCTTTTTGGCAAGTCATAATACTTAAATGTAAACATATTATTTATTAAACTATCTTCTTCGATATGTGCAGTAACTAAAAAGTCTTTTTCCTTAGACTGTATTAATAATTCTCTAATCTCAGCATCAAAAGTTTGACGATTTGACTCCGAATAAGTTGTAAATATCTTTACAGTATTCATTCCTAATTCTTTCATTCTTGAAGTTATTTCATCAACATTACCTTTTGGGTTTTTTAGACATGCATGAAGTTTATAATCAATTGATGAATTACTTGCTTCTTCTAACCTCTTATAGAAATTTTCTTCAAGTTCTTCTTTATTGCTAGCTGGAGAAATAAAATCAATTATTGTTGTTACACCGCCAAAAGCAGCAGCTCTAGACCCATACTGAAAATCATCTCTAGAAGAGATATTTCCTAAATCAAGTTGAAAATGAACATGTGGATCAATGATACCTGGCAAAACAAGACTATCTAAACAGTCATATTCTTCTTCTGCTTTTAAATGCAAAGGAGTAATTCTTTTGATAAGTCCATCTTTGATATAAATATTACATTTATGAAAACTATTATCAAAATATACATCCCCATTAACAAGAGCTAAATCGTACATGAAAACACCACCTATATAGTAATTACATTTACATTTGTTAATTTGTATTTTCTTATTACTTCGTCAACTAAATCTTCTTTCACAGTGATAAAACAATCAGCTTTACTTTGTACAATTTGGTTGAATACTTTATTAAAACACTGATCATATAATTCTAGTTGCCCTATTTCATCCAAATAGATTGGTGAAACATTATTTTTTATCATCTTCAAAATTTCATTTTCAACATATGTTAATGACTTTTCTAAAAACAGATAAGGTCCAACTTTGCATGCTACTTTCTCAATTCCATTATAAAAATCTTCTCTGATAACTAATAATTGAGCATCGTTGTTACTTAGTCTTACAATGTCATAACTATGTACAACACCCTTTTTCATTCTTTTTTTTGCAATAAACCCATCACCTTTTTGTGAATCATTGTAATGTTTTTTTAGTGATGTTGTTTTACCGCTGTTTATTTTTCCAGTAATGATATTTATCATTGTTAATCGACTCCCTCATATGCTTAGGTCCTTTTTTACCATTGCTAATAAGTAATATCTCGCTAGTGATCGATATTGCGATTTCCTCAGGACTTCCTCCCCCTCCTAAATCAATTCCAACAGGAGAATAAAAGTTTGTTAAATCAACATCTTTTCCAAATTTTTCATAAGTCTTTCCAATAAAATCTTTAAGCTTTTCTTTAGAACATAACATTCCTAAATATTTTAATTTAATTTGTTTTTCAATAACCTTATTGACAACTTTGTAATCAAATTTATGTGAAGGAGTACAAACAACTGCAAAACTGTTTTCAACCAATCCTTTTTTATCAATGTATTCTGCAAAACCGCTTAAAACTACATCGTCTCCTCCTACAAACTTATCAACTACTGCTTTTCTGTCATCAATAACAGTTACATAATAATTCATTGTTTTTAATACATTTGTTAATGCCTGGCTAACATGACCTGCTCCGAATATATAAATATATTCTTTTGGTCCTATATACTCATAATAAAGTTTAACAACCCCACCACATGTCATTGGCAATGTTTTTACATCTTTGATAACTTTTCCCTCATTCAGAAGATAAGTCTCTGTCATACTTGTTTTCGTTTTAAAAATGTCTTTGCAAAGCTCAATTGCATTAAATTCTAAAGCTCCACCACCAACAGTTCCATAAAGTTCCTCATTAAATGTAACTAACATCTTTTTGCCAACTTCTACTGGGCCATCACCACTTTTTTCTACAACAGAAACAACAACTAAAGGGATTGCTTTAGTCGTTAATTCTGCAATTTTTTGATATATATTCATCAGATCACTCCTGTTTTAGTAATATTTATTTGTCAGTTTTTTTTATTTTTTAAAGCCATCAAGATTTTTTCAGCAGTAATTGGCAATGTTGTAATTCTTACACCAATTGCATTGTAAATTGCATTTGCAATCGCTGCTGGAGGAGTATCAATTCCAATTTCTCCAACACTTTTTGCTCCAAATGGACCACTTTCTTCATAACTTTCAGCAAACTCTGTAATCAAGTTTTCTACTTCTAATCTTGTTGGTATACGGTAATTCATAAAGTCATTTGTAATAAGTTTACCGCTTTTTGAGTATAGTACTTCTTCATATAAAGTCATACCAATTCCTTGCATAATTCCACCCTCAACTTGACCTCTTGCAAGCATCGGATTTAAAGTAGTTCCACAATCAACAACACTTACATAGTTATTGATTTTAACTTCTCCAGTTTCAGTATCAACATTTAAATCTACATATCCAGCCATAAATGGAGGTGGAGATTTATGTCCAACATAACTACCTGTTGTAGTAAGCTGTTTTTGATCTTCGTTATAATATAATCTGTTTGATAAATTATTAATTGTTATTGATTTATCTCCAGCAACAAATGTCTTACCATCATACTTAATATCTTCTACTTCTACTTTTAATGCATTAGCAGCTTCAATAATTAATAATTCTTTCATCATTATTGCTGCTTTATAAACAGCATTTCCACTTACATATGTTGTGCTCGAAGCATATGCCCCAGTATCAAACGGTGTTAAATCACTGTCTGATGAATATACTATGACATCCTTCATTTCACACATTAAAGCTTCTGCGGCTATTTGTGCAAGAACTGTGTCACTTCCTTGCCCTATATCTGTCGCACCAATCATTAAATTATAAAAACCATCATCATTTAATTTTATTGTTGCACTACCCATATCAATATAAGGTATACCTGATCCTTGCATTGCGATAGCTACTCCAACACCTCTTTTAGTATGACTATTCACTTCTTGACTTGGATATATTTCATCCCATTTAATAAGTTTTTTACCTTGCTCTAGACAATATTCAAGTTCGCAAGATTCCATATTCATCGCTGTACCTTCAGTACCTTCACCCATAATGGCAAAAATCGGAGATGTTTCATTTAGTTTAATCATATTTTTGTCTCTAAATTCAACAGGATCCATCCCTAGTTTATCAACTAGCATACTGATAGCTGATTCAATAGCGAAGTTCCCTTGTATTGCTCCATATCCTCTAAAAGCACTACCTGGTGTATGATTTGTATAAACTACGTGTCCGTGGAATCTAACAGAATCAACTTTGTTATATAATGGTAAAACTTTACTACCCGCAACCATAAACACAGTTAATGCATGTTCCCCATAAGCTCCAGTATCACTTAAAACATAACAATCGATAGCTTTTAAAACACCATCTTTCGTAGCTCCAAGTTTTACATCAAAACGCATTGGATGTCTTGAATATGTTGATTCAAATACTTCTTCTCTTGTATAAACCATTTTTGATGGTTTACCAGTTCTTAACGTTACTGAGCAAACTAGCATTTCACCATGAAGTGCTTGTTTTCCACCAAATCCTCCACCTACTCGTGGTTTAATAACGCGAATTCTTGATAGTGGTATTTCCAATGTCTGAGATAATATTCTTCTGACATGGATTGGTGTTTGTGTTGAACTATAGATCACAAGGCGATCCATATAATCTAATCTTGCATTTACAGTAAATGGTTCCATCATTGCATGAGCTTGTGCTTGAGTGTAAAAGCTCTGTTCAAGTGTTACCTCACATTTAGCTACATCTTCTGCAGCATTTCCAACTTCCATCTGGTAAGCTGCTGCTAAATTTCTTTTTGGATCAAAACCAATTGGAAACATCTCATGAATTTCTGGTTCTGGATGAATCAAGTTTTCATTATCTAAAGCAGTCTCAAAATCAAGAATTGGTTCTAAGACTTCGTATTTAACTTTAATAAGTTTAAGGGCTTCAATTGCGATTTCATTTGTTACAGCAGCAACAGCGCAAACTTCATCACCAATGTGTCTTACATACTCATCTAACACAAATTTATCATGAGGTGATGGTTCTGGATAACCTTGTCCAGCTCTTGTAAAAGGTGTTCTTTTAAAGTCTTTATGTGTAAGAATCAATTCAACTCCAGGGAGTTCGTTTGCTTCTTTATAATCAATTTCTAATATCTTTGCATAAGGATGTGGACTTCTTAATACTTTGACTATTAATGAGTTTTTTTCTGCTAAATCGTCCGTATAAGCTGGACGTCCAAGCATTAACCCTTTTCCATCTACAGAAGGAACTATCGTATTAACAACTTTCATTATTCTTCCTCCATATATTTTCTTATGGCAATATGTTGGGATTGGTACCCTGTGCATCTACATAAATTACCAACTAGATATTTTTTTATTTCCTCATCACTTGCATTTTTATTCTCATTTTTAAGTGCATAAACAGCAAGAGCCAAAGCAGGGTTACAAAAACCACATTGATCTGCTCCTTCTTCACCCATATGTTTAGCTAATTTTTCTGCTTCGGAAGTAATTCCTTCAACAGTAGTAACATGATGATTTTCTGCTTTTATCGTAAGCAACGAACAAGATGGTACTGGTTTTCCGTCAAATAAAACAGTACACACACCACAACTTGTATTGTCACATCCACGTTTCACACTTAAATAATTATAATTTCTTAATGTTTCTAATAAATATTCATTTGGTGTTACATCAAATATTACGTTTCTATTATTTACTTTTAAATTAACCTTCATTAGAAAACACCTCTTTTAACCCTCTAATAATATATGCTTTTGCTACATCAGCTCTGTATTCACTACTAGCTCTTGAACTAGTACCAAATTTAGTTTCCTCAATAGCGATTTCTACAGTATCTTCAATTACCTCGTTTGTAATAACTTTAAACTCATTAATATATTCCATTGCTTTATAACATTTAGTACTTACACTTGGTCTAGCACCAATTGCAATTTTAAATGTATCACCTTTTGATATTGCAACATTTATAACTGCAAAATCTAAGCTAGTCTTAGCAAGTTTGTGAAAATATCCTTTACCTTGCTCTTTTTTAATTACTATTTTTGTTAAAATATCCTTTTGAAATTTCTTGATTTGCATAAATTCTTCTAAAGAAATTTCACCATAGTTATAAAAAATAAGAGAAACATCCATAACCAATAATGGTGTTAATACATCAGAAAAAGAATATTTACCCATAATACTTCCACCAATAGTAGCTATGTTACGAATTGGTATACCCATTATTTTCCCAACTGCATTACTTAAAATACCATTAAATTGTTTTGAAATAATTTCACTAGTTTCAATTTGTCTAAGTGAGACCATCGCACCGATTTCTATTTCATCGTCTTTATCAATGATTTCATTTAAACCTACTGCACTAATATCAATAACACTATCAATATCTTTGTTTGTTAATTTAAGCCATGCTCCGCCGCCTATAATTAAACTATTTTCTTTTTGTAATAATTCAAATCCTTCTGCTAGTGTATCTACTTTTACATAATTATTAATTCTCAATTAAACCAATCCTCCCGTTTCAACTAGTCGTGAATAATCTTCTATATTGTCAATATCTATTAATACTCCTGGGTCATCAACATCAATGTAATTAACTTTATATCTATCTCTAAATACTTTTAGATTTGACTCTATAGGTTCATTCTTTAAATCCTTTAATAATTGTTTACTTATAAATATCGGATGTCCTTTTTTTTCTTTATATTTTGGTACTCTTAATTCTCCAATTTCTAGCAACATTTTTTTATATGTTTCCGCTTTGACCAAAGGATAATCCCCTGGAATTATGAAAACATCATTATTAATGCTTGAAACTCCAGCTTGCACTGAACTAAACATTCCGTTTTCATAGTTAGGATTAAAAACTAACTTAATTCGAACATCATGATCAAAGAGACGCAAGTAGTCTTCATCATAATGACCTGTTACTATAGTAACAAAATCACATATGTCAAGCATTGCATTGACAGCATGATATATTAATGGTTGATCTAGATAAATTTTCATCATTTTATTTTCTTTCATTCTCGAAGATTTTCCACCAGCTAAGATAACACCTTCTACCATCTAATCACTTCCTCACTTAATTATAAAAAATATTAGTTTTATTGCCATGCTTGTTTTACCGCTTAGTTTAGCCGTTATATTTGAAAACGCTTACATTAGTGAGCGTAAAATAACGGATTTATCTCTTTATTATACCATAAATTGACCGAAAATTAAACAAGTTCTATATCTAGTTGCCAACATTGTAAAAATTATATAAAAGAAAAGCACTACTTTTAAAGTAGTGCTTATTTAGAATGATTTTATTTGATTTTATAACTCTAATTCTTGATAATCAAGATTGTTCCAACAGTCATACCAGGTCTTCTAAAGTCTAATTCCAGATCATATAATCCTGTCTCTAATTCTAAATTTAATGCAAAATGTCTTATCCATTTTCCAGAGGTATCACTTGATTGTGCATTGTAAATAAACTCACTATTTAATAAAATATTACAAGCTGACTGCCCTAATTTTGTATTGGTATAATTCATTTCGACATACATACTATAAATTCCTTTGTTACTAACATTAAATGATGTTGTCTTATTTATAGTAGAATCCATTTTAATCTCAAGTTTATCGTTAGCAATTAACTCTATATTTGGATCAGTAGCTTTTCCACTAATTTTAATAACATTTTCAGCTTTAATCTCTCGTTCTATAACAGGTGACTGAAGTATAAAATTAAGTATGTTTATAACACTTCTTTGCATTTCTCCGATAGTAAGAGTTCCATTTTTCACAGAATCCTCAAGATCGTCTCCTAGGACATTACTCTTAGCCTCATGATTGTTTACAACCATGTATAAATCATTTTGAGATTTTACCATATAAGATGCATGTTGTCTTTTCGAATCACCCATTGTTACAGGGTTATTCATGATTGCCCACCAGTCTGTCATAACCATACCAGTATATCCCCATTCACCTCGTAGGATTGTTGTATTTAAATCATAATTTGATGCTGTTTGCACTCCGTTAATAGGATTATAAGAAGTCATAATACTTAAAGCATTCCCTTCTTTAACAGCAATTTCAAACGGTTTTAAATGAATTTCTCTTAATGCTCTTTCTGAAACAACAGAATCAACATGAAGTCTTTCTTTTTCTTGGTCATTTGCAGCGAAATGTTTTATTGTTCCACTTGCTCCACCCTTGTGCATTCCAAGAGTTGCTGCTTTTGTGAATTCCCCAGTTAATAGTGGGTCCTCAGAAAAGTATTCAAAGTTTCTACCATTCAAAGGATGCCTATGAATATTCATACCAGGGCCGAGTAATGTATCTACTTCATTCTTAACTAACTCAAGACCTTCTAAATAGTATAACTCCTCCATTAGTTTAGTATTCCATGTACAAGCAAGCAATGTTCCTATAGGCATTAATGTTGCTTTCTGACCAGTATCCATTCTAATACCTGAAGGTCCATCCGCAGCGCAAGCTGCTGGAATACCATACGCTCTTAATTCAGCTGATAAACCACCAAATGCTGCTGCTGTTCCAGGTGTCACTAAATGGTTACCCATTCCTTCACCTCTTAAAATCGTGGCTAGTTCATTAAGTTCCAATTGAGCTACAAATTCCTCTATCTTGTTTTTACTATTTTTAACATCTTGTAAAGATATATTCATATTTCCAGTTATCTTGATGTCAGACGGTAGATTATCATTAATTCTAGCATCAAGGTTTATTGTAGTCATTGGAGCGATTTCATTAGTAATTTGATATTCCCCATTTTCCATCCTTATACCAGGTTTAATTCTTGTTATTTCTTCTTTCGGAGCCAATGCTTCTGATAAAGATTCAATTACAATAAGTTCTTCAAAATTTAGAGAGAATTCTAGTTGATTATCTCTAACATTTTTACCTACGTAAAAATTGTAATCTCCAGCTTCTATTACATAAGATGATTTATATCCTGTATACCCTCCATCATCATATGATGCAAGTCGTTCAATTGGAATGTTGATTTCTAAAGTTTCTTCTTCATCTAAGTCTAACTCTTTAGACTTAGTAAAACCTACTAACTCAAGATACGGTTTCCCAAGTTCACCTTGAGGTGCTTCAACATATATCTGTATAACCTCTTTAGATTTATAGTTTCCAGTATTCTTAACATCAACTTTAAATTTAATCTCAAAAGCTGTATTCACAACATCAACAACATTAATATCAAAACTACTGTATGATAATCCATAGCCAAATGGATATTGAACAAGTGATTTATTAAAAGTCTCAAAATATCGATACCCAACATAAATATCTTCTTCATAATAATTCTTTTTCATATTATCAAAATTAGCAAATGATGGATAGGTATTAATGTCCCAAGCAATTGTTCCAGATAACCTTCCACTTGGAGATACATCTCCGCACAGAACATCAACAAGTGCATTTCCACCCTCCATACCACCTTGCCAAGAATATAGAACACTGCTGATTTTTCCTTTTAATTCTGCCGATTCTAAGAAGCTCATATCCACAATATTTGAAACGTTCATAACTAATACAACATCATCGAATTTTGATGTTACTTTAAGAATCATTTCTAGTTCTAAATCATTTAAATAGTAACTTCCTTTTGTAGCACTATTATCTTGTGCTTCACCAGCAGTTCTACCAATAAAAACAATAGCTTTATTTGAAACTAAAGCCGCTTCTTCCACGATTTTATCAGTCAAACTCATTTCAATTTGGCTCCATGGTTCCATTGCCCAACCGCCACCACCGTTATCAAACGGGTTCTCTTTAACAAAAGTTTCATATATTGAAGCTAAGTCTTCATTAAGTGTCACACGGTTATTATTTCTAAACCCTTCAAGTGCACTAACTGCATAGAATGCATTAACTGCCCCTCCAGAACCAGTACCATGTTTATAATAATCAATTTGGCATCTACCAAACAACGATACATTATCAGTGTTTTTAAGTGGTAAAACACTATTTTCATTTTGAAGAAGCACAATTCCTTCAGTTGCTGCTTTTCTTGTATATGATGGAAAATCCTGTAATTTTAAGTTTGTATGTTTCATATTATTCACCCCAATATATTTATATCTCTATTTCGTTATATTATATATACTATATAAAATCAATCTATTAATAAATTTTTAGGCGATTTGTACAAAAAAAACAGAACCATCATCAGTTCTGTTTTTGCATTTTAGTCAGATGTAAATAATCTAATTGATTCTTGTATGATTCTATTTATTTCGTCACAGCTTTGAAATATTTTCTGATTATCAGGATTAACAATATCAAACTCAAAATTATCTAAGAATTGATTATACTTTTCTAGTATTACATCATTTGCATCAATAAAATCACTCATTGTATCAGCAGAGACACTTAATCCATCTCCAAGTAGTACTTCATCTGTTGATAAAGAATAATCATTCATGTAGAAAAACGAAGGATTTGTAGAGGGAGAAATCAAGAATGGATAATCAGGTTTTAGCTCAACACCATCTCTATACAAATCTCTTCCGAAATCACTTATTTCATCCCAACCATCAGCAATAGGACTTGCAATATATATAGTTGAAGAGGATTGAGATTCTGTGTATCTCAACAATACTACCAAATCATCGTAATAAGAAAATGTTTTCATCGTCATCATTCCTTGGTTGTCATAAATATAATGAATCATTGAATCGTTTTCCTTATATGATATTTCAGTTTCATATAACAATTCTGTTAAGCCACTTATTTGTTCAAACTCAACCTCATATGAGTAAAATAAATCTGAAGATTTTGAATAGTAATCTAATTTGAAATCATTATTACCTTCATAGATTTTATCAACATAATAATAATTCTCTAAAAACTCTTTGTAATACACTTGATAAGTGTCGTTTTTAATCCTATACATTATATCCTCAACATAAATATTTCCATCAATTCTTCCAATTTCAGTTAGTAAAAGGTTATTCCCATTATTAGGATAAGATATGAAAATTAGAGATTCGCCATTGAACCTAAGAAGCATTTCAGAAAAGTCATCTTCGTAAATGGTATCAGTATTAAAATCATCTTCAAAACCTGAAATTATTCCACTCCTAACATCATTTATTCTTGAGTTAATTTCCTCAATTTGACTATCACATGGTAATTGTTGTAAATCATTATAAAATTCCTTTGACATCGGATCAGTCCAGGAAGATCTATCTCTCTTGGCTTCACAATCCTTCAAGTCTTCTCTAAATCCACTTTGAATATCATCTAAAAAATTAATAATATCACTTTTTGAAACTTCACTGCTTGCGCCATATAGGGCATTAAGACTTATCTCATCATAATGCATACCTGCCAATTTATCTTCTTCTTTTTTATCTTTACAAGATGATAACAATAATACAAGTGTAACCAACAATACGAATATTCCCTTTTTCATATAAAGTCCCCACTCTCGTCTAAATAATATTTTTATTAACTAGTATTAGTATATCATTAATTGAAATATTTTTCCTTTATTTAAAAAAATATACTAGAAAATGAAGGCTAAACAATAAGCACTAAATATCTTATATAGTGTATAATATATTTAAGGAGTGATACTATGAATATTTCAGCCATTATTTTAGCTGGTGGTAAATCATCTAGAATGAAATACAATAAAGAATATATAAAGATAAACAATCGATACTTAGTTCATACTCTCATTGATACATTATCTATTCTTTTTAATGAGATAATTGTTGTATCCGATAACATAGATCATTATAAGGAATTTAATGTCAAAGTTGTAAGTGACATCTTAAAAGGAAGCACACCAATTATTGGACTTCATAGTGGTTTGGTAAACTCGACTAATAACTACAATTATGTTATTGCATGCGATATGCCAAATATCAATCTAGAGTATATAAAATACCTACAAAGTATCCTAATTGATAAAGAAGCATATGTCACTAAACAAAACAGCTTTATTGAACCATTTAATGCAATATACAGTAAGTCAATAATTCCAACAATAGATGCATTCATAAGCAAAGAAAACTATGGTTTTCAAAGATTAGTTAAAAGCTTAAATACGCATTACATCACCGAAAGCAAAGCATCACAATATAATACTGATGGAAATATGTTTTTGAATATTAATAGTGAAACAGACTTACTAGATAGGAACAATGAATTCGCACCAATAACAAAGACATTTGAGATAACAAAATATTCAAATGAGGAGGAGTTCGTTAAGGAAGATCAAGTAATAACTGAATATCCATTAAAACTCTATATTAATAAAGATTTCTACTCGTTAATAATGATTACTCCAAAAGATATTGAGTTTATGATTATTGGATATTTACATAGTAATATGCTTATTTCGAGCATTGAAGATATCAAATCATTTGGTATTGATTTACAACATAAAAGATGTGATATCGAACTAGACTCTATAAACGATAATATTAATCATAAAGTAGATGTAATCTCAAGTGCATGTACTTCTAATCCACTCGCATTAGATGATTCACTACTTCCTAAAACGGATAAGAATAATAGATATGATCTAAATGATATACTGACAAACATATCTGGTTTCAACAAGGAATCAATCCTCTTTAAAGAAACAGGGGGAGTTCATAGTGTGTCTTTATTCACTAATGGTAAATCCTTATTATTTGAGGATATCGGAAGACATAATGCAGTCGATAAGGCTTGTGGGTACATTTTGAAGAATAATTTGAAGAAGGAAAAGAATTACCTTTTAACTTCGGGTAGAATATCAAGTGATATCGTTTTGAAAGCAGCGCTAATAAACATAGAGCTAATTGTATCTCGCAGCGCTCCAACTGCTCTTGCTATAAACCTTGCAAAAAAATTAAATATTACAGTTGCTGGTTTTGCACGAGGAAATAAACTCAATATTTATTCTCACAAAGAAAGATTAAGTTAATTAAACAAAAGACCTAACAGTTCAATTGTTAGGTCTTTTTTAGAAATAGTTTTGACACAAACTAACCTCAGGAGTATAATACTTAAGAGGAGTGATTTGATGAGCATAGAAACTTATATAATATATGGTTTAACACTAATACTAGTTATCATATCTTTTATGAAAGACAGACAAAAAACTTTACTTGGAATTAAAAAAGGATATAAGGCATTCATGAAGATTGTTCCTGTTCTTATCCCATTATTTTTATTCATTGGAATCTTACTAGCAATAGTAACACCAGAGTTCATTTCAAGTCTACTTGGAGAGAACAGTGGGATACTTGGTATGATTTTCGGACTAACAATTGGTAGTATCACTTTTATGCCACCATTTGTTGCTTATCCACTTGGAGTGGAGTTACTTGAAAATGGTGCAGCATATCCACAAGTAGCCGGATTACTAGTAACATTAATGAGTGTAGGATTAGTTTACTTTGCTGCTGAAAGTAAATTCTTTCACAAAAAATCAGCAATTCTTAGAAATGTAGTAAGTTTTATTGGTGCAATAATAGTTATATTGATTGTGATGGTGATGTACTAATGAAATTCATAAATAAAAATAAATTTCTAGTATTGTCAATAATCATGTTAATTGTTATATCATTTATCGACATGAAATTAACGTATACAGCATTTGAAAATACTTGGGGGCAATTATCAGTAATGTTAATGATTGTTCCACCAATCTTTATTCTAATCGGTTTATTTGACGTTTGGATACCAAGAGAAACAATCATTAAATTAATGGGAGAAAAAAGTGGTGTAAAAGGTATGGCACTTGCATTCTTCTTAGGTGCATTTAGCGCTGGACCAACAATAGCAGCATTCCCAATAGCAATGATCATGATTAAAAAAGGGGCAAAATACTCAAACGTTTTATTCTTCTTAATGGTGTGGAGTTCCCTTAAATTACCAATCGTTTTCTTTCAAATAACAACTATCGGATTAAAACTTTCAACAATTATTAATGTAACCATGCTCATAGTCTTCATTATTGGAGCAATCGTTTCTGAGAAGTTATTGTCAAAAGATGAATTAAAAGAAATCGAAGAAAAAGCATTTCTATTCCATAAGGGATAAGAAATGCTTTTTTTATTATAGTTATTCTAATTCTTTACCATATATTTTTTCAAGATAAGCATATAAGAATGAAATACCTAGAAGAATTGATCCAAGAACAAAATAAGTAACCATTCTAACAAATGCTGAGAAGTCTTGTGAATACATATCATATACAAAGAATTTGGCTAAAGAGTAATAGATAGCAAATAAACCAAGTCTTCTTGAAATACTCCAGTTCATTCTAAATCCAAGAAGTACACCAATGGCTGATGCGATTAGGAAATAACTAGACAATATTACTTTATCAAATTCAATATTAATGTAATTATGAATAAATAGACTATGTATAAGAACACCTAATAAGTATGCTCCAATAAAGTAAACCTCCTTATGTTCATCTCGCATATTTATTCCCTGATACAATTCTTTAATTGCAAATACTGTATAACCATTAAAAACAAGAAGTATGAAGAATTTTAATACGTCACTAAATATTTTAAAATTGTGATCAAAGTAGAATAAATTTAAGAATAGAACAAGTAAGACAATTCCAATATTTAAACCACTAATTATTTTGTGTTTTTCTTCAATATCAAAGAATTTAATTTCAGTTATCCAGCGATAACCTATGAATACAACTAGAACAATTGCAAATATAAATGCTAGTTCTGTACTGATCAAATCATTTACAAACGTTATAAAGAATGGAAGTAATAGTATAATATTAGCACAATGTACTAATGTATTATCAGTTTGATTTTTATCAATATTTGTTCTTTTGAATACTTCGTGCAAAGTAACAAGTAAAACTCCTAAAGTAAGATTAGTAAATATTAATAGTCCTTCATTAAATAAGAATTCACCTTCGATAGTGTAATATATGACATTTTTAAATATTAGTATTCCAGTGAAAACAATCCATATTAATCTGTGCATTTTATCTTTAGTGAATTTAGATAGTACATAAAATAATAATATTTCTAATCCAAGTATCAAGTTCTGAACACTATAACTAGCGAATTTATTTTCTTTAAATGGTCCAACAGTAAAACTAAATATTAGCATTACAATCGCTAAGAATACTAGATATTGATTTGAAAAGTTATCTTCTCCATCTTTGTATCTAAGGTATAAGATTGCATATAAAGGAGAGCTTAAAATAATAAAAATTAAAGCTACAAAACTAGTGATATTAAAAATTGTTATAGTTGATATAAATGCTACAATTCCATAAGAAATAGCAACCATCATAAACACTGTATAGAGTACCGTGAAAATATTATATCTAGTAAGATTATTCATTTTTTTACCTATGTTAAATATATAAACTAGGAACAATGATAGTAAAGAATAACTAAGTAGATTCAACCCCATTATACTAGTGAACTCATCGTTTCTAAATGTTAAAAACACGAAATTAAATAAGTAAATTGAAAGTCCAATCGTATAAATGCTTTGTAATAAGGAATTTATTACATCATTATTTTCATAGTAGTTCTTTAAGTATACAAATGATATATATCCTAGAGCTGTAACAAATAATATGATTTCGAAATACGAACTAACCTTTCCACTAATGTCAAAATAGAAGATCATTGATGTACCAGCTATAAAGTAAAATAGGAATAACAGTGTGTCTAAAAATTCATATCTCTTATTTCTAAAATAAGTAAATACCGAAGCCATCAATAATAAAACTAAATATGATAGTATATGTCCATTGACAAGAGAAAAGCTAAAATGGGCTAAAATCAAGCTATAATAGACGATAAAAATACTTAAGCTATAGAACACATTACTGAAAACCAAAATATTCTTCTTTTCTGAAAAGTATGCTATACCAAAGAAAACAAAACCTGTAAACATAATTAAGAATACTCGTCCTACATCATTAAGCCAATCAACGTATGCCATTTGTCCAAATGTTAATATCCCTAGAAATATAAGAACAGTAGCAATTTTTGCTATTACGTTTTTCCCAAGGAAAAATTCAAACAATGCATTGCTCTTTTTATGAACAACAGGTTTAACTTTGTCCTGTTGAACATCAGTTATTACAACTTCTTCTGTTTCCACTTTTTCTATTATAATTTCCTCAACATCTAAAGGTTTTTTTATTTGAGCTTTTATTGATTCATTCTCAACAGTATTTGATTGTTCTTCTTTTGCTTCTACTTTCTCATACTTTGAGATCCTTTGTTTTAAAAGAATATTTTCTTCATTAAGTTGTTTGTTTTTCATGAAAACATCTTTAACTTCTAGTTTTAATTCATCAACTACATCATTAAATTCTTGTTGTTTTTTAATTACTTCTTTTGTCTTATCAATAAGTTTGTTTACCTCCATAATATCACTCCTTTAACTAATTTTATCAAAAAAAAATTGCTGGTACAATAAATTTGCTTACCAAAAAAAACTGCGAATAAGATATTCTATTTTTCTTTATTTGTAAGACTATATCCATTCTTAATTACTAAAAATTTTGATATATAAGGCGTAATCACTTTTTCTGGACAATCATATATGCATCTCATACACATTGAACAATTAAAACCAAATTTAGGAAATCCTTTTTTATTTTCATTAATATTATGCTCAGGACAATTATTCCAACAAATGCCACATGAAATGCAACCTTTTTTAGCATGCAACTCTAATCCAAACATCCTAGCTGCTGGACTTTCTGCTTTTCCAATTAAATTAACAAGTTTAGATTTAAGTTTTACTTTATTATTAGAAACAACATTGTTTGCTATAGTTTCGCCAATCTTTATTATTTTTTTCTCACCTTCAGATATCACTTTATCTTTAGTTTCTTCAGGAAAAGCCATTACAAACGTCAAAGGCATTGCTATTATTTCATCAACAATAATAGTAATACTTTTCTTTTTAAATGTTCTTCTCAAATCTAAAGATACTGCATTATTTAACCATAAATCATTACAGCCTACTGCAATTAAACTTACCTTTTCAAATAATCTATTTGGTATGTTTTTTACAAATCTCTTTACAGTTCTTGGTGCATTAAATCCATGAATTGGGAATACCAAAACTAGGTGCTTATTTGGCTTTAATTCATTAGGTTTCGTAAATTCAAGAGGCAACAATTCTGATTCATTTAATCCTAATTCACGAGCCAATATTTTTGTTAAGTGCTTTGAATTTCCTGTAGGACTGAAATATATTATTGTGTACATAAATACCTCCTTTAAAAAAACAGTTTACACTGTTTTCTATTCTCTCCTACAATTATATCACATCGGTTCTTTTTACCGAAACCCTTATGAGTCTCCAGATAACAATACTTTAAAATCAATTGCTATGTATTGTTTTATTGATCTTTTTATTTAATTCTAATTGACTGACTTTTTTTGTTTTGTTATTTTTAAAGTGTGTATATAATCCTCTAGTTCACGTTTTTTTAGATATTTGTTTGTTTCAACATCATGTTTATCGGTTCTCAATTTTTCTTTTACATTATTTCACTAAAAAGTTTATCTAATTGTTTGTTCAATTCAATTATCACAATATCCCTTCCACTGTTTATTATACCATTATATATTCTTATAAAAAAAAAAGAGTTTTTACTCTTTTTTTTAACTAGCAAAGAAGAAATTTGATACTGCGTCTTCAAAATCTTTCTCACGATTTAGATTAACTTTATTCATTGATCCATTTGAATGATGACTTGCAGATTCAATACTCTTATGTTCTAAGTCTACATCAAGTTCATAATCGATCCAATAATAATTACTAAATTCGTAAGTTACAATAACATGTAGGTGATTTTTGTTTTCATAATTGAAAGCTAATTCACCAAGTTTACCATTTAAAAACTGGTCTGTTATTTTTGTAAAACGTGTGTATTTTTCCATGAAATCTCCTTTTCTGTTTCTTGTACTTGAATCTCTCCAGATTTTAATAAAGCGATTTTAACTAATACAGGACCAGTTAAAGCGAAGAATAGTACAGAAGCTAATATTACATTTTTAATTAGTAATGCGTATTCCATATTATATTGTGACATTGTATTAAATGCAGCCACTGATAACCCGATTGCTACCCCTGATTGAGGTAATAGACTAACACCTAAATACTTTTTAACATTTTTACTTGATTTAACAATCGTACAACCAAGGTAGGCACCAAATACTTTTCCTATTGTTCTACCTATAATATATACAGCACCAATAGCTCCTGCTGCAATTATTACATCAAACTGTAATTGTGCTCCTGCAATTGTAAAGAAAGCAATCATTACTGGAGGAATAAAGAATCTAATTGTTTCTTCTTCCAGTACATAACATTCTTTGTTTATCATGTTAGTTACTACTGCACCTGCAATCATAGGCGTTAGAATTGCTGACCCATGAAATAGCAATGCTGCACCCGTAGTTATAAGTACAGTTATAATTACAATATTTAAGTTTTTTTCTTTTCTCTCACTATTATTAGAAACAGTTCTAATTGCAAATCCTGATCCTAAACCTAAAATAACACCGATTAGTATACTTCTACCAATTTCTAATAATGGTTCTTTCATCATGAGGATAAAGTTAATTCCTTCGTCCGTTACTCCTATTAGACTAATACTAATCGATAATAACGCTCCAAACATAATTACTCCAACAGCATCATCCAATCCAACTACAGGAACTATTGTATCTGTAAGTTCCCCTTTAGTTCGATATTTCTTAATTAACATCATAATTGGTGCTGGTGCGGTTGCTGCTGCAACGGCCCCTAATATCAATGCGACAGATATATCAACAAACCACATAGATAAGAATATTACAACTCCTGTAGTTAATACAGCTTGTACTATTGTTATCACAACAATTTTAGATCCTGACTTTCTTAATTTTCCAAACCATAGTTCATTACCAACTTGAAATGCAATAAATCCAAGGGCAACATCTCCTATAACTGAAAACGAATTTAATTCTTCAATTGATAAGTATCCAGAAATCGGACCTAATAATAATCCTGCAACCAGGTACCCAGTAACAGCAGGTATTTTAATTAACTCAAACAATCTTCCAGTAATAAATCCAAATAATAAAATCAAACCAAGGTTGATAATAATATCGGACACTCCGGCTTCTAAACCAGCAGATAATAACATCATAATTCTCACTCCTAATAATTTTCTAGTTTTGATTTCAGAAAGAAAAATATACATTCCCATAACTGAACCCGAAAATTATTATACTCCTAAAATTTCATAAATCAAGAGGTAAAATTAAGTTTTTTATGACTAATCAGTCAATAAATACGACATATTCCTACTAGTTAGTCGTTTTTCTCGTTTATAAAATAAAAAAAACTTTTTTTCGCTTTAAATAGCTAAATAATGACTAATTAGTCAGTTAGTTTATATACGAACATACTGCCATCTTTATTATATATCGATAAAATAATATGTAATGTTCAAAATATTATATAGCATTGGTCAATGTAACCCCTTACAAATATTTTTATTCGATTAAATAATAAATATTCCAGTTTTTTTTATTGACAAACTATTTTCATAGGAGTACAATTCATTCGGAAGTACGAAATAGAAAGAAGGTTTAGTAATGGACGAAAATAAAAGACATCGAATTTTATTTACGGCTATGCAATTATTTAACGAAAACGGATATCATGCAACACCAACTTCGCAAATCGCTAAAAAAGCAAAAGTCAGTGTAGGAACATTATTTAATTATTTCCCTACCAAAGAAGAATTGATTCACGCAATATATGTAGATATTAAAGTTCACTCAAAAGAATCATTTTTAGAGCACATTAAAGATTGTTATACTCCTAAGGAAAACTTAGAAAATATGTGGACTGCAATTATCCTTTGGGGTGTTGAAAATCCTGATGAATTTAATTATTTGGAATTATTCTTACATTCACCATTCAGAAAATCATTTTTGAATGATAAAGTTATGGGAATGTATACTAAATTTAGATCATTAATATTGCAAACTATATCTCCTACTACAATATGTATTGAATATCCTGAATTCTCAATGTTGTTCATTGATAATGCAATTCATGCAACTACTCATTTTATTTTAGAAAATAATATTAAAGATGCAACTCACTTTATAAGCTCATCATTTGATTTGCTATGGAATGGGTTCTCATACAATAATAAAGTATAAAAAAAGGACATAGATTATATGTCCTTTTTTATTTGTCTTTTAAGTTCCACAATATGTTATGTATCTCACATTTGATTCATTAGGTTGTAACAATAATTTTGGTATGTCAATCTCATAGTTAAAAGGATCTCTAAGTGTTTTTAATAGCTCATCAAACAATAAGTAATCGTCATCATTAGAGGCTTTTATTAATGCCTCTTCAACTATGTGGTTCCTTGCAATTACAACGGGGTTGCTTGTCTTCATGACTTTTGTTGCAATATTTTTTGAAATTCCTAGGTGTTTCAATCTATTTTGCCATTGTTCTACCCAATCTTTAAAAAGTGGAGAGTTATTTATAGGTATATTATTAAAATTAAATTCTGATAAGTATCTAAAGGTGTTAGTGAAATCTAATTGATGCATTTCCATAATTCCTAGTAATTCTTTAATCATTTCAGCATCTTTTAATTCAGGATTTGTAATCCCTATCTTTTTACTCATATACTTTAAATAATACTCATTATATAATTTTTCAAAGTTTTTTAATTCTTTATTTGCTAGATTAACCGCAGTTTCTTGATCAGAATCTAATAATGGCAACAAAGATTCAGCTAGTTTTGCTAATCCCCAAGAAGCCATATATGGTTGATTCATATAACTATATCTTCCCTCTGAATCAATTGAACTAAATACAGTTTTAGGATTGTATGTATCTATAAAAGCACATGGTCCGTAATCAATTGTTTCACCACTTATTGCAATATTATCAGTGTTCATTACACCATGAATGAAACCAATACTTTGCCACTTTGCCATAAGTGATGCTTGTTTATCAATTACATTACTTAAAAACAACACATATTTATTCAATTCATTTTCTATTTCTGGATAATGC
>UPTN01000346.1_pt1 | contig 24991 bp, 26 predicted proteins | sample 2160111 | NCBI WGS metagenome assembly UPTN01 (sample SAMN06265058, study PRJEB28932) | marine metagenome | isolation source: Columbia River Estuary | place: USA:Columbia River Estuary, USA | collected 2014-05-05
GCTTTGATAAAAAGTGCTTTTAAAAACGATAGTAATAACGGAACTGATGACACTTCTCCAACATTTAAAGCATTTGAAGAAGGCTCCGAAACCATGTCCAAAGAAGCAAACGTTGCTTTGGCAATTCGACAAGAAAAGTTTATTCGAGACCTGAAAAATGCTTTAGTTCGTATTGAAAATAAAACCTACGGTATTTGTCGTGGAACAGGAAAATTAATTGCTAAAGAACGATTAAAATTAGTGCCTCATGCAACTTTAAGCATTGAAGCTAAAAATATGCAACAATAATAAATAGAAACTCTTAAAATAAAGCTTCCTATTTCGGGAGCTTTATTTTTGTATTCAATCCTGTAAAATTCAACGCATTGAAAAAACCAATAATTATTATCATTTTAATTCTATTAATTGATCAAATTAGTAAAATCTATATTAAAACACATTTTTTATACGGTGAAGAAGTTGTAGTTTTTGATTGGTTTAGGATTCATTTTATTGAGAATAATGGAATGGCTTGGGGTGCTGAATTTGGTGGAAGAACAGGTAAATTGTTTTTAACCATTTTTAGATTGTTTGCCATTACAGGTATAGGTTACTGGCTCTATAAATCGGTTCAAAACAAAGCTCACAAAGTATTAATTGTGGCCATTTCTTTGATTTTTGCTGGTGCAATGGGTAATATTATTGATTCTGTTTTTTATGGTGTTATTTTCAATACGCCGTACAATGAAATTGCAACTATGTTTCCAGAAAAACCTTATGGGGAATTGTTTTTTGGAAAAGTAGTTGACATGCTTTATTTTCCAATTTGGAGTGGCGACTTACCAAGTTGGTTGCCAATTTGGGGTGGTAAGCCATTTACTTTTTTTAATGCTATTTTTAACGTTGCCGATACCGCCATTTCTACAGGGGTTGGCTTGTTAATTGTATTCAACAAAAAAGCATTTCCTAAAGAAGATTAGTAAATTGTTCTTAAACATCTCACCTAGTTTAAATATAGCGCTTTTCTATGCTATTCAAAAAACTGTAGGTAATCACTTTTAGCTTCTCTTTTTGACGTTCTAGGTTTCCTTGTTCATCGTCTAAACTACTGTCATAATTTTTTAATGGAGGTCATTAATAATATCCCTATCATTAACCATTTCGTTTTAAAAGTCATGTCAATTTATAGTTCTATTTTGTTAGGTATTTTGACTTAAAAAAACAAAATGGTTTGTTTTTATTTTGATATTAATTTATTAATCGTAATATTGCAATGAATTAATTAAGTAAATTATGGGTACTACAAAAACTGAAATATTCAATGACAATCAAAACCAAATTGCACTGATAGCCAAAGCTTTTGCGCATCCTGCAAGAGTTGCAATATTACAACAGATTTTTAAAGCAAATGCTTGTATTTGTGGTGATCTAGTTGATGAAATTGGCCTAGCGCAACCTACCATATCTCAACATTTAAAAGAATTGAAAAATTTGGGATTGATAAAAGGAACTATTGAAGGCACAAGTGTTTGCTATTGTATAAACGACGCAATTTGGCAAGATGCAAAACAACTTTTTACCGCATTTTTAAATCAGGACCTCAACGATGAAAATCAATGTTGTTCATAAAACAATTGTATGATGACTATAGCACAAATTAAAACGCATTTAAGCAAGTTAAAAACCATTGCTTTTGAATTACCAGATGGAAAATTAGTTCCCAATCATTTTCACGTTACCGAAGTTGGGAAGGTTACAAAACATTTTATTGACTGTGGAGGTACCTTGCGCAACGAGGTAGTTGCTAATTTTCAATTATGGGAAGCAGACGATTACGATCACCGTTTACATCCTGAAAAATTGATTCATATTATTGAGCTTTCAGATAAATATTTAGATTTAGGCAACTTAGAAATTGAAGTGGAATATCAAGGTGCAACTATTGGAAAATATGGGTTGGATTTTGATGGTACCAACTTTATGTTGACTACCAAAAAAACAGATTGTTTAGCCAAAGATAATTGTGGAATTCCTGAAACAAAAACACGAGTAAAACTATCCGAATTAAAGAAAGATCAAGAGAATTCTTGTTGTGCCCCAAATTCTAATTGTTGTTAAATTATAGAAACAAAATATGAATAAGATTATTAAAATTTTAGGTTCAGGTTGTACAAATTGTACAAGTGCAGAAAAAAGAGTACAAGAAGTGGTTAAAGAATTAAATATCGATGCGCAAATAATCAAAGTAACCGATATTCAAGAAATAATGAAGTATGATGTAATGAGCACTCCTGCGGTTGTAATTGATGAAAAAGTGGTTATTAAAGGCAAAGTTCCTTCAAAAGAAGAATTAATGGCCTTTTTGGTAGATGATTTTGCCAGTAATGCTTGTTGTACTGATAAAAATATTGAAATTTCCAATAATCCTAAATGCTGTTAAAAAACCAAATATGCTATTTCAAAATATAAAAAATAAGATTGAATTGTTGTTAAAAGTTGATTCAGTTTCAACCGAAAGAAAAGACGAATTAAGGCCTTTTATAGATTTTATTCAAAAAAAAGTTTCAAACAATAAAACTATAAATCTTAATTTTATTTGCACACATAATTCCCGAAGAAGTCATTTGTCACAAGTTTGGGCGCAAACTGCAGCCTATTATTTCAATATTAATAATGTGTATTGTTACTCCGGTGGAACGCAAGCAACTGCGATGTTTCCAATGGCAACTCAAACATTGTCTTCAACTGGTTTTCAAATTGTAAAATTATCAGAAGAAAGCAATCCTGTTTATAGTATTAAATATGCCGCAAACGAACATCCTATTATAGGATTTTCTAAAACTTTTGATCATCCGTTCAATCCGAAAAGTGAATTTGCCGCAATTATGACGTGTGCCCATGCCGATGAAAATTGTCCCTTTATTATTGGTTGTGAACAACGAATTCCTATAAGGTACGAAGATCCTAAAGCTTTTGATAATTCACCTCAACAAGTTCAAAAATATATGGAAAGAAGCAACCAAATTGCAACAGAAATGCTCTATGTTTTTTCACAAATAAAATCAAATTAAATGAAAAAGAAATTAAGTTTTTTAGATAGTTACCTTACACTTTGGATATTTATAGCAATGGCTATTGGAGTTGGTATTGGATATTTTGTACCGTCATTTCCAGTATTGATTGATTCATTTAGCAGTGGAACAACAAATATTCCAATTGCAATTGGCTTAATTGTTATGATGTATCCGCCCTTGGCAAAAGTCAATTACGCATTGTTGCCCAAAGTTTTTAAAAATGTAAAAATTCTATCAATTTCTTTGGTTTTAAACTGGATTGTAGGACCAATTTTAATGTTTGTTTTAGCAATTACTTTTTTGCAAGAATATCCAGAATATATGGTTGGGTTGATATTGATTGGTTTAGCACGTTGTATTGCTATGGTACTTGTTTGGAATGATTTGGCTGAAGGAAGTAGTGAGTATGGAGCCGGTTTGGTGGCGCTAAATAGCATATTTCAAGTGTTTGCCTATAGTTTTTATGCCTGGTTATTTATCACTGTTTTACCACCGTATTTTGGCTTTGAAGGCGCTATTGTAGATATTTCAATTGCTACAATTGCTGAAAGTGTTGCTATTTATTTAGGAATTCCTTTTTTATTGGGAATTGTAAGTAGAATTGTATTGGTAAAATTAAAAGGAGAAGATTGGTACGCAAATAAGTTTATCCCTACCATTTCACCTTTAACATTAATAGCTTTGTTATTTACAATTGTTGTAATGTTTTCATTAAAAGGAGAATTAATTGTTGAAATTCCTATGGATGTTATAATTATTGCAATTCCGCTTTTAATTTATTTTGCCATTATGTTTTTAGTTGGATTTTTCGTCACAAAAGCAATGGGAGCCGAGTATAATGAAACTGCCGCAGTAGCATTTACGGCTGCCGGAAATAATTTTGAATTGGCTATTGCTGTTGCTATTGCTGTATTTGGGTTAAATTCTGGACAAGCTTTTGCAGGCGTAATAGGACCTTTAGTTGAAGTGCCAGCACTTATTTTATTGGTGCGTGTTTCATTTTGGTTGAAGAAAAAATACAGTATGTAAAAAAAGGTTGAAGTTGATAAAAATCAGTTTCAACTATAAATATCAATCGTACATTTGCGATATAATATGAAAAGGTCATTAGAAAATATAGAATACAAAGAAGGCACCGAAATTTTAGCACGTTTTGCAAAAGCATTGGGGCATCCTACACGAATTGCAATTTTAAAACATTTAGAAAATCAAAGTTGTTGTTTTACTGGTGATTTGGTCGAAATTTTTCCGTTGGCACAATCTACAATTTCACAGCATTTAAAAGAATTGAAAAATGCAGGTTTAATTCAAGGAGAATTAAATCCTCCAAAAATCAAGTATTGCATTCATAAAGATAACTGGAAAATTGCAAAGGAATTATTTCGTGATTTTTTTGAATGATATTTTTTTAAAAACACATCGCTTATTTGCGATTTACATAAATCAAAAAATAATGAGTATTTCAATTAAAATTTTAGGAACAGGTTGCCCAAAATGTAAACAAACAACTGCATTAGTACAGGAAGTTGTAAACGAAAATAATATAGCAGCTACTATTGAAAAGGTGGAAGATATCATGGAAATTATAAATTATGAAGTAATGTCTACTCCTGCTATTGTAGTAAATGAAGAGGTTAAAATTAAAGGTAGAGTTCCTTCAAAAGAAGAAATTCTAGACATTTTAACTGGAAACGAAAAAACAAAAAACGAGAAAGAAGCTGACGATTGCTGTTCAGGAACTAGTTGTTGCTAAACCATATTCAACATGTTTGACTGGATTCAAAAATTTGCTGATTGGGTAGTTTATGATTCCTTTGAATTGATAAAAGGAAATCATTTACCTGAAGCGTTGAACTTTTTTATATACGACAGTATTAAAATTGTGCTACTGCTTTTTGTTATTATTTTCTTCATGGGAATTGTTAACAGTTACTTTCCTATTGAAAAAGTAAGAAATTTCCTTTCACGCAACAAATTATACGGTTTTGAATACTTAATGGCTAGCCTTTTTGGTGTGGTAACTCCATTCTGTTCCTGTTCTTCGGTACCTTTATTTATTGGTTTTGTAAGAGGTGGCATTCCCTTAGGTGTAACATTTTCTTTTTTAATTACCTCACCACTGGTAAATGAAGTTGCTATAGGGCTTTTTTTAGGTCTTTTCGGACTTAAAATAACCATCATATACATTATTTCAGGAATTTTATTAGGAGTAACATCTGGCTTTATTTTAAGCAAATTTGGGTTGGAACGTTTTTTAACCCCCTGGGTATTGCAAGTATTGGAAAATGCGCAACGTGAAGAAGCCGTTTTTGAAGCAGAAAAAACACCATTTTTAAATCGACTACCAATTATTTGGGAAGAAGTAAAGAATATTTTAAAAGGTGTAATTCCGTATGTAATTGTTGGTATTGCTGTTGGAGGTTTAATGCATGGATATATTCCAGACGGATTTTTTGAAAAGTATATGGCAAGAGACAATATGTTTGCAGTGCCATTAGCAACCATTTTAGCAGTGCCAATGTATATGAATGCTTCTGGAATATTGCCCGTAGTTCAAGTTTTAGTATCAAAAGGAATACCATTAGGAACGGCTATTGCTTTTATGATGGGTGTTGTTGGGTTGTCGTTTCCAGAAGCCATGTTGCTTAAAAAAGTAATGACTTTTAAGTTGATAGGGATTTTCTTTGGAGTTGTAACAGTTTGTATCATCATTTCAGGATATATATTTAATCTAATTTTTTAACCATTTAAAACATACATAAATGAAACAATTATTAATTTTATCAATCAGCCTTTTCTTAATTTCTTGCTCAGGGAAAGCTCAAAATAAAGCAGTAGAAAATCAAGTAAATAAAAATACTATTGAAGTATTTGATTTTCATACAACAAACAGATGTGTAACTTGTAAAGCCATTGAAGCAAATACTAAATATACCTTAGAAACGTATTTTGCTAAAGAACTTAAAAGTGGAAAAATAACTTTTAAGGTTATAAATATTGATGAAAAAGAAAATGAAAAATTAGCTGAAAAATTTCAAGCCTCGGGAACTTCATTATTTTTAAATGTAATAAGTTCGAAAAAAGAAAAACAGATTGATTTGACAAATTTCGCTTTTACTTATGGTAAAAAACAAGACGAATTTTCTGAAAAACTTAAAGTCACTATTGAAAAAGAATTAGCTGAAATTTAAATGGATTTTTTACAATCGTTATTAGAAAATTATACTTTTCCATTAGTGTCAGCATTTATATTAGGGCTAATGACCGCGATTAGCCCTTGTCCGCTAGCTACTAATATTACAGCCACTGCATTTATTTCAAAAAACATTACCAACAAAAAAAAAGTGTTTTTAAGTGGAATTCTTTATTCATTAGGAAGGGCTTTTAGCTATACAATAATTGGCTTGATACTTTTTTTTGGAGCAAGTAAATTTCATATTGCCCGATTTTTCAATCAAAATGGTGAGAAATATTTAGGGCTGTTATTAATCGTAATTGGATTGATAATGTTGAATGTAATAAAATTAAATTTTTTTAATAAATATAATTTTACTGAAAAATTATCAGCAAAATTTCAAACAAAAGGACTGTTAGGCTCATTTTTAATTGGAGCTGTTTTTGCTTTGGCATTTTGCCCTTATAGTGGAGCGTTATATTTTGGGATGCTAATTCCAATGACAATTTCAAGTGTAGACGGGTTATATTTGCCAATTGTTTTTGCATTTGGAACAGGGCTTCCAGTATTGCTATTTACATATCTACTCGCATTTGCAGCTGGAAGTATCGGTATTTTTTACAACAAAATAGCTGCTATTGAAAAATTAATGCGTTTAATTGCTGGTATTATTTTTGTGTTTACAGGATTTTATTATGTATTGATTTTTGCTGGGATTATTTAATTTATTAAATTAGCCTAAAATAATTTTGCTATGAAAATTTTAGACCAAATAAAAAGCACCCCGCTTCAATCAAAAATTTTAATTATAGTTGTTATAATAGCCATTGTTTTTTATTCTTATATCATCTCCTCATAATTTCAAATTTCTAAAACAAATACTTTTTTTGTGGCTTTAATAGCGCAATCTTAACTTGCTTTTAATTCATTTACAAATTTTATCAAATCATCAATTTCAACGTGATCCATCATAATCACTTTGTACCAACTATTGTTGCCATTATGAGTATCGGGAACCAATCCAAATTTATGAGCCAATGCTTCGGGTATGTATTTAGACTTTAACGTTACAATATTCATAAAAGAATCTCTAAAATATTCAATATTTAGATTGTCCATTTGTGTACAAAACCATTCTGTTCTTAACAAGAGTGTGTTTATTTTTTCGAACCATCCGTAATAACCATAACTAAAAAGTATCATCCAAACAGCAATTGCATTGGCCCCTGACCGACTTCCAACAATGGTTAAATCCATTCCGTCTACATACTGCGCTTCTTTGGTTAGTGCATTTTCAATCAATCCTTTTCTACATAGAAAAACTCCAGTTCCGTAGGGTGCTTGTAACATCTTATGAGCATCAATTGTGATCGATGAAACGTGTGGGTTCTCAAAATTGATGGCAGATTGCCTGTTTGAAATCGGATAAATAAACCCGCCAAAAGCGCCATCTACATGAATTTTAAACACCACCTTATGTTTGGTTAAAATTTCTGCATAAGTATCAGGATTGTCTACAGAACCAAACATAGTTGTTGCCATATTTGAAATAACCATAAAATATTTCTTTCCTTGGCTAATTAAATTTTCAACAATTGTATCTAATTCTTCGGTAATAATTTCTCTTGAATTAAAATCAACTGGAACAGAAATTGTATCAACACTTAATAAGTTTGAACCTTTGTGAACCGAGTAATGTGTGTCTTCAGAAGCTAAAATTACCATTTCATCCAATGAAGCATTGAATTGTTTTTTATATAAATTTCTATAAATCCATAGCGCTTGTATATTTGCTTCAGTACCACCAGTTGCTATATAACCATCATATTCGTTTTCTTTGGCCTTAAAAATATCAATAGCCAACACTTCAAGGACTTCACGCTCTAATGCCTGAGAGCCCTTAAATGCTTCTTCACTTTTTCCTAAAGTATGGCAACCAATATTGTTTGGGTTAGCTATAAATGACTTTAATAAAGGAGAAACATCTAGAAATGAACCAGTGGTGTTAAACACATTTTCATCTAATCTAGAAACGGGATAACCTAAATATTTACTTGTCTGAAAATTCACATTAGCACCTAAAGCTTCGTCAATTCTTGCTATTAATTTTTCTTTTGAATATTTTTTCCAGTATTTCATTGCTGTTATTTTATATTATCCATAAAAAAAGACTTGAAAAGAGCCATTTTTTAAACATTTCGCAAAAGTACATATTTTTTGTTAGTAATAGTGTGTTGAGCCGACCCATTTATTTCGAAATAAAGTCAAATTAAAATAGTATTTTTAGGTTTTAAACTACATCATTTTTGGAATTAGAAATTCAAATAAAGTCTTTACCAAATCAACCTGGCGTTTATCAGTATTACGATAAAAACGGGGTAATTTTATATGTTGGAAAAGCAAAAAATATAAAAAAAAGAGTCGCTTCTTATTTTACTAAAAATCACGATTACGGAAAAACAAAAGTTTTAGTAAAAAAAATATTCAGTATCAAACACATTGTTGTTAATACAGAAACCGATGCTTTATTACTTGAAAACAACCTGATTAAAAAGTATCAGCCACGTTACAATGTAATGTTGAAAGACGATAAAACCTATCCGTGGATTTGTATTAAAAAAGAACGTTTTCCGCGTATTTTTTTAACTAGAAATGTCATAAAAGATGGCTCTGAGTATTACGGCCCTTATACTTCAGTAAGAACTGCTAAAGCGCTGTTAGATTTAATAAAAGAGTTGTATTTATTACGCTCATGCAATTACGATTTGAGCGAAAAAAATGTTGAAAATGGTAAATACAGTGTTTGTTTAGATTATCATATTGGAAATTGTAAAGGACCTTGTGAAGGTTTGCAAACTGAAGAAAATTACAATGATGATATTATTGCAATTAGAAATATTGTAAAAGGAAATTTTAAAGAAGCAATCAAGGCTTTTGAGCATTTAATGATACATTTTTCAAATGAAATGGAGTTTGAAGAAGCTCAAACAATCAAAGAAAAAATAGATTTATTAGCCAATTACCAGGCAAAATCTACAGTTGTGAATCCCTCAATTACAAATGTTGATGTTTTTTCAATTGTTTCAGATGAAAGTTATAGCTATGTCAATTTTTTTAAAATTTCAAATGGTGCAATTATCCAGTCTCATACTTCAGAAATAAAGAAAAAATTAAACGAAACCGACAAAGCATTATTAGAACTCGCTATTGTTGAACTCAGGCAACGATTTAACTCTCAATCTAAAGAAATTTATGTGCCTTTTGCAGTTGAATTGGGTGAAAACATAAAAGTTACAGTGCCTAAATTAGGTGATAAATTAAGAATCGTTGAGTTGAGTATAAGAAATGCCAAATACTTTAGACAGGATAAATTAAAGCAAATTAAAATTGTTGATCCAGACAGGCATGTGAACCGAATTATGGAACAAATGCAAAAGGATTTGAGGTTGACCAGACAACCACGCCATATTGAATGTTTCGATAATTCAAACATACAAGGTACTCATCCTGTTGCGGCTTGTGTGGTTTTTAAAAACGGAAAGCCCGATAAAAAGGAATACAGGCATTTTAATATAAAAACAGTTGAAGGTCCTGATGATTTCGCTTCAATGGAAGAGGTGGTTTTTAGACGCTACAAGCGCTTGCAGGAAGAAGGACAAGAATTACCACAATTAATTATAATCGATGGTGGAAAAGGGCAATTATCTTCGGCTTTAAAAAGTTTGGATATTTTAGGATTGCGACAAAAAATTGCCATTATTGGTATTGCAAAGCGATTGGAAGAAATTTATTATCCAGATGATTCTGTGCCTTTGTATTTAGATAAAAAGTCTGAAACACTCAAAATTATTCAGCAATTAAGAAATGAGGCCCATCGCTTTGGAATTACTCATCATAGAAATAAACGAAGTAAAAGTGCACTAAACAATCAGTTAGAACAAATTTCTGGTATTGGTGAACAAACTGTTGTATCTTTATTAAAACATTTTAAATCGGCAAAAAGAATTTCAGAATCATCGTTTGAAGATTTGGAAAAGTTGGTTGGGAAATCAAGAGCAACCAAAGTTTATGATTATTACAATAAGAACAAGTTAATATGAAAAATGCTTTATTTATAGTTTTTGCACTTTTCACAAGTTTGCTTTTTTCACAGGAAACCTGCGAGAAAAAAGACATTAAAGTAGGCTTGGTTCTAAGTGGAGGAGGCGCAAAAGGATTTGCCCATGTTGCTGTTTTAAAAGTTTTAGAGGAAGCTGGAGTTAGAGTAGATTATATTGGCGGAACCAGTATGGGTGCCATTGTTGGTGGTTTGTATGCAGCCGGTTATAGTGCAACTGAATTAGATTCTATTATTAGAACTGTAGATTTTAATCAAATCTTGTCTAATAATACTCCCCGTAAGTCTAAACCTTTTTATGAAAAAGACGATGGTGAAAAGTATGCATTAACCTTGCCTATTAGAAAACGAAGCGTAGGTATTCCAAAAGCCATGTCTGAAGGTCAAAATGTACTTAATTTATTAACTGACCTCACCCAACATGTAAATAGCATTCATGATTTTAACAAACTTCCCATACCTTTTTTATGTATTGCTACAAATTTAGAAACTGGCAAACAAGAAATTTTAAATCAAGGGTTTTTACCATTAGCAATCAAAGCAAGTGGCTCATTACCAACATTATTAGCCCCAGTTGAAATTGATGGAAAACTTTTAACTGACGGAGGTGTGGTGAATAATTTTCCCGTTGAAGAAGTAAAATCATTGGGCCCCGATGTTATTATTGGCGTTGATATTCAAAGTGGTTTAGACAGTAAAGAAGAATTGGATTCCGCCTTGAAAATATTAAACCAAATAGTTGGTTTTCAAATGCATAAAACACTAGATTATAAATACAAGATGGTCGATTTGTTGATTAAACCCAATTTAAATGAATACAGTGTACTTTCATTTGATAAAATTAACGAAATCATGAAGCAAGGTGATTCTGCTTCACGAGCAAATATGAAACAATTATTAAACATTGCAAAGTGCCAAATAAAAGTAAAAACTCAACAAAATAAGACTACAGATTTCAAAATATTTCATATTTCAAAAATTGAAATTACTGGAAATAAACATTATACAAGATCGTATATTTTAGGTAAGCTAAATTTAAAACAAAAAGACTCAACAAGCTATAAAAGTTTAATTGAAAGTGTAAATAATTTAACTGCAACTGGTAATTTTGAAATTATTCAATATGAAATCGATGAAAGTGATGATGGGAATATTGTAAAATTTAATGTAAAAGAAACAGATGTTTCTAACCTTTTAAAATTAGGTATTCATTATGATGACATATATAAAACTGGTGTTCTTTTAAATCTCACGTCAAAACACTTGTTATTCAAAAATGATATATTTTCTGCAGATATTATTTTAGGTGATAATTTACGTTATAATTTAAATTATTTTATTGACAATGGTTTCTATTGGAGTTTTGGGTTAAAACTTCGTTATAATACTTTTAATGAAAACATAAAAGTTATTTCAGAAACTATAAATAAAATAAATTTAGACTATGAAGATTTTACAAATCAGGCTTATATGCAAACTGTTTTTAGTAGAAAATTTGCAATTGGAGCCGGAATAGAACAAAAAAGGGTAATAGCCTCAACCGAAACTATTAATTTATATAAAGGTGCAATTTATGATTCTGCAAACAATAAATTGTATTTTGATAAATCCAATTATTTTAACTTATTTGCATATTTAAAATTAGATACTTACGATAAAAGTTATTTTCCAAAAGAAGGCTTATTTTTAGATGCTGGGATGTTATATTACGCAACATCCTCAGATTTCAACAATACTTTTAATCCTTTTTCTCAATTAAAAGCAAATTTTGGAATTGCCACTACCGTTCTTAATAAGTTAACATTTCAATTTATTTCTGAAGCAGGACTAACACTAGGCGAGAATGAAAATAGAGCTTTAACTTTTAATGTTGGTGGTTATGGCGAAAATTTCATTAATAATTTTATACCATTTTTCGGGTATGATTTTGCTGAACTTGAAGGTAACGGATTTTTAAAATCAGGATTAACCTTAAGATATGAATTTATTAAGAAAAATTATTTTTCTTTAGCTGGAAACTACGCAAGAGTTGATGAAGATATATTTAATGAAGGAAGGATATTTGAAAACACCATGTCTGGTTATATGGTTGGCTATGGTTTAGAAACCTTTTTAGGACCTGTAGAAGTGCATCATACTTGGTCGCCAGACCATAAAGAGAATTACTGGTATTTTAATGTTGGGTTTTGGTTTTAAAAAAAGCCCTGCAATTAAGCAGGACTTTTATAGATATTGTTTGATTGCCTTATTCAAGAATTTCACCGGCAGTATTGGTGAAATCAAATCTTAAATATTGGTAAGCATCTCTCGGTAAAATTTTGATCCACTTTCTGTATTTTGCAAACCATCTTTGTTGTATCGATGGAATTCCTTTTTTTAAATAAGCAGCAATAAAAGGATGTGTATTTAAAACAATCTTTTTATGCTCCTTTAAAATAATAAGTTTGTCAAGTTCTGCTTCAATTTTATCAATTAATACAATTGGAGCTTCAACTTCACCTTCTCCACTTGGATTAGGCTCATGTGTTTTAATAACCAACTCAGGTCTAACTCGTTGTCTAGTAATTTGAACCAATCCAAACTTACTTGGCGGTAATATTTTGTGCTTTGTTCTATCAAATGCCATTTCCGCTTTTAAGTGATCATAGAGTTTTTGTCTATGTTCTGGCAAATGCATGTCTATAAAATCAACAACAATAATACCTCCCATGTCGCGTAATTGTAATTGTCTGGCAATTTCTGATGCCGCAATTAAATTAACTTCAAGTGCAGTATCGGCTTGTGATGCTGCTTTATTGGAACGGTTACCGCTATTTACATCAATTACATGCAGTGCTTCAGTATGTTCAATTACCAAATAAGCACCTTTACTCATAGAGACTGTGCGTCCAAATGATGTTTTTAACTGACGTTCAATTCCGTATTTTTCAAAAACAGGAACCTTAGAATCATATAATTTTACAATGCCCTCTTTCTCTGGAGCAATTTCTTGTAAATATTCTTTAGTTTCTATAAACATAGTTTCATCATTCGTGATAATGCTTGTAAAAGAATCATTAAACAAATCTCTTAAAATTGAAGAGGCTCTATTTAATTCACTTAATACTTTCACCGGTGTTTGTTGTGCCTTAATAGTTCTTATTTTTTTGCACATAACAACCCATCTTTCTAAGGAGTTTTGTAAGTCTTTATCTAAATCTGCAACTTTTTTGTTTTCAGCCACAGTTCTAACAATAACCCCAAAACCTTTAGGTTTAATACTTTTTATGAGTCTTTTTAATCGTTCTTTCTCTTCAGGATCCATTATTTTTTGTGAAACGGAAACTCTATCTGAAAAAGGAACCAAAACAAGATATCTACCTGCTATTGAGATTTCGGAACTCATACGAGGTCCTTTGGTAGAAATTGGCTCTTTTACAATTTGTACTAATAAATTTTGACCTGTTTTTAAAACATCAACGATGCTACCATCTTTGTCAATGTCATTTTCTAAATGGAAATTTTTTAAAGTGTAATCTTTAATTTTACCTGAACTAATGCCTTTTATAAATTTATTTAAAGAATTTAACTGCGCTCCTAAATCATGATAGTGTAAAAAACCATCTTTAGGAAAACCAACATTTACAAATGATGCATTTAACCCGGCTAATACTTTTCCAGATTTCGCTAAAAAAATATCTCCTACCGAGAATTTATTTTCATTTGATTCGTTGTTTAGTGCTGTTAATCTGCCATCTTTTAATAAGGCAAAATCAATATCAGAGGAGTTCGATCTAATAATTAATTCTGTTTTCACTCTGAATTGTTTTTATGTTCAAATAATATATTTGAACTATTTATAATAAATTTCAGGTTTTACCCAACAATATTTGCAGTATGCAAATATCTATTTCAATGAACTTTTAAATTAAAGAAAAAGTAAGCTTAGCTTACTTTTTCTTTTTGTGTCTATTTGCTCTCGCTCTTTTTTTACGTTTGTGCGTAGAGATCTTTGCTCTTTTTCTTTTTTTACCACTTGGCATAATAAATGTTGTTTTGTGTTAATAATTTTTTGCTACCTACTACTTAACAGCTACTTTGCCTTTTACACCTTCAACAAATACTTTTGCTGGTTTAAATGCAGGAATGTTGTGTGCAGGTATTTTAATTGTAGTATTTTTTGAAATGTTTCTTCCAGTTTTTTCAGCACGTGTTTTAATTATAAAACTACCAAATCCTCTTAAATAAACATTATCACCTTGTTCTAGTGAGTTTTTTACCTCTTCCATAAACGCTTCAACAGTTGTTAAAACATCTGCTTTTTCTATCCCAGATTTGTCTGAAATATTCGATACGATTTCTGCTTTCGTCATTTCTATTATTGTTATATATATTATTATAAAATTAAGACGGCAAATATATGATATAATAATCAAAATCAAAAAGTTAATTCATTAAAATTTAATCATTTAAAAGATGTATCATTGTATTTTACAATAAATGGAATGAAGTTTTCTAATACACTCGCCTACTGGTACTTACATAATAAAAGAGATTTACCCTGGCGCAACACTACCAATCCTTATTATATTTGGTTATCAGAAATTATTTTACAACAAACACGAGTTGACCAAGGAATGGCGTATTATTTTAAGTTTATAGCGCAATTTCCAACCATAAATGACCTTGCAATGGCATCAGAAGAACAGGTTTTAAAACTTTGGCAAGGATTGGGTTATTATTCAAGGGCAAGAAACTTACATTTTTCAGCAAAATACATAGTTAATGAGCTCGATGGAATATTTCCAAATACTTATAATGACTTGATTAAACTTAAAGGTGTTGGTGATTATACGGCATCAGCCGTTGCTTCAATTTGTTTTAATGAAGCTACAGCAGTTGTTGATGGAAACGTTTACAGGGTTCTTGCTCGCTATTTTGGGATTTTTACTCCTATTAATATACCAAAGGGTATAAAAGAGTTTAAAAACCTTGCACAAGAATTAATTGACCCCTCAATTCCTGGAACACACAACCAAGCAATTATGGAGTTTGGCGCTCGAATGTGCAAACCTCAAAATCCAGATTGTGAAATTTGCCCATTGAATTCAAGTTGTATTTCGCTGTCTTCAAATTCAATAAAAGAACTTCCAGTAAAAGAAAATAAATTAAAAATTAAAAAGCGGTTTTTTAATTATTTGGTAATTCAAACTCCAAACAATAAAACAAAAATTGTACAGCGTAAAAAGGGAATTTGGTTAAACCTGTATGAATTTCCATTGGTAGAAACATCAAATGAAATTGATGAAAAAGAATTGATTCAGCATAAATATTTTAATGAATTGTTTAAATCTAAATCAACTTCAGTAAAGCTTTTTAACAACGATATGATTATACACAAATTAACACATCAACATATTAATACAAAATTTTGGATTGTAAACACATCAGAATCATCAAATTTCACAACAAACTGGAATGAAATTCATGCGTTTCCAGTTTCAACATTGGTAGATAATTTTTTAAAGCACTTTAAAACAAACTAAATTTTTTAGTACTTTTGATAATTAATCTTTTTTTTTATAAAAATGGCTGGCACAGTTAACAAAGTAATTCTAATAGGGCACTTAGGTGACGAAGTGAAAATGCACTATTTTGATGGAGGCAATGCTATTGGACGCTTTCCTTTAGCAACGAATGAAATTTTCACAAATAAACAAACTAGTGAAAGAGTAACTACTACAGAGTGGCACAATATTGTTGTACGAAATAAATTAGCCGAAATTTGCGAAAAATATTTAAGCAAAGGCGATAAAATTTATTGTGAAGGACGCATAAAAACACGCCAGTGGGAAGGTGAAGATGGAATAAAAAGATATACAACCGAAATTCACGTAGTTGATATGACTTTTTTAACTACCAAAAAGGAATTAAGCACTCCAAAGCAAGATTTACCTCCAACACCTGTTGAAAAACCAAAACAAGAAACTTCAACAAATAATGCTGTTGAAGAAGATGATTTACCATTTTAAGTTTAATTAAATTAAAAGCCATTGGATCCTGAACCCTCATTTTTATTTATTATTTTATTCGAAAGTTTTAATTATTGGCTTTTTTTAAGCGTAGGTGTATTGTTTTTTTTATTGCTGCTTTCAGCATTGATTTCCGGAGCTGAAGTCGCTTTTTTTTCATTATCACAAATTGAATTAGACAAAGCCTTAGAGTCAAAATCAAACAATCAGAAAACGGTGGTTAACTTGCTAAAAAATCCGCAAAAATTATTAGCAACCATTTTAATTTCAAACAATTTTATCAATATTTTAATTGTTTTAATTTTCGCTTATATAGGTGAAACCATTTTTAAAAATATAACACCGCTTATTTTAAAATTTTTAATTGAAGTCGTTTTAGTTACCTTTTTAATTTTATTATTTGGCGAGGTTTTACCAAAAGTTTACGCTTCTCGAAATGCTTTGAAATTTGCTTCGATAATGGCTTTGCCAATAAAAATATTAAATTCAATACTTACAATAATCAGTTTACCCTTAATGAATTTAACCAATTTTATAGAAGCTAAATTGGGTAAAAAGAAATCGAGTTTATCCGTTGAAAAATTATCTCAGGCATTAAAACTAACTTCTGATAAAGCCACTACTAAGGATGAGCAGAAAATTTTACAAGGAATCGTTAACTTTGGAAATACAGAAACAAGTGAAATAATGATTCCTCGTATGGATATTTTTGCAATATCTGATAATGAATCCTTTAACGAGGTAGTTTCAAAAATTGCAGAAAAAGGATATTCAAGAAACCCTGTATATCATGAAAATGTTGATGAAATTGTAGGTGTTTTGTATGCAAAAGATTTATTGCCATTTTTAAATAAGAAAGATTTTAATTGGCAAAAATTAATTAGAGAACCCTATTTTGTCCCTGAAAACAAAAAATTAGACGATTTATTAAAAGAATTTCAAGAAAAGAAAAATCATTTAGCCATAGTAGTTGATGAATATGGCGGCACTTCTGGAATTGTCGCTTTAGAAGATGTTATTGAAGAAATTGTTGGAGATATTAATGATGAATTTGATGATGATGACAGTTCATATTCAAAAATTGATGAGCATAATTATATTTTTGAAGGAAAAACTAATTTAAAAGATTTTTATAAAATTCTAAATATAACAAACACACCCATATTTGAAGAAAACCAAGGTGAATCTGAAACAATTGCTGGATTTGTTTTGGAAATTTACGGAAAATTCCCAAAGAGAAATGAGATAATTAAGTTCCAAAATTATTCATTTAAAATTGAAGCCATGGATAAAAAACGAATTAACAAAATCAAGGTTACCATTCATTAAAATTAATGCTCAAATTATAATGAAAAAAATTATTGTACTTTTTATCTCAACCCTGCTTTTCCTTTCTTGTAAAAATGAATCTTTACCAAAACAAAAACCATATTTAAAATTACAATACCCTGAAAATGCTTACGTAAAAGCAGCTTCACAATGTCCTTATAGTTTTGAAATATCTAAATATGCCTTCATTAATATTCAAAACAATTGTTGGGCAAAAATAGAATACCCCAATTTAAAAGCTACGATTCACCTTACTTACAGAAGTATTGATGACCATAATTTAAATGAAATTTTAAAAGAAGTTGAAAAACTCACATTTGAACATACCCTAAAAGCAGATGCAATAAGTGATCGCCCATATGATAATTTTCAAAAAAAAGTTTTTGCTAAATTGTACAATGTTGAAGGAAATGTCGCTACTAACCTGCAGTTTAGAGCAACCGATAGTTTAAAACATGTGCTTTCAGGAGCTTTGTATTTTTACGCAAAACCAAATTACGACTCAATTGCACCTGCAATAAAATATATTGAAAAAGACATGGTACATTTAATTGAAACTTTAGAATGGCAATAAATGAAAGCAAGTAATTATAAATATAATAAAACAATAAGAATTTGGCTTTTAATAGGTTTATTAATGCTAATTGGACAGGTTATTTTAGGTGGAATTACCCGTCTAACTGGGTCTGGGCTTTCAATAACTAGCTGGGATATTGTAACTGGCGTTGTACCGCCATTAAATGATGAAGAATGGTTACAAGCTTTTGAAGCTTATAAAGAAACCCCTCAGTTTCATAAAATCAACTCAACATTCAATGTGAAAGATTTTAAATTTATTTATTTCTGGGAATATTTTCACAGACTTTGGGTAAGAGCCTTAGGGTTTATATTTTTAATTCCTTTTTTGATTTTTATCGCTAAAAAACAAATTGATTTATACCTAGCTAAACGTTTAGGCTTGGTTGTACTTTTAACAATTTTAACGGCTTCAGCTGGTTGGATTATGGTACAAAGTGGCTTAATAAACAGACCTTGGGTAAATGCATATAAATTAACTATCCATTTTATGTTGGCGCTTTTTGTTATTTGGGCAATGATTAAAACAGTTGCAGATGTTTATAATTATGGAACTTCAAAAAAAATAACTTCAAACACAATTATACCAATAACGATTACAATAACTTTAGTTCAAATGATTTTTGCTGGCTTAATGGCGGGCATGCGTGCAGGATTATATTATCCTAGTTGGCCCGATATGAACGGCGAACTGATACCAGCTGTTTTATTAAATGGCACGCATTGGAATTGGGGAAATATGGTTAATTATGACAGTTATTTATTTGCACCTGCATTTGTCCAATTTACACATAGAATATTAGCTTATATTTTGTTGGGAATAACAATTTATATGTTTTTTGAATTAAAAAATAAGGTAGCATTATTTTCTAAAAAATGGCTAAATATAACTATGCTATTACTTTTAATTCAAGTAGTGTTAGGAATTTTAACCGTATTAAATGTTGCTGGTAAAATTCCACTATTTTATGGGGTAAGCCATCAGTTGGTTGGGTTACTTTATTTTATGAGCTTATTATTTTTAAAATATTCATTAAGAGAAATAAAGGCATAAAAAAAAGCTTCAATAACTTGAAGCTTTAATTTTTTTAATTTGAGTTCTTAAAGATTACTCAGCTACAACAGCTGTAGAATCGATAGCAACTACTGTAGAGTCAACAGCAACTACTGGAGCTTCTTCAACTACTTCAATAACTTCTTCAGTAACTTCTTCTTTTGGAGTTTCTTTACAAGAAATAACAAATACACTAACTAGTGCAATTGCTAATAAAAATTTAATTTGTTTCATGATTTTTAGATTGATTTTTATTCGAGTACAAATTAACAACAAAAAATTTATATTATTACAAATAATAATTCAATATTTTTTTCAAATTTTATTTGCAACTCAAGTTTTGTTGTTGATAATGCCCTAAATGAAGTGTTCTAATCAATATAATTCACAATTTGTTATTTGTTTTTTTGTGAAAACCCAATAAATATGGAGTATTTTAAATTATTTCTTGATTTTTATGGTGAAATTAATAAAATAGCGAAAGATGTTAAAAAATAAAAAAAATGTTGTTTAAGAACTGTTTTTAAGGTTAATTTTTAATGAAATTTGACAGATTTAATGTTTTTTTAAGAGAAATTAGTATAAAAAGTTTGCTGTCAAATCAAAAAAGTTTCTTAAAAACGCTAATTCAGCAATAAAAATTTCAATTTCTTTAGGAAGAAATACTATCTTTTGGTATTTCAAGCAATGGTTTTGTATTGGTTACAGAATACAAATCACCTCCTGCAATTCCATTTATTTTTGAAATTATATCATTTTCAGATAGTTTATTTTCATCAAAGGTAAATTGACCCTTTCCAGATTCGAAATCAACTTTTGAATATGAAATACCATCTACTTTTGATAATTTAGATTCAATAGTTCTTGCGCAACCAATTTCACATGTCATCCCTTTTATATCAACTTCAATGCTTTTATAACTGGCTACTTTGTTTTCTGTATTTTCAATTTCAGACTGGTTAACAACATTTTCCTTTTTTGTTTCAGAACAAGAAAATAACAAAATTGAAAAAATGAATAGGCTTATTATTTTATTCATACTACATGTTTTTAGCATATGTGTAAAAGTATAAACTAATCATACAAATTCCGAATAATTATTAGACTTTTGCATTTTCAATTTTAATATGGAACAAAAACAACTTCGTTGGGCTTATCTTATAATTCTATCATTGGTTTGGGGAAGTTCATTTATATTAATGAAAAAGGCCTTACTTGGTCTAACCCCGATACAGGTTGGTGCTTTGCGAATTGTAATAACGGCTGTTTTTTTGTTGCTGATTGGTTTTAAAAGTGTTCTTAAGATAAATAAGCGTCATTGGTATTATTTAATGTTAAATGGTGTTATTGGTAATTTTATTCCTGTTTTTTTATTTGCATTCGCCATTGAGCATATTGATAGTTCCATTGCCTCTATATTAAATGGTTTAACGCCTTTAAATACATTAATATTTGGTGCTATGCTTTTTGGATTTGGTTTTAAAAGAAATCAGTTAATTGGTGTATTGGTGGGTTTATTAGGAACAGTAATGCTTATTTTAAAAGGTGCTGAAATTAATCCTAATCAGAATTATGCCTATGCTGGTTTAATTTTATTTGCCACGGTTTGTTATGCTTTAAATGTGAATATTATAAAAAAGTATTTACACGATTTAGATGCTTTAAGCATTACTGTTGGTAATTTTATTATTTTACTTGTTCCTGCTTTAATAGTATTGTGGTTTTCTAATTTTTTCACAACTTTTGAATTTACCGAAACTGGAACTTCATCATTAATATATATAACAATTTTATCCATTTTCGGAACCGGTTTGGCTAAAATATTGTTTAATAAATTAATTAAAATTTCGACGCCTATATTTTCTTCTTCAGTTACTTATTTAATACCTATTGTAGCTATTTGTTGGGGTGTGTTAGATGGTGAGAAAATTACACTTTATCAGTTTGTTTCAGGCTTAATTATTTTATTGGGTGTTTACTTGGTGAACAAAGCCAAATAAAAAACGACCCAATTTCTTGAGTCGTTTTAACACTTTTATTTTTTAAATTATTTATTGAAAATCGCTTTCAGAAACACCTTCATTTATTTTAGCATCAACTAATTTAAAAGTAACTACCTGAGGTCCTAAATTTCCTGTTTTTGTAACTGGGAATTTTACACCATTAAACTCTTGATAATCGCTATAGCTTGATTCCTGGTTTTGAGTTTGTCCTTGCATAGAAATAGTTTGCATTTCTTTCATTTTTAAACCTGTTTCAATATCAAAATAAATAGCGGTTGAAACAATTTCACCTTTGGTTGAAATTACGTACATATCTTTACCTTCAACATTTTCAATACCTGATAATTTGGAATTTTCATTTGCTAATAATCCTATTTCCATAAAAGTCCCTAAGGTATAGTTCATTTCGTTAGCCATTGCAGGAGGTAATGGTTGTTTATTCATTGTAACCAAATCTTTGGTCATTATAATTTTCGCCAACACATTACCGCCCATACTGGTTTCATTTGAGTACTTTGTTGCAGTTCTTTTTTCAGTTGATAAAATAGTACTTCCCATAGCTGAAGCTTCATAAGAAGCCATCGTGCTTTCTAATGCTTTGATCTTATCAACGCCTCCAATTGCTTTAAAATAACCATCAATTACCGTTTGTTTTGTAACTCCAACAGGAATTGGTTTCGTCATTTCTGGTTTTGAAGTTGGATTTCCTTCTTTATCAAAATAATTGATTTTATAAGGAAGCTTTTCTAAGTTAGGCAATACATCTAATGCTTTCCCGGTAACTATAATTCTAGCATTATCTGCGCTAAAGTATTTTTGAGCAACACGTTCAACATCATCAATAGTTACAGAATTTAATTTATCTAAATAAGTTTCATAAAAATCTTCAGGTAAATTATTTGTTTTAATATTTAAAGCATAACGAGCAACTGTTTCTGGTTTTTCAATATTTCTAACAAAACTTCCAACGTAAGTAGCTTTCACAATTTCCAATTCTTCAGCTGTTACTTTTGTTGAACGTATTTTAGTTAACTCTTTCATGGTTTCCATAACAGTGCTATCAGTAACCATATTTCTAACTTGAGCACCAGCAGAAAATAACGCAGCAGTATATTTATTTGGATTGATACCCGATCTTGCACCGTAAGTATATCCATGTGCTTCTCTTAAATTCATGTTCAAATAACTATTGAAGTCACCTCCAAAAATTTGATTGGCTAATAGAACTGCATAATAATCGCTATCTGTCATTTTAAAATCTACAGTACTTAAAACAGTGACATCCGATTGTACTGCGTTTGGCATATTTATAAAGTCAATTTCTGTCGCAGAAACATTAACAGTGGCTGGTATATCATAAGAAGGAACAACACCTTGCTGCCATTTACTAAAATTTTTAGTTACTAATTTTTTAACTTCTTTAAAATCCACGTCACCAACAATAACTAAATAAGCGTTATTTGGTTTAAAATAGGTAGCATAAAATGTTTGAACATCCGCTAAAGTAACATTGTCAACGGTAGCTATGGACGTGTATTCACCATAAGGGTGATTTTTTCAATAAGACAATAAGTTTTGAACCCTATTCGCAATATTTAGTACACTGTTTTCACCTGATTTAATTCCGTCTTTCAATAAGTTTGCTTCTTTGTCAAACTCTTCTTGTGTAAATATTGGATTTTGAGCTGCATCAGCCATTAATTCTAATACTCTTGGGAAATATTTCGACAAAGAACTCAATCTTGCACTTTGACTTCCGAAGGAAATATTGGCACCTAAATAATCAACTTCTTCATTAAAAGCATCTTTACCAATGTTTTTTGTTCCAGAACCCAAAAGGCTTCCTGTTAAACTTGAAACACCTGCTTTTTCGCCTTCAAAAATTGGTGTGTTGTCAATGGTTAATGATGCTGATACTCGTGGAAGTTTATGATTTTCAACAACCAACACTTTTAGGCCGTTTTTTAATTCAAAGGTTTGTGGTTTCCCCAAATTTATTTTTGGAGCTGGACCCGGTTTTGGTTGAACTGATCTGTCTATTTGTGCTGACACAGAAGCTGTCAGGAAAAATAGTGTTATAAGGTATATAAATTTCGTTTTCATGTGTTGTAGGTTTTATTCTATCTCTTTTTTAGGTAAATAATCTAAAACCAATCTTTGGTCTGGGTTTAGATATTTTTTAGCAATTTCTCTAATTTCTTCTCTTGTAATTGAATTGTATATCTCAATTTCAGTATTAATCAAATTAATATCATCATAAAGCATATAATAAGTGGCTAATGACCCAGCAATCCCTTCAACACTTGAATTTGAATTTACAAATTGATTCTCGAACTTATTTCTTAATTTTTGAAGTTCTTTTTCAGAAATCAATTCTGTTTGAATTTTCACAATTTCTTCATCCATTTCAGCAACCAAATCGTCTAATGTATTTTCACCTAAAGGAAGTGCCAAAACAATATAAGCTCCATAATCTTCCAACGAATAATTGAAAGCGGCAACTTGCATGGCTTTTTTCTCATCATCAACTAGTTTTTTATACAATCTTGAGCTTTTCCCGTCACTTAAAACAGTTGAGATCATATCTAAAACTCTTGCGTCACGAGTTGTCATTGCAGGTGTTCTATACACTGTAAAAACAGCAGGAATTTGAATATTAGGGTCTTCGTAGTTAATTTCAATTTGTGAAGTAATTGGCTTTTCAACGACAGTTTCACGAACAACATCTTCACCTCTTGGAATACTTCCAAAATAGGCTTCAATTAATTCTTTTGTGCTTTCGGTTTCAAAATCACCAGCAACTACCAAAACAGCATTGTTTGGTACATAGTATTTTTTATTAAATGCTTGAAATTCTTCCAATGATGCTGCATCTAAATGATCTAATGACCCAATAGTTGTCCATCTGTAAGGGTGTTCAACAAATAAGCTTTTAAAAACTTCTCCATTCCATTGTCCATAAGGTGAATTGTCAACTCTTAAACGTTTTTCTTCTTTAACAACTTCGTTTTGTGTATCAACACCAATTTGGTTGATAATTGGATGTAACAATCTTTCAGATTCCATCCATAAGCCTAATTCTAAATTATTTGAAGGGAAAACCTCGTAATAATACGTTCTATCTTGGTTTGTGTTGGCATTGTTGGTTCCTCCATTTGAAGAAACAATTTTAAACCATTCACCTCTTTCAATATTTTCGGTTCCTTCAAATAAAAGGTGTTCAAAAAAGTGGGCGAAACCTGTTCGTTCAGGATTTTCATCTTTTGCCCCTACATGGTACATAACTGATGTTGTAACCACTGGTGCTGTATTGTCTTTGTGTAAAACAACATGCATCCCGTTGCTTAAGTCATACTCTTCAAAAGTTACTTTTTGTGCAAATAAATTTGCGCAAAAAAGCAGCCCTAAAAAGCTTAAGTAATACATTTTTTTCATTTTCATAAATGTTTTAGATTAATTATTGTGCTATTCGCACGTTTATATTAAATTTTAAAGATTGAAATTTAGTCATTTTATTCAGATTATTAAAATGATTATTAGAATGATTATTAGAATTAAAAAAATATTTAGGATGAATAATTTAACACGCTAAAAATGAGTATTTTCTTTGTTTTAAAATTGTTTTGTTGAATAAGAAAAAAACTTTATATTTGCACCCGCCTTAATTGAAAAG
>UPTN01000347.1_pt1 | contig 24925 bp, 39 predicted proteins | sample 2160111 | NCBI WGS metagenome assembly UPTN01 (sample SAMN06265058, study PRJEB28932) | marine metagenome | isolation source: Columbia River Estuary | place: USA:Columbia River Estuary, USA | collected 2014-05-05
GAACTTCTTTTATAGATACATCATCAATAGAACCTGTAAAGTCGTTAGCTCCGTAAAGCCTTAAGCTAAGAGTTCCTGAGTAAGTTGAAACCCATACCGCTTTTACAGTTACAGTTTCCGCCACCGTACTTGTGTATGAGGCTAATGTTGCTCTTACCGAAGGGTTTGCATCAAAAAAATTAGAAAATAAATTTGTACCCCCATCTCCACTTATGTAGGTTCTTGTGTATGAAACTTCATATTTTCTACCTACCTCTACAGATATGTCTTGTGTTATATAGCTGTTAGTAGCAACTGAGGCTCGATTAGCTTTATTGTTCGTAAAAGTCCAACCCCCTGTTTGTGTCCAATCATTTCCCGCATTGGAAAAATCTCCATTTGTAACAAATTCAGGTGAACCGTATGTTGGTGTTACAGTTGCTGCTATTTCTTTTAATGAAACACTATTTATTAAGGCTGAACCTGTACTATCTGAGTAAAAATAAACTTGAATTTTACCATTAGTACTACTTGCATTAGCTATAAATGTGTGAGTATAAACCCCCGCTGATGTATAATACGGAGAATATGTACTTGCATCCCCACCGGCTGTTAGCCTAATTCTAGGGTTGTCACCCGTAAGAGATGCTATGTCAATCTTTACAACATACCCTTTGCCTCTTTGAAGCACAATGGTGCTTGTGGATGCAAATGCATTATTAGGAGAGTTTGCAAAAGTCAATTGATTATTTGATATTGAAGCTCCACTACCTGCACTAAAGTCCCATCCACTACTACTAGTAAAGTCACTGTTAGGAATTAACTCAGGCTGCGCTGTGAGTGGTATCCTATTACCATTTGATACCGTTAACGGTATTCCTAAATATTTTGCCATTTTATTCTTTTTAAATAATTGAAATACTAGCTACCTCTAAAGATAGTTTTAACTTTAAAGAAGACTTGGTATAATCCTCGCTTGCAATCTTAGCAATAGCATCTATAATTTCGTTTTGTACTTCATAACCTGAAGAGGTTACTGCTGTTTCTACCTGAACAATATCTTCATCCGTGCTTTGAGCGTTATAATATATCCAAGTATTAACAGTGCTACCTGTTTCTTTAGCTACAAACTTAATTCTGTTTGCTGAAACTAAAACGTATTTACCGTCAGCGTCATTGTATATCTCTAAAAACTTTTCCATATCTAAGCGATTTTTGCTAATATTATTTCTAAAGGACAGTCATCGGTAATGTCAATTGTTGCATTCGTCCAATTTGTTTCTGCCATCTCTTTAAACTTTTCTTTTAAAAAATCCTGAACAAGTTTCCCTGCGTCTGCCGAATGATACAATAGAATTTGGTCGCTAATGTTTGATGAAACATAGTTTACATTTGTTCTAGTGTTATCAGTTGGCTCTTGCGAAACTGCAACAAAACCATTCTGAGGAATTATGTAATCTGCGCCAATTACTGTTATTGTTAGAAATTTTGCCATGTCTTATCCGTTTGTTATTTGTGTTACCGCTATCGGTAGTTTAACCTCAATAAAAGATTTAGTATAACCCTTGCTTGACACTTCCTTTATAGCGGCCACAATAGCGTTCCTATTCAAACCTAAAGAGTCAACAGCATGTGTTATTATTATTTGGTCTGTGGTTGAGTCCTTTAAGTTGTAAAACAATTGCGTTTCAGTTGTTGGGCTAGTCTCACTAACAGTCACAAACTTAATATCTGATACATTACACAAAACGTACACATCATCAGCGTCGTTGTATATATTTAAAAACTTCTTCATAATTATAATATTGATACGTTTGTTATATTATAAGGCTTAGGTATTCTATCTGTAATGTCTACAACCGCATTAGTCCAATGAGTTTGAGCTAACTCCACCATCTCGTCTTGAATAAACTTAGTTAAAGCGTTTTCATCAAAACCACTTACAGAATCGTATGTAAGAACCAAAGTATCACGAACATTGTTGTTTTTAAGAAAAATGTATGTCTTTATGTCTGATTCTTTTCTACTAAAAACAAAACCATCTGCAGGGATTAAAAACTTCCCTTCAACACCTGTATCTATTGTTAAAAATTTTGCCATAATTATTGTATTGCTGTTATTGATGTTACAGTTGCAGGTAGCTTTACATCTATTGTTGCTTTAGAGTAAGACTTACACATTAATTTTTGAAATGCCGTTATAACTACGTTTTTAATCTCTCTTTTGGTTTCATCATCAACTGAACCATAATTTACATTTACATTATTTTTACTATCATCTTTTACGCTGTAAAAAAACTCTAAAGTTGTAGATGTACTTGAAAGAAAATTAACTTCGTTAGCATTAATAGCTACATACCTTGACTCTGAGTCGTTATATATTTTTAAAAACTTTTTCATAGTTATAATATTAAAGCTTCTTGTAAGGTTAATGGAGATGAAGATGTAATGTTTACAGCAGCATTTCTCCAATTTGTTTGAGCTAAGTTAATAAATTGGTCTTGGATAAAGTCAGCTATTTCATGACCTGCTTGAGCCGCGTGTGTGAGCCTTATTGTCTCACTGTCGTTTGCCGAGATGTAGAACAAGATTGTTGTTGTAGAATTTGATGTTTTAGCCATAATAAAACCATCAGCAGGGAGTAGAAAACTCTGACCTGAGTAGTTAAATGTTAAGAATTTTGCCATCGTTAAAAAAAATATTAGATGATTAATAATGAAACAAAGATAGCAAAAAAAAAGGAAGCATTTCTGCCTCCTCTTTTACTACTTGGTCTCTGCGACCTTCTCTAAGAACTCAAGTACGTCAAGCCCATCATCGCTCTGTAAATATGATGACACCACATACAACGGGTCCTCACCGAAAGGTATTGTCAGCATACGCTTCTTATTGCTTGGCGTATTAAAGAATACCTCCTTCTTATTGTTTCTAAACGTTAACACGTTCTTATCAAAGAACGACTGAACCTTAGAGTCAATCTGAAGCGAAGCGTCTCCTACAACCGCTAAGAATGAATGCGGGTCTTGCTTAGCGAATAAAAGAATATCTCTTCTAAGCTCTGCTGACGTAACATTGCTTGGGTCTGTACCAAACGCTACACGAGTTACCGCCTCTACCTGCTCAATTGAAAGCTCACGAGCTGCAATCAATGCGTCAACCTCTACGTTAAGGTCCTCTACTATCTCCTTAGCCTCTTTAGCTTTGTCAATGGTAGCGTACTTAACACCATTAGATGGGTGTATCTCTAAGAACTTTTGTAATACCTGATTTGTTTTTGGAACTGTAAGGAAGCCGTCATCGAATATGATAGGCTCTAATATTGCATTCCCATCCTGCTCGTCCTCAAACGGACTCTTTTGGTTTCTTGCGTATCGAAGGGCTCTGTTCTCGCCTTTCTCCTCATCAAACCATAGCAATGGAAATCTTCTTGTGTTTCTTGATGCGAGCATAAATGATAAAGGTACACTGTTACCTAATAATTTATACTGCTTGTCTACGTACTCTACTGTTTTTTTCATTTGAATTTAATTAGAATTTAAAAAAGTAAAAGAGAGTCCGCTATAACGGACTCCCTTTTTAATATACTACTCTTGGAATAAGAAGAAGTTGTTTGCACCTAAGGTACATACAGCTCTCTCAGACAAGAAGTTAACCTCCATTGCATCCAAGCTAGAAGTAGCTGCGCCACCTGCTGAACCTGTAATCCAAGTCTTGTAACGTCGGTCTTCAGTTTGTGAAGCACGGTAACGTACATGTAAGAAAGGACGCTTAGCGTTCTTACCTAAGATTTGGTCATACACTGAAGTTGAACCTGCAGGAACTAACAATCCGTTAATTTTTCCTGAACCTGCTCCTGATGGTAAACCACCACGCATAGTTGGGTCATTCAAGTATTTCCAATCAGACTTGTAGAAGTCATAACCTCTTCGGAATCCTGTGAATCCTAAGTTAAGAGCCATCTCTTCGTCATTGTCAAATAGTCCGTAAGACGTACCACCTGCACCGTAAGAGTTCTGAGCAGCTAACATGTCATCAATGTCGAATCCGAACTGACGGTCAACGAAGATTACGTTCTCCTCAATAGAACCTTGCTTGTCAAGACGTTGGATAACAGCGTCAAAGTCACCCAATACGTTAGGGTTACCACCTGACCATACGTTACCTCTGTTCTCTACTGCGTAGAATACACCCTCAGAACCTGCTCCTGTTGGGGCTCCTGCTGTAGTAGTAGTATTACCTAACTGAGCTTGAGCTCCTGAACCAACTGCCGCAGGAATTGCTTCTAGCATAGATGTTTCTAGGTAGTCATCAAAACGAAGACGAGTTTCGTGCTCAGACTTCAAGTACCAAAGGTATCCTGTAGCACCGTTCTCTGTAGTAACCTCAACCCATCCGATTTGAGCCATATCAGAACCTGATACTGCGTACTTGTCTTTAAGGATGATTGGTTTGTTTTCAAAGAATACGTCATCAGCTTCCAAAGAACCTTCCATACCCAATGTTCCTTTTTTGAATTCAGAACCGTAAACAAAACAAGTAAATGTTGCTGCTGCAAAAGTTACTGAAGCATCGTAGAACGCTGCAACGAAAGTCCCGTTTGCTGTGTCAACAGAAGTTACAACTGCTTTAAAGTTCTGACCACCTGCGTTGTTGGTAAACATAAGAGTTTGACCGGAACGAATAGCGATAGCACCTGAACCCGGAGATAAAACGTCATTAACTGTAAATGTAGCTGTATCTTGAGCTCCTGTAGCTGCTGTTGTTACGTTTGTGTACTTAGTGTGAAGCCTTCCTTGCTCAGCCCATTTGATAAGGTCTGAGTTAGTTGGCATCTCTGCTCCTACCAATCGTAGGAAAGATGCTACGGTACGGTTACCGTAACGCTCGAATTCCTTCTCGTAAGTATCCGGTAGATACTGATTCAAGAAGTTAAAATCTGTAATGTAGTTGCTACTTGTAGCAACCTGTTCTGCACTCGGCTGTAAATTAAAGCCCGGAGTGCTCTGTACTGAACCTGCCATTTTTTTGTTTTTTTAAAATTATTTTCCTTTAATACTTCTAATCTTTAAACCTCGACCTGAGTCGTTATTCAAAGATTTATACTGCGTTCCTGATTTAACAGTTGAAGCAGGGGCGTTGCGAGTTGTCATATTAATATTCTTAGTCTTCCTCATAACATCCTCTGTCGCATTTGCTTTACCCTGCTCATAAAAAAATTGAGCAAACTTCTCAGGATTCATTGCAACGGCTAGTGCTTTATGGTATCCTGCAGCGTCATTCATAAGTCCGTTATCATCCAAATACTTGTTAACAAAATTCATTGGTGATAGCTGAGCTTTCTTTACTTCCTCTGCACTACCCGGATTAAAAGTGATTTGGTCTTCCCCAATCTTGAATTCAAAACCTTTGAACTCATTGCTGAAAACCTCGTCAGTCTTTTGTGAGAACCACTCAGACTTTCTTTTTGTCTCCTCTTGCTGCGTTGCCGCCTCATTCAAATACTGCTTATACGCCTTGTACTCCTCATTCTCGCTTTCAGAGATAGCTTCCTGTCTTGACTCAAGTGGTTGCTTGTACATCTCCTGCTGCTCGGTAAAGTAGTTCTTAGCCTTAGCAATAGCTTTTTTCTTTGCTACCTTGATTTTCTTAATGTCCGACTCTTCATCCAAGTCTGCATCGTAGGAATACTCATCCATTAACGACTGAATGTCGTCATCGTCAAGAGCTGTTTCCGTAGCCTTAAGATAATCTCTTAGCAAAGATTCAGGGTTTACCTCATCAAAGTCCTGTTGTAATTTAACGTAGTCACTGATGCCTCGCCCTGTTTCTTTTTTATACTTAAAATAAGCAGCTACATCCTCAGGTAGTTCTTCTTGAGCTTCTCGCTCAACAAACAACTCATCTACTGATGTAATCTCCTTATTGTATCTTTCTTTAATATGTGAAAGAACTTGCTCCTCGGTAATGCCTTGCGGCTCTTGCTGCTCAACCTCTTCGGTTTGCGGCTCTTCTATTACCTGAGTTTCTTCTGTTGGTGCTGAGTCCTCAAACTGCTCTTCATGCTTTTCTAGCAATTCCCCTTCCACCTCCGATGTAGACTTCTGCTCTACATCGTCTAACGCTTTTACTTTAATTTCCATTTGATTTGATTTTATGCAAAGTTAAACAAAATTTATTTATATTTTAGACGCTTTTCCTTGTCACCTTACCGGCCTTGGTGTTTGATACAAACTGCTTTGTTCTGCCGTACTTTTTTTTCTTTTTAGCAGTTGAAGCTCGTTCAGACTTGCTCATGCTATTAGCCTTAGCTAAAGGTAAGCATCTATCAGGGTTCTTCTTATCCTTACTAGTACCGCACGCTCCTTTGATAGAACCGTCAGTCCCTATGCGAACCCACTTCTCATCTCTCCACTTCTTAAGCTCACCCATTAGTACTTTGGTTTTTTAGGCTTCTTCTTTTTAGTTCCGTATGCTGCCATTACTTTTTAGATTTTTTAGCGTAGTTAGGGTCTTTACAATATTTACTTGCAGCCATGTTTGCATAAGCTGAAGGGTATCTATCGAACGTTCTTTTAGCCCAAGCAACCCCTGCAGGACATATCTTATTCTTTTTTGTTCTACCTTTTGTTGCCATACTACCTTGGGTTAAATTCAGCTAAGTCAAAACCGTCTAAACTATCCTCATTAGATTCAAAGCTCTGAGGCGGTAGGTTGTTCTTACGCTGATTTATTAATTTACTCTGCTCTGTGTTCTGCTGACTAATACGAGCTGACTTAGCGTCCTCTCTTTGAGACTCTCTTTGGTTTAAAGCCTCCTCAGATATACCTTGTAGCCGCATGTTAAGACTAAACTCTTTATCCATTAGCATGGATTTAAGCTGAGCCTCATTATTCATCTTCTCAATTTCAAAAGCTATCTCAGCTTGCTTGAGCTGCATCTTAGCCTGACTCTCTGCTTGAATTTTTTGCATAGCTACTTGAGCAGCCATCTCTTGAGATTTTAATTGTTGCTGAGCTGTCATAGCCTGCTTCTGCATAGCCATCTTCTCGTCACGCTCTTGCTTTTTAATTCTCTTAACCTTAAGTAATTGGTTTGCTAACTTTAAATTTCTTATCTCTCTAATATCAATAGCATCCTCTAGGTTTATATCACCCTTAGATAAAGCCATCTGTATGTTCTGCTCAAGTTGAGCTTTTTCCTCTTCATCAGGAGATACCTCTATAAAAACTCCAAAGTCATAAATGTATAAACTGTTAATCTCGTTTAGAATAGATACGTTGTATTTACCTATCTGATTAACAAACTCATCCTTAAAGTCAGCGTACTCTAGTATATCAGAAACCCTGTACGTTAAAGCTTCAGCTAATGTTTTATACATATAAAGGCTACCATCTAGAATGTGCCTTGTAGCTGTGTTAGAATTTAACGCTGCTAATTTTTGTACACCAACCAAGGAATTAGGGTCGGGCGTAGAGCCGTCTCTCGCTTCATTTAAGCCTGTTACAGCTCGAATCATTCCTAAGTAATGGTTATAGTTGCCAATAAGCATTTGCGTTTTACTAGCACCTGAATTTGATGTTAGCTGCTGAATAGGAACTTTACCTTGATTGTAATCACCATCCTGCGTGTAACTCCTACCAATCACACTACCTGTTTGGAAGTATAATCTTAAAGCGTCCTCAGGGTTATAAGCACTACCCGTTCCAAGGTCTACCTCATTCAGTCCATCCGCATCAATATAAACACCATCAGGGACAACTCTTGATATTACCTGCTGAAGCTTTAAGTGAGTCATCTGAATTAAATCAGCAAAAGGAATCATTCTTCTAACCAATGACTCAATATTTCCTTTATACATTCTAGGAGCTACAGCTACATAGTTAGGGATAGCGTGCTGACTAGCAGACTTAGGCCTGACCATATTCTCAGCCATCTCCCATTTAAGTAATATGTTTGTTCCCATAACCATAACGCCTTCATACCAAACGTCAATAGTTTTTTCTACCTTCTCGAAGTTGCCCTCATCCATCATCTCCACGGGTGGGTTGAATTGGTCATCCTTCTCAATCATTTTAGAACCACCATTATCATACACCTTCTTCTTGTAGACAATCTTTTTAGTTGTCTTATAGTTGAAGTACATCAAGGTAGCGGTGTCCTTATAAAAAATATCATTCTCGTAAAACTGAGCCGTGTTGTAGTAGTCGTACCAACTCTGACTGTGCTGAGAGATTTTTTCTAAATCCTCATTAGTAAGTGATTGGTCAATCTTAATTAACTCAACAATAGGTACGGTTTTAATCTCACCCCAATAAAAACAATCTTTGAAGTGCGGGTCTTCGGTATAGCTGTACACCACATTCGCAGGGTCTACATAGCTTACCTCAACTCCTGCTCCCGGTAAGAACTCATGCTTTGCTATACCTATACCTAATACAGTAAGGTCATAGTCAAATCTTTTTCGTAAGTCTGCGTACTTATTCTCTGAGAATAAAGTGTCAATAGCAGTCTCCTCAGCTATCTCAATAGCAGGTTTGTAGTTTAAGTTCATGTACAAGGAAAGTTCCTCGTCATTCTCAGGTAAGTCATCAGGCTCCATAGTAAACGGATTCATACCTGTGTTCTTCTGTATCGTCTCAAGGATTGGTTTAGCAACCATCTGACCTTGAATCATTTCCTGAAACTTACTTCTATTCTCTTGTGATATTGCATCCTCAGCGTAAGCCTTAACCTTAAAAAGTCTGTCAGACATTCCGTTAACAACGATGTCTACAAACTTAGGAAGTATGGGTACGGGAGTCCAATCAAGGTTTAAATATGAAAGGTCACCATCAACGGCAAGCTCAGTCTTATATTTAGCAACAGACTGCTCACCCCTTGCGTATAGCCTTAACCTATGAAAGTCTCTCCATTGGTCGTAGTATCTACATGAATTACCATCTCTCTTAAACCATTCGTACTGTATTGCTTGACCTATCTGTATCCCAAACTCTTCAGTTGCTTTCTCTGCATCTGAAACAAATTGACTAGGAAAACCTGCAGCCGATATGTTTACATTTACCTCTTTCATCTATCTTAGTAATTCACTGATTGACCCTTTGTTATTGTATCTAGCAAAGGTAACACTTATTTTTGACTGTTTTTGTTCGGGCTGATACGAGCTCTTCTGATTAGCCATAATAGCCAACCCTGAGCTAATCGAAGCATCAAACTTTGTTCTGTTGTTAATATCAAACCTAGCCCAATCCTCAAGAGTTCTAGCGAAAGGCATTGAGCCCATCTCATCAGAATCTCTATATGCACCACTCATATCTATTCCGACATGCTTCTCTATGTAAGACTCAATAGCTGAGGCGTGTGATTGCTTTACGTCCTCAGATGAGTTAGGTATTCCTCCTAACTCTTTCTCTGTCTTTGAAAGCTTATTAAACACCTTGTCAGGCCTGTTCATTGAGTACCCTCTGTAACCTCTATTCTTAAAGTGATACAGAAGCCTTGGCTTGTTGTTCTCACAAAGAAGTGGCATACCGTAGAATATACATGCCATCAGAACCTCCTCAAAGAATATCTCTGCAGTCTGTGGTCTAGCTATATACTCTAAGAAAAACTCATTGCTAGGAGCCTCATCCATATTAAACTTAGTAAGACCGTGTAAAGAGCCGTTAGACCCTTTACCACCTACAGTTCCTGATATGTCATACGAGTCACAACCAAATGACCCTATATGCTCATTACCCGGGTATCTGTTCCCCCTCTTACTTATAGACCTGTTCTGAAGATTCTTATTAGGAATCCAACTTACTAAGAACCTACCACGAGTATCGGGACTGAATATAACCTCTGTATCCTTTACCCCTCCCTTCCAATGAAATGAGCCACGCGTTACGTGGTGCTCTGTAATCAATGAATCGTTATAATCTATCTGCTGATATATTTTAGTAAGGTTAAACAACGACGACTTGCTTTCATCTCTAAAAGCGTGAGACTCTGTTCTAGGAAACTGTCTGTAGAATTCATTTAAAGCATCAGCGTCACCCTTAAGTGAGTCAACCTCAGCCTCCCAATAATCTACAGCCCCATTACTTATCATCTCACCATCCACTCCTAACACAGGCTTATTAGGTTTTTTAAATACAGGCATCCCGTATCTATCAATAAAACCCTCCATGTTCCACTCCATAGGAATAAACAATGCGTACATACCGCTCTTAGTCTGCCCATTGGCATTCCTAGTGTTTACATCAGAGTCTTCGTATAGTTTCTTGAAGTTGCTACCACCCTTAGATAATGCATTTGACGTAGAGCCCATCATGCACTTGCCAATAATCTTACTACCCAAACGCAGACACGTTTTTGTTACGCGCCAATTATTTAAGATGTTGTTGGGCTTAATCCATTTACCACTCTCATCGTGTACTAGTAGCAACAACTTCTCACCATCATACGAGTTGTCGTCAGTATTCTTCCAATCTATTGTGGTATCTAATCCCTCAAGCTCCTCAGCTTCAGTGTCGTACATGTTCTTCTTAGTAATCTTAGATGCAGGAATCCTAAAAGCAAGCTCTGTCTTTGGTTTATCCATACCATCCATGATTGGCTTAAAGAAGAAAGGTAACCTACTATTGATGGGAACAACCTTGTCGGTAAACATCTTCTTAGCATCAGAACCCGTCTTAGATAGTATGCCTACCCTAGAATCCTTTGCTAGTGTACCTGTATTCACTGCTTCCGAGGACCCCATAAAAGAAAATCCTGAACGCCTAATCTTAAGGTACGTCATACCAAAAGAACGCTTATCAGCCTTTGATGCCTCCCAAAAAATAAAGAATATCCTGTTAGCTTCTCGATAGTCGGGATAGCCTACATCTATACTAGTCCATTGTAGATACATATAGTGTGAACCTGTTATGTAGGCCGGGTCTCCATGATTCATAAACCAATAACCCTCATCCCTTCTATCAAACTCAGACTCTATATAATCAACCCATCTATCCTTAAAAGGTGACGGCATCTCATTCCATTGAAATATAGAGTTTATTTTTTGCAGTTCTTTTGGAAACTCTTCACGCTCCCAATACTGCTGTGATTTTGCTTTATGTCTACTGTAGCAATCTTTAGGTGCGGGCGGTAATCCTATTCGTAGTCCTGAGATTTCAACTACCTCACCTATCTGCCCTGTCTTGGATATGTTCACAAAGTCATACTCCTCGTTGTACCCATACAACCAACTTCGGCTACCATTCTTTTTTGATAGTGGCCTTGATGGGATATAATCGGGGATAACACGATATAAGTTATTTTGACCTTCGTTCTGCAAATCCTTGTTTAGTATCTGTTCTATTAGGGCCTTTAGATTCTATATCTAAAGTTTCTTGCTCTGAATCAATTCTTTTTAATATCTCAAAAGCATCGAATATAGAAAGCTTTTTTGATGCCGCCGCGTTCTTTAACTTATCTGCAGCAAGCTCATCCATAGGGTCGGGCTTTATAATATCTTCCTTAGCAACCTTAATAAGCTGCTTTACAGCTTTATAACCTGCCTCTATAATCTCCTTGCGTAAATCTGTTGAGTCCATACTATAGCTTCATGGTTACCTGATGGTCGAATACTCTGTATAGGGTTTTATCATCCACCTTAAACTCATACTCACTATCAGGGCTAAAGGTAACTAAGTCACCTTCCTTTATATCCTTTGACCTTAAGTAATCGTTAGGGTACTTAACGCGACCTATTAAGGGTTCGTACTTACACGACTTATCTATAAAAGTCTCTACAACAGCTACAGGCTCTATAAAACAAAACCTATCGTGGCTATTCCATTTACCATCCTGCTTGTATAAATAAAATTGGTCGTTATCTACGAAGAACAAGTCGTCCTTAAAGTAGCTCTTACCACTCTTACGCCTACCCTTCATGTCGTTGTAAAACTTAAACACGTTGTGATGCACAAGTAGTGTATCCCCAATTCTTATATCCCCCGTGTATCCTACAGGTGTCTCGACAACAATAGCCTCTCGGTTAGAGAACTTATGGTCTTCCTCTGATGTGCTAACCACAAACTCCATCCCACCAATACTCTTGGTGTTGTTATATCTCTTCCCTTCTAAAGGGCGTACAATAAAGTTAAATGGAGACTTCATTACGACCCACAGGCTTCACAGTCCTCGTCATCAATGCTGCAAGCATCAGGCTGTTCTTGGTCTTCTAAGTCGTTTACCCATGAATCAAATGTATCATTCATTGATTCTTCTGATTTCTTAAGTTGCTCTAGGGCTTCTTTTTGGTCTTCGCTCATCTTAAAAATTTATATTGTACTCGATTGAAATTGGCATATTTGAGTTGAACTCTTTCCAAAGAAGAATCTCGTCCTCCCTCTGAATCCAAACTTTTATAGATTGAGAATCCTTATCCTGTTGAATAAGGTGTATCTTGTGAGAGCTGTTAAGTATATCCTGCCCTACAAGGTAATGCATAGCTCCCGACTTGTAGTCAGGGCCTACAGATATTTTTCTAATATCCATAACTCTAGAATGTAGATAAAGCTACTCTTCTCCAAGTATCAGTGGCCACACATATATATAAATATGTTTCGTTTGCAGCAATCTGACCTTTAGTTCCTGTTGATGTTGGAGTCGAGGGAATACTAGCGCTATTAAATAAAGCTAGCACGCCACCTAATGTGAAGTTTTTAGTAGCATTAAGAGCTGAAGTTTCTGTACCTATTAACTTATCCGTTAATTCTGCGGGTGCTGCTTGGTTATATGAGCTAATTTTTGGCATATCTTATTTTTTTTCAGAAGGTTTTACCTCTCCGGTTTTCATATCTATCACTGAGTCTTGACCGTACTTATTTATCAATAAATCCTCGAAAGATTTTGACTCCTTCTGAATCATTGTAACCTGCATCATTAAAGCTTGCTGACGTAAGACAGTTTCTCCCAACTGCATCTTACATTCATTGTACTTCTTCATAGACTCTTGTAGCGTGTCTAACTCTTGTTGTTCTAACTTTTTCATTTGATTTAATTTAGTACAGCAAAGATACAAATTAATTTTTCATGGTTTACTTTTTTGAAGAGCCACCAAAAAAGAAATCAATTATCGTATTTACCTTACTACTCATAGCTCCAAACACCGTACTAATAAATCCAATCTCATAATCTGAAAGCTCTAAAGTATTTAAAACAAAATACTTAAACATTGTGTATGATAAAAAGAAATATGCTACTGTAAATATTATCGCTAATACCTTCTGTATAATAGCATCATCTTTATATATCTCTCGTGCACTATCTCGGTCTTTAACTTCGAGGGCAAACATATCCTTCTCATGTTCCTTAACAGCTTTTTCAAACTGCTGCTTAAGCTGTATTCTTTCTTCATCTGTAGTAACTACTTCGTCAATAATTGTAGAAGCTTGTCCTACGAGGCTTTGTATAATTGTTTTTATCATAATGCTTTTATATTGTCGTTTGGGTGTCTGTAAGCCGTCTTGTTGTTGTCGTCCTTATAAGCCTCTAACACTTGTTTACGGTTCTTAGTTTCACTGTAAGATATATGAATCCATGAGTAATCAAACTCATTAATCATTTGGTCGAACTCAATATTATTATCTAGAATATAGTCGTAAATTTTTTTATTATCCATCTGACCTTTTGACCAATGTTGGATGTCCACCGCTTGACCCTTACAATGCTGACTGCGAAAACTTCCATTAATCGCCTCATTGAGTGTCGGGTTGCGATAACCACTACTAACCCTGATAGCACCAACCCCATCACGAACAGGCTGTACCACACCTCGGACAAGGAGTTGGAGATTTTTAAGATGGTCTTTCGTAGGTTCATTTTTTATCCCTAATCTTTTAGCTGTATTGCTATGCGTTATTTCAGACAATACAAAATTCTTACTTAATCTCATCTACTTGATTTTTTGCTTGGGTTATTTCTAATTCTTTTACCACAGTTCTGAGGTAGTCTACATCTTTTTGAAGATACGAAATTCTAAGGTCTTGTTTTGCGTCGTCAGGCAATGCACCCATCTCACCACGAGGCCACTTTATTCTAAACTCTTCGTTAAGCATTACAGCGTCTTGCATACGAACCACATCTAGTTGCAGTTGAGCTATCTCAGCAGTAAGTGTAAACCATATCCCTGCCATAGAAACAATACCTATGACAATGCTAATAAGAGTTTTTATATCTAGATTAATCTTAGAGCCTTCCGATATGTTTAACTTATCTTCCTCCACAGTAAACGTAGCTTAATATTACTGTTGATAATACTACTGATGAGCAAATGGTAATCATTGTTTTAATTATAAATCGTTGATAGCTGATTGTACTTGTTCTCTAGTCGCGGTTACCTTTAACATAATGTTTGGAGCAAACCTAAATTTTTCCTCTCCGTCTTTAAAAACTATTAGTGTTGGAGCTGCGGATACTTTAAATCTTTCTAAAAGTAACCTATCTCTTCTTATTATATATCTATAAGTCCTGCAATTATTTAACTCATGTAAAAATAATATTTCATTACCCCTATTCCATCCTGCCCAAAACTCTACTACAGTAACGCCTCTTCGTATCTCCCAATCAAAGTTATCAACTCCTATTGAGGATTGACCCTTTGCTGTTAAGGGGATTGATGAGAGAAGCAACATAAGTAGAAGTTTATTCATACAGCTTTTCTTTGATGAGTTTTATATCATCCTTCATTTCCGATACATCTTCCTGAGTAGACATAATAGTCTGACGAATTAATTGGTCCTTCATATCAAACTCTATCCTTGTAATTTCAGGGTCACTAGGCTTAGGCAACTCTCTTGCTTCTGCTATATCATTCTGCAGAGTAAACCACATCGCTACTAGGCTAAATATAAAAAACCCTACCATTCCTAGGGATTCAAAGGTTAAACTAATATCTGTATCCTTTCCTAATTTCATTAGCTTACCATTTTGTTTTATTAGCCCAATACGCTGCAGAGCATTTCCCTTTAGCTATATTCTTTGCATGACGAGCCTTAAAAGATTTTCTTTTAGCCCTCATCTTACTCCCTTCTCCTGCCTTAGGCTTTCCTGCTGTGCTAGCACCCTGTTCACCAAAGCGTATAGTCTTTATGTTCCCGTTGCAGTTTGTAACCACTACGTGTGACTTGCTCTTGTGAGACGGGGTCCTCTTAGGTTTGTTTAAACCTCTAACGCCTGCCCTCTTTATTGCCGATTCTTTCTTTGCTTTATTTATCATACGTAAATAATTTCGTAATCCCCGAAGGTTGTGTTAGTATCCCAATTCATTATGACTTATAAACTTCAAAATTTTCTACACCAAACCTAAACTCTTCATTGTCACAGTTTTGGTCAAAATAACCGGAAGCAAGCTCCCACTCAAAAGATATATAGAAAACTTGAATATCTGCAATATTAGGAGTTACTGTTATAGATTTGTTTGTACCTAAAGTTAAATCAGAGTTGCTTGAAATTTCTAAAGCTCCCTGAGCAACTGTTTGATTTTGAGATGTTTTTAAAAGAACTTTAGGGTTGTAAGGGCACGTGTTTTTTACAACATCGTATCTTATATTGTAAGTATCTCCCTGTTCGTGATAAGTAGCTCTAGCATAAATCGCTTTGTTTCCATGAGTATTAAAACAAAAGTTAAATAAATCAAACCCTGTTAGTGATGGGTTTGTACCGTGAAAAAATTCGATTAACCAAGATTCTTGAGCATGAGCTTTTTGAAGAGTATAACCCGTCAACAATTGTCCTGTAGGAGCAGGAAGTGCAGGTCCTTCAGGTACAGGTAAATCTGTATAAGAAGGTTCAGGAGGTGCTTCCGGAGCTTCCGGGGCTGCCGGAGCTTCCGGAGCTTGTTGCGTCACCCTTTCTGCGTTAGGGTTATAAAAAAATGTTGCATCTACCTCTATTCCTAACCCACCTCCCGGAGGGTTAGCGGGAAAGATAAAATTCAAGTAACCTTGGTTTGTTATTGTTCCGGAATTTCCGGGGTTGGATGCAGTGTAGCCTTTTCCTACTATAACTGACGCAGGAATATCAAACGAGTGCCACTTACCGTCTCTTGGTAAATAATAATCTTCAGAGCCTCCTTGGGATGAGCCAAATGATAACTTAGCTAGACTATTATTTATCCCTACTAACTCTAACTCAAACACAAAATCTTGAGTTGCCTTAAGAGCTACATGAAAATTAAATGTATCGTTGTAATAATATGCAGGAACTAAAACAGGTGTACTTTTAACAGCGTATCCACCACCACCCCATCCTTGAGCTCCCGTTGTTTGAATGCTTACCCAACCTGTACTTGAGGTGTTATAAAAGCTATTGCCTGAGTAAGGCTTATTCGTTATAGTACCACTAAAATAGTTAAAAACTCTATTTGGATTTGGGGGGCCTTCAGGCCAAAGTTCTTGGGTAATTTGATTACGTAAAAAGTCACCACCTACCTGCTCAAGAATATGAACAAAGTAGCCATCCTTAAACAGCTCCTCTCCTGCACCCCAAGTATTTGACAGCAGTCCATTACCTGCACCTATACCTATGCCGCTACCTGTTCCTATCATACTACCAAAGTGCTACAATGTTCTGCGCATCCGTTCCTGTTGACATAACCTTAAGAACCTGAACAGGCAAAAATGAACCTGTAGGTACTCCTGTGAACTGAACAACGTCACCGCCAACAGTCTGTACAGTTAGGTTACCTGCAAGTCCTACGTAAAGAGTGCAGCCGTTGTTTTTAATACCTTCAGCAATTCTGTAAATCGCATAAGGTGTTCCGGCGTTTACATCAGTTGAACCCGAAATTTCTACAAACGTAGTACCCGCTAGACTTATGACAGTATATACTTCATTACCCGCAACAACAATATCACCTGCCTCAACACCTAGTGCAGGGAAGTCTTTAGTACTATCTGCAAGATAAATTCCGGGAGGGCCTTGAGCGGTAGTGCTTGTTCCGGATACACTGTTTTGAATTGCAGCTATTTGAGGAATCTCAAAATTATCATTTGGTGTTATTGGTAGCGCTCTACCGACTTGTAATCTTTGATATGCCATTATTTGTTTTTATTATAGGGAAATGCCCTGTTTAATGTATCCTTTCTTTTACCACAGCCACAGTCTTTCCCTGTAACCTTCTCCACCTGCTGAACAACCTTCTTAATACCGGTTGCCTTAGTGAACTTTTCTATTGAATCTCCTAGTCCTCTTGATTTCATTATCTGCTACATCCAAAGTTCTTAGCGTAGTTTGCCATCTTGACAACACGCTCTGTATATTTATCAGTGTTCTTCATCACAGCACTAGCTGCTGAACACGCACTGTTAAAACCGTTGCTCTTAGCCCAAGCTGTAAACTTACCCTCGTTTGATTTTTTAATCTGAGGAAACTTTTTTGTTCTTCCCTTGGTAGCCATATTACTTCTTAATTATAGCTCCTAAATGCGCTCCTACTTTGCGGTCTTTAATACATTGGTGCTCGTAAGACATTGAGTGGTCTCCGCCGTATGAGTGGCCGTAGTCTTTCTTTGACATAGCCTTTGACTCGTCACGCCTATCTTTCATTGACTGTGACTTCTTACCGTTCTTAGCCCCTAAGGACTCATCTAATCTTGAATTATAACCTTGCTTTTTCATAATACTATTATTTTATACAAAGATAGCTAAAAATTATTTTACTCTGATTTAGCTTGTATTACTACCCACCTAGTGCCGTCAGACCATACAGCTATTCCGTTGAAAGGTTTTTGTATGTTATAAAACGGACCACCATCTATTGTCTCAGGGGGCAGAGCGGTAACGTGAACTTTATCATTAGCACCTACCGTAGCGTTGTTAGATATTCGTATCACTCGATATGGATGAGATGCTGCTGATGGTAAATTTAATACATGAATACCTGACCCCCCACTCCAATCAATATCAACCATGTTATATTCAACATCATAATTAGTATCACCACCGGGGGTTGCTGTAAGGAAGTAAGGTATTATCTTAGTGACGGAGTTATTTATAATGTAGTTATTTACAAACTGAGACAGCTCCTCAATTGTATAAGCATCCCTCATTGAGTTTGCTAGCACCGAACCTCTATTGGTGGTATCTACAAATGATGCTACTCCGTGAAATTTTGTTCCGTCAGGTATATTAGCCATCTACTTCTTCTTTTTAGATACATACGTATCGTTCCACACACTAGCTAAGTCATTAGTTCTCTTCTGCCACGCCTTATCAAAGCCTGTCTTCCTAGGTCCTGCGTATGTGATTATTCCTTTTCCACCACCTTTTAAATCTTTTAACTTCTTCTTATTAGCCTTAAGCTCTGAGCTTAAAGCGTTTACTTTAGAAGATGCTGTGTCAGGATTCGATAACTTCTTTTTTAAGGACTCTATCTTCTTGCTTACTCTAGTTAATTTATTCTGCTTACTAGGTTGTTTCATAATTACTATATTTGTAATTACAAATCTACAAAATTAAATCGAATGAAAAATGACTACCTAAAGTATTGGAGGGTTATCCGATACTTCATAAAAGCCAAGTACGGACTCACTCAGTCAGACCTTGACGTAATATTATTCCTCAACTCAGAGGGATACTTCACCAAGGACAAGTTCAATGAGTTTGACGAGCTACTAAGTTGGGAGGATAAAAGGTTTGATAGGCTACATGCTAAGGGGTGGATACAGACCTTCAGAAAGCGTAACGGCCCTACCAAGGCGGTATACGTGCTGTCATACAAAGCTAAGAGAGTGTGTACCTCTATCTATAAAAAACTAAGTGGGGAAGAAATCCCCACTAGCCAATCAGCAAACCCTATGTTCGCTAAGAATGTCAAATACACCGACAAGGTGTATCGAAATTTTATAAAGAATCTAAATAAGTCTATACGACAACAACGACATCGTGCTCCTGAATAATAGTAAACTGCTCGTCCTCAATGAACATGGTGTAACCCGTTCTACTGTCATAGTAAATCGTGTCTCCCTTATTGATTACAGTTACGTCAGTACCCGACTCAGCGACTGTTGCTTTCTTGTATCTTATGCCATCGACATCATCTCCTGAGAGAAGTAGTCCTGACTTGGTGGTTATCTCTTCCTTAACCTTCTTGATTGCAATATATTTCCCTATTGGTTTCATTTAGTATCCTGTTAAAAGTTTAAGTACATCGTCAATAGCTTTGTGCCTGTGGTTGTCCTCTAGGATTACCTTGAACACATGCGCGCTATCTTTTATCTTTGCGAGCTCCTGTATCGCTGAGTTGTTCACGTCCCCTAGGTCAATCTGTTGGTTGTCACCGCAGAAAATCATTATCGAGTCCTTCCCTAGCCTACCTAGTGCCATACGCAACTGAGCCTTGGTAAGGTTCTGAAACTCATCCACAATAACCACAGCGTTGTCAAAGGTGCGACCACGGAAGTGTGCTAGTGACACTAGCTCAATCTCCTCCTGCTCAACCATCTTAGCTATCTTGTCAGGCTTGTTGTACACCTTACGCATGTTAGACATGATAGGTACAAGCCACGGCTCAAGCTTCTCCTTCTCGTTGCCGGGCAGGAATCCGTTATCCTCAGTGGCGATGGTTGGCCGAGTAATGATTATCTTATTGTACTGACGCTTGAAGAACATATCCAAAGCCACTTGTACAGCAAGGAGGGTCTTTCCCGACCCTGCCTTACCTACAACAAAGCTGAACGCATGAGCTATAATATTCTCCTTAGCCTTCTTCTGCTCTGCCGATAAGCTTACGTTAAACCGTACATTTCCCTTTGGGGGTGTCTTCTTCTTGTTATCCATTAATTTGTCTCATAGCTACGTGCCATTGTCACAATAGCGTTGGTGCTGAGGAGTGTGACAGCTACTGACACAGCATTCTGTAATGCATTCTTAGTAACCTTCATTGGGTCAATAACACCCATGCTCATTAAGTTACCGTACTTATCATTCTTCACGTCATACCCGTAACCCTTCTTAAAGTCATCCTTGTACACCTCGTCATACTTTAGACCCGCGTTCTCAAGGATTGTCTTGATAGGAGCCTTCAGGGAGTGACAGATTATCTCACAAGCAACCTTCTTCTCATCAGACCAATTACTACTCCAATCACACGAGTCAGCGATGTTAGCCAATGCCAACCCTGCACCCGGTAGTATACCCTCAACGGTAGCTGAGCGAACAGCGCAGACAGCATCGTCAACACGGTCATGCAACTCCTTCTGCTCTAGGTCAGTGTTACCACCTACGTATATAACGCCGATTCCGCCCGTTAGAGACGCTATCCTAGATAGAATGAACTCTTTCTCATCCTTACTCATTGAAAGCTCGTGAGCGTCCTGTAATTGCTCCACACGCTCCTTTATAGATTCTTCTGATACCACCTCATCATCCTTAATGACAATTGTTTGGTTTCTACCCACGATAACCTTCTTAGCTTTACCCAAGTCATCCGAGGTAATTAAGCTCAGGTCATCACCTGTCTTCTCGCTGTAGTAGGTAGCACCGACAGACAACGCGATGTCGTTCATCAGCTCGTGCTGCTTGTAGCCAAAGTTCGGCGGCTGTATCACGCATATCTTTAATCCGTTCTTCATTACGTTAGCAGCCAACGTGTTCACCACGTTAGTAGAGCACGGCGCAATAATAAGTAGCTTGCTGTTGTTTGAGATGATAGGCTTGAGCACGTTCTCAATCTGTAGCACGTTACTTATCTCAGCGTCACTAACCAATACATAAGTATCCTCGAGTATGCACTCGTCCTTCTTATGGTTATTGATGAATAAGTTTGAGGTATAACCCCTATCAACCTTAATACCCTTAGTAGTCTCATAGTAGGTCTGAGCAGTTTGACTGCGCTCAACGGTAACGATACCATTTGAACCAACCTCCTTGTACACGTCAGCAATAATCTTACCAACCGCAGGGTCATTGTTAGCTGATATGGTAGCTACACTAGCTAGCTTCTTGTCAGTGACAGGCTTACTCATCTTCTTAAGCTTCCCGACAACAACATTAGTAAGGTCAACCATCTCACGTAAGACAGCAGTCTTGTTATGCTTAGACTCTATTAACTTCTCCCCTGCACGCACCAAGGCGTTAGACAAGACAATAGCCGTAGTCGTTCCGTCACCCGCAGATACAGCAGTCTTCTCCGAAGCCTCTTTCATGATTCTGACTGCTAGATTCTCCACAGGGTCAAGCAAAGCAATTGACTTCGCTACAGTAACACCATCCTTGGTGACTGTCATCCCATGCGTATGTTCTTGTGATTCAATAAGCACCGTGTTACCTTGAGGACCAAGCGTGCTCTTTACTGCATTAGTGATTTTCTCTAGACCCTTAAATAGTTTCTCTCTACCCTCATCCGAGAAATGCAACTCCTTAGGAGTGTATCCTGTTTGATTCATTGTTATTAGATTTGATTTCCACAAAGATAGTAAATCTTTTTTAATATCATAATATGTAAATGACGAGTCAGGGTCGCTCTATATATATATATATAATATATCTCTCTCTCTCTTTTTTTTCTCACTACAATATAGAATAAAAATTAACATTATTATCAATGTACTTAGTAATCAATTACTTAGCTTTTTCATAACAACATTAAAACAACATAATATTAACTCTTTATGTCAATTATCGTAATAGTGTAAACAAAAAAAGAGGGGATAACCCCTCTCTTACGAATTGAAAGTCACTACCCAATCAATTCAACCATCAAACACAATGATGTTATTTGCCGAACATGTTGCGCATATCTTTACGCATTTCAGCTTTTTCTATTCCGTTAGCAATAACATTTGCCTTCTCATTCATCTTTACAGCCTTGCGAATTTCTGAAGCTTCTTCAATACCGCTTTTACCTGTTGGTCTATCATTTACTAACCGACCGTCCTTTACTCTTAATCCACTATAGTTCATCCCTGAAAATTTTTATGTGTATACTAATTAATCCTAAATATAAAATGTACTCCGAGAAGTTGTAATCCTTATCGTTTGGGTATATACCAAAGCCTAAGCAAAAACCTATCTTAATTCTATTCTGTAGTTCTATCTCGTACATGGGGTAAAGATACAAAAATTTTTAGATATGTGTAGGTTGTGGGTTCCCCCCCGCCACACGCGCGCGCACCCTCGAGCGAAACCGATTTTTTTTTCAAGGGGTGGGGTGTCGTTTTGCTTTTTTCCTTTCCGTTTTTTTGGCGTTTTGCCTACAAGCATTCCCGCCGTCCGCCGTCCGCCGTCCGCCGTCCGTCAGCCATTCTACGAAATTCCGTTATAACGGATTCCCCCGCGTATTCACCGCGCTCCGCTCCTTTGCCCCAAAGACAAATCTCAATGTTGCATATCAGCACATGAGAGGTTACCCCCGTCCGACCAAATCAGCCCCAAATAAATTGCCCCAAATACACTGCGCTGTATACTGCATGTTTACTGCGCTTGTATAAATCTTGTTAAAATAACGTACAATTAATCTGCATATAGTTTTTTTATACGAGAATTAGTCATATCTTAGCAGGGCGGATGGGGATACACCCCGAGCGATAACTACTTAAACTACTGATTATGAGAACATTAAACACAAATGTAGCTGAATTGCTAGAAAGCAATGTAGCTGAATTCAATGGTGCAGTTGACCTATTGAATGAATTGAATGCCAATGACGTTACCGCATTCGACAAGAAAATTAAGCTAGCTAAAAAGGTGCATCTGACCTACCAATGGTTTAAGTCTGCTGAGGGGAAGCAATGCTTTGAGTACGCAGGTATCGTTATGACAAAGGAGGAATTCGCAATGGATATCTTCGGATGGAAGTACTCGTTCTTCGCTGACCAAAACAGAGTTGGTAAGGTGGTAGTGGAAGACCAAAACATTGTATCGAAATACAAGCGACAATGTACAACCATGGAGAACTCAGGGAACGTAACCGCATCGCGCTCAATTGCTAATCTTATCAAGTTTATCAAGGCTGAGCAAAGCGGAGACGATGCGCAGGTAGTTAGCACAGAGGAATCTGCTGAAGCGACTGCTGAAGCGACTGCTGAAGCTAATGCTGAAGAAACTACAAGCAAGGTTATCAAATCATACATTGTCAACGGGCAGTTGTTCGAGGACGGAATTGGAGTCGTAGTGAAGCTATACGATGACGCACAATGGACGATTGATGGAGACGCAGACAAGGTGCCTCAATACATCAAGGATGAATTTGAATCTGATTCATTGAAAATCATCAGAGCAATTGGTATATGGAACTAATCACTAAGATGATGCAGAGAATCCGTTATAACGGATTCTCTGCTAAATAATCAATTCGTCCATAGGTAGTGACCTATGCTGATGAGACCAAGAGGTCGAAACGGATTTTAAACCATTAACTACATAGATTATGAATGCACAAATCACTTACACTACTGAGGGCAATGAACACCGCGGTCGAATGCTATCCTATGGATGGGCAAAGCGCAATGGATTGCCTTACCGGATGTTTGACAAAACACCATTCCAATATGACCTAAAGCATTTACCTCACAATGAGATGAATTTAACTACCAATGTAACTGACGATGGTGAGATTGAATCGCGTTTCACTATTGGCTTTGAGATTGAGAAGAACACATTCCATCGTAATGCGGTCAAGGAATACCCTTTGCTTAGTCACTTTGAGACTGATGGGTCATGCGGTGTTGAAGCCATCACAAATGTGCTTCCGTTGATTGGCAAATCTGTTTGGAGAAACAAAATCTTCAACATGTTCAGCGAAGCGAAGCATGTGATTGATGACCAATTCTCGCCGTCTGATTTGGAATGCGGTGGTCATATTAACTTAGCAGTTAAAGGCATGAGCGGAGAAGATTTAGCTGATGCAATTAGACCATTCAGCGGAATAATCTACGCGCTATACAGATTCAGATTGCGAAGAACTTGGTGTCAGTCAAACATCTTCATGGATGTATGCCGGTCAGAGTGGGACGGAATTAGCACCCATCACAAATACCAAGTTTGTCGGATTGATGACAATAGGATTGAGTTTAGATTGCCGAGCAGAGTCAAGAGTGTAGCTGACTTGAACTTTAGATACAGATTGATGTATGAGATTGTTAACTACGCGGTGAATAAGCCAAATGGAACGCATAGAGGTCTTCTAAGCAAGTTGAAGCCAATCCTTATGATGATGTACAATGGCGATGCGGATAAGGTGTCTGAGGTTATGGAGTTGTCAAAGCATTTCAAGAAGATGTTGATGACGCGTAAAATAAACCATGCAGTGAAGCCATTCGTTGACCGCTTTGGGAACTTGAGTCACTTGTACACAAGGAGTCTTAGAGCGGAGACTTTAAGATGACGTATGAGGGGAATCCGTTATAACGGATTCTCCTTCCGTCCACAAGTGAGTGCTTGTGCTGATGAGTCCAAAAGGACGAAACGGAAACCATTTAAACATATTGATATGGATACAATTGAGAGAAGAGAATTGAGAAATTTAATCGCATCTACTGAGCAGTATATTGCTGACTTAGATAAGGTTAATCATAGCATTCATTTCTACCAATTCAGATTGGCAGATTGCAACAATAGTGTATGCAATGATACACATGAGACCATTAAATTATTACAAGCGAAGCTATCTAACTACACAAGGACGTTGGAAGCATTCAAGCAAAACGACAAATAAGATGAAGACAATTTTAGACTACGCGACAATATTCGCATTGATTATGGCAAACATTCTGATAATATTCTTGTTCGCCATCACCACAGAGGTAGGATACATTTACCTGCTACCATTTGGAGTATACACATTATACTTAGTATTAACACATCAAAATATAGACTAATAAAACGAGCAGAATTAGAGAGTGAGAGTCCGTTATAACGGATTCTTATTCTTTTATTTGGATATGTCTAAATTTAGTATTATATTTGTCTAAATCAAAACA
>UPTN01000351.1_pt1 | contig 24724 bp, 28 predicted proteins | sample 2160111 | NCBI WGS metagenome assembly UPTN01 (sample SAMN06265058, study PRJEB28932) | marine metagenome | isolation source: Columbia River Estuary | place: USA:Columbia River Estuary, USA | collected 2014-05-05
CAAGACATTCGGCAAATAGACTGCTGATGCTGAACATTTTGCGGATTGCCAACCTATCGCTGCTAATCCTGTTTCCGATTGCATGGTTCGCGCCGTTGATGCGTGCGGGGCTTTTGCCGATATTTGGATTGAGCGAAATCAGCGTGATTTCCGGCATGCAGGCGCTATGGGAAAGCGACGTGGCGTTGGCCCTTCTGGTCACCGCTTTCGCACTATTCGCGCCCTATCTCAAGACCATTGGCATTGCCTTGGTGCATTTCAACCTTTTGAAAGATAACACTTTACCGGTTCTTTCTTGGATCGGAAAGTTGGCGATGGCCGATGTTTTCCTGATTGCGCTTTATATTGTCGTCATCAAAGGTATCGGCATCGGCAAAGTCGAAACCGGCTGGGGGCTCTATATGTTTACAGCCTGCATCCTTGCCTCGCTTGTGATTTCCGCGCTGACCCCCAAAGCCAAGGCCGCCTAAGTCAACACCCTTGCCGAAGATGCTGAATTGGTCCAAAAGGTGAACATGGCCAAAGATCTCAACTTTACATGTACGGAATGTGGTGCATCCTTTCGCAAATGGTCAGGGCAATGCGATGCGTGCCAAGGCTGGAATACTATCAGCGAAAGCAAAGCACTTAGCAGCGGACCCAAAGGTAAATCGCTCGGTGCAATGCGGGGTAAACCCGTGCCGCTAACCGATCTTGCCACCCAAGAAAAAGAGCCGCCGCGCACAATGGCTGGCGTAGGAGAGCTTGACCGCGTTTTGGGCGGCGGGCTTGTCAAAGCGTCCGCGCTATTGGTGGGTGGCGATCCGGGCATCGGGAAATCTACGCTTTTGTTGCAGGCGGCTGCGCGGTTTGCGCGCAACGGGCTCAAGGTCATCTATATTTCGGGTGAAGAGTCAAATGCGCAGGTGCAAATGCGCGCCCGCAGGTTGGGGCTTGCGGAAAGCCCTGTGTTGCTCGCGTCCGAGACAAATCTGCGCGATATCCTGACAACGCTTGAGATTGAAAAGCCTGATCTGGCAATTATTGATTCCATTCAAACCATGTGGGCCGACAATGTTGATAGCGCCCCCGGCAGTGTCAGCCAGGTGCGATCTTCGGCCCATGAACTGACCACATTTGCCAAACGCAACGGCATGTCCGTGGTTATGGTGGGACATGTCACAAAGGATGGCACTATCGCCGGCCCGCGCGTGGTCGAACATATGGTGGATACTGTCCTTTATTTCGAAGGCGAGCGCGGGCACCAATTCCGGATTCTACGTTCAGTCAAGAACCGTTTCGGCCCCGCTGACGAGATCGGTGTCTTTGAAATGACAGGCAAAGGCTTGGCCGAAGTTAAGAACCCGTCAGCACTGTTTTTGTCTGAACGCGGCGCGCCTGCCCCCGGTTCGGTTGTCTTTGCAGGGATTGAAGGCAGCCGTCCGATGCTTTGCGAGATCCAGGCACTTGTGGCACCTTCGCCACACAGTCAACCACGCCGATCCGTCGTCGGATGGGACGGTGGACGCCTTAATATGATCCTAGCTGTGCTCGAATCGCGGTGCGGCGTGCCGTTCACCGGATTGGACGTTTACCTCAATGTAGCAGGGGGTTTGCGCATTTCAGAGACGGGTGCAGACCTTGCCGTGGCCGCAGCCCTAGTTTCCGCCCGCGAAGACGCTGCATTGCCCGCAGAAGCCGTTGTTTTTGGCGAAATCAGCCTGTCGGGCGCACTCCGTCCTGTCGGTCAGACCGAAAATAGATTGAAAGAAGCACAGAAACTTGGTTTTACATCTGCTATCGTTCCTCAACAGGCCAAACAGCCACAGGTGGACGGGCTGGGTTTGCGCACCGCGACCGATCTGGCTGGATTTGTAGAAGAATTATTTGGCGCGCGTTAACGCGTCATGAAGCAGGAGACGACCCATGGAAGGTTTCACACTCGTTGACGCAGGTGTTGCAGTCATTGTGCTACTGTCGGGCGTATTGGCCTACAGCCGCGGATTCGTACGCGAAACGATGGCAATCTTGGGTTGGATCGGTGCCACAGTCGTGGCGTTTATCTTTGCCGATCAGGTTGAACCTTTGGTCAGACAAATCCCGATCATCGGTGAATTCATTGGCGATAGCTGCGAGTTGGCAATCATTGCCGCCTTTGCTGCAGTCTTTGCTGTCGCCCTTGTCGTGGTTTCAATCTTTACGCCGCTGTTTTCAACAGTTGTGCAACGCTCTGCCCTTGGCGGGATTGATCAGGCGCTTGGCTTCTTCTTCGGGGTCCTGCGCGGCGTCCTGTTGGTGGCGGTTGCATTTTTTGTTTACGACACGATCTTTGCCAGCCAGGAATTCGCGACAATCGACGACAGCCGCTCGGCCGAGGTGTTTGCCCAGTTGACCGAACGGATTGAACAGCAAAACCCCGAGCAGGCCTTGGGATGGATCACCGAGCAGTATCAGCAGTTGGTTGGAAACTGTGGTGAGCCAGACGCAGCAATTACACCCGAAGCGGCACCCGCGACCGAGTAAGCCGTTCGCACGAGATTATTAAACGGCCAGTGGCATCAACCGCTGGCCGTTTTCTATTGTAGCATCGCGAACTTCTGACGTGCCTAAGGAACAGGCAATTGATTTTGTCGCACCCCCTCCTGCCCCTGCATTGGCCGATTTTCAGAAACGTTCCGTTGATTTTTACCCCAATTGATGCACTGTCTTTCCTCAAACATGTCGGATCAGGATTTGAAATGAAAGCAATTCTAAAGGCAGCCGCCCTCTTGATTGCGGTGATTGCAACAGGTGCTGCAACTGTTGCACTTGTTAAAGAAGACATGCCCGATCTTGCTGTGCCCGATGCCCCTTGGGAGCAAGGGACTGTGCTGGATGGGTTGGTCTATTATACGACAGATCAGGTCATCGAATCTGGCGATATCCTCTTGGACGAGTTCCATTTTAAAGACGGGGTTTTTCAATCAGCAATGTGTCAGATCTACTGCGATTTCGGTTGGTCCGACTATAAAACATGGCAAGACGGCGAAACGATCCATTTTTATGCCGTCACACGCTGCCCGGATGCGCCTCATACGGTCGTATTCCTGGGCAAAGTTGTCGATGGCAAGCTCAGCTTTGAAGGAACATGGACGACACGCAGATGGTATTGGACACATCAGGTCAATGTCATCGGAGAGGGTACAACAACCCCCACTGCCGCCCATCTTGCCGAAAGTTAAACCCGCATGACACCCAAATCCGGCATGGAAATCTTGCCCCTTGTTGGCAAGTTCTTTGCACTATTGATCTTCATCTTACTCGCGACTTGGGGTGCGCATTACATCCGTGACGCTCTTAACCTCGAGATCATGCCGCGCAATGAACAGGGCGTACACCGTGCGGTCATGCTTGGGACGGTGGCATACGTGTTTCTGTTGGCCCTGCCCTTTGTGCCCGGCGCAGAGATCGGCATCGCCCTTCTGACATCCTTCGGAGCCTCGATTGCGCCTTTGGTCTATGCGGCAACGGTTGTCGCGATGATGCTGTCCTATGTGATCGGACTTGTGCTGCCGACTGCAACGCTGGTCAAACTGTTGATGTTTTTGCGCATGCGTCAAGCAGCTGATTTGATTGCACGGGCCGCCACGTTGCCAGCGGACCAAAGGGTCGGAATGTTACTGGAAGAAGCGCCACCAAACATTGTTTCACTGGTTCTCAAGCGGCGCTATATCGCGCTAGCCATTGCGGTCAATATCCCCGGCAACGCAGTGATAGGCGGTGGTGGCGGAATCATGATGATGGCTGGACTCAGCGGGATTTTCGCACCGGTACCAACGTTGATTGCGATTCTGATCGGCGTCTCGCCGGTACCCTTTGCAGTCTTTTTCTTCGGGGCCTAACGCTGTTCGTTTTGCAATCATGACCTCTGGGCTGCGATGGCGTGCAATAAAATTGACGGGCGCCAGCCAATGGCGCTAGCATCCGTGATGATGAAAGATTACGCCCTCTCCGGCCCTGCAGGGCAAGACGCAATCGCGAGCGGCAGGGCCAATCCCAAATGGTACCGCACCACGGTTGCACCCGACGCAATTCGGCAGCTTATGGTCAAGTCGGACGCGATTGCATTGCGCGATACAATCATCTGGCTGGGTGCGATGGTTATCTTTGGAACGATTGCAGTCATGCTTTGGCCAACGTGGTGGTCAGTGCCATTCTGGCTCGCTTACGGCGTCCTTTATGGATCAGCCTCTGACGCGCGCTGGCATGAATGCGGCCATCGGACCGCGTTCAAGACCGCATGGATGAACAACGTCGTCTATCACATCGCCAGCTTTATGCTGATGCGGAACCCGATCACGTGGCGTGCCAGTCATGTGAGGCACCACACCGACACCATCATCGTTGGGCGCGACCCTGAAATCGTGGCGATGCGCCCGCCTGATCTGGGCCGGATCGCACTCAACCTGTTTGGCTTGCTCGAAGTACCCCATCAGCTTGCCCGCCTTGCCCTGCATGCACGCGGTCAGATCCACCCCGACGAGGCGATGTATCTGCGTGAAGCCGACCACCGATTTGCATTTCTCGCCGCTCGTATTCATCTGAGCATCTATGCGGTTGTGATTGTGACGGCCTTAGCGATGGGATCGATGCTGCCGCTGATGCTGATCGGACTGCCACGGCTTTATGGCGCATGGCATCACGTCATGACTGGGCTTTTGCAACACCTAGGATTGGCCGAAAATGTGTCGGATCACCGCCTGAACACGCGCACGGTTTTGATGAACCCGATCAGTCGTTTTATCTACCTCAATATGAATTACCACCTTGAGCATCACATGTTCACAATGGTTCCCTATTACCGTCTGCCCCAACTGCATGATCTGATCAAACATGATGTGCCAGCGGCGGACCCTTCAATCTATGCGGCATTCAGGCGGCTCTTGCCGGTCTTGGTCAAACAGTTGAAATACGAAGATGCCGTCATTTTGCCCGAACTGCCCGAAGGTGCGACGCCTTATGGCGAGGATGCAGCGCGTCTACGACCCTTTGCGGTCTAAAGTCCGACAATTTGCCACGTCTTCTTGATCGTTCCGTGACATGGCGGACATGACCCTCTAAGACGGGGTAAACTTTATGTTCACGGATTCGGAGCTGCCCCCTTGTCCAATCAGATGCCGCCTGCCCACCCTTTCGATGATGACAAGTTACGCGAGGAATGTGGCGTCTTTGGCGTTGTCGGTGTCACCGATGCATCCAACTTCGTAGCGCTTGGCCTGCACGCCCTGCAACACCGCGGGCAAGAGGCTGGCGGGATCGTCACGCATGACCCCGAAACCGGTTTTAACCAACAACGGCGCATGGGCCTTGTCCGCGACAACTTTACAAGTCCCAATATCATGCAGCTTTTGCCTGGCACCATCGGTATCGGGCATGTGCGTTATTCGACGGCCGGGTCTAAGGGCCAGACCGCGATGCGCGATGTGCAGCCTTTCTTTGGCGAATTTTCCATGGGTGGCGCCGCGATTGCCCACAATGGCAACATCACTAACGCACTGTCCTTGCGCCGCGAATTGATCGAACGCGGTTCGATCTTCCAAAGCTCGTCTGACAGTGAATGCATCATCCACCTGATGGCGCGTTCAATGGGCCGCACGATTCCTGACCGCATGGAAGAAGCCCTGCGCAAGGTCGAAGGAGCGTTTTCCATCGTTGCAATGACCCGCACGAAACTGATCGGCTGCCGTGATCCATTGGGCGTGCGTCCACTGGTTTTGGGTAAAATCGGTGACGGCTGGGCGCTGGCGTCTGAAACTTGTGCGTTGGATATCATCGGCGCCGAGTTCATCCGCGAGATCGAACCGGGTGAAATGGTTGTTGTGACCGAAAAAGGCGTGGCCAGCCACTTTCCGTTCCGTCCCGCCGCATCGCGTTTTTGCATCTTTGAACATGTGTATTTCAGCCGCCCTGACAGCATACTTGGTGGTCGTTCGGTCTATGAAACGCGCGAAAACATCGGCCGTGAATTGGCGAAAGAAGCACCCGTTGATGCAGACCTCGTTTGCCCTGTCCCGGACAGCGGCACGCCTGCGGCAATTGGCTATTCGCTGCAATCGGGCATCCCCTACGCGATGGGGATCATTCGCAACCAGTACATGGGCCGCACGTTTATTGAACCGACGGAAAGCATCCGCAACATGGGTGTGCGTCTGAAACTGAACGTCAACCGCGCGCTTATCAAAGGCAAGCGTGTGATCTTGGTCGATGACAGCGTTGTGCGCGGCACCACCAGTCGCAAGATCAAGGAAATGATCCTTGATGCAGGTGCGGCAGAAGTACATTTTCGCATCGCATCCCCGCCCACTGCATGGCCGTGTTTTTACGGTGTCGACACGCCTCAGCGTGACAAATTGCTAGCAGCGACAATGTCTGCGGATGAAATGCGTGAACATCTGGGTGTGGATAGCCTCAAGTTTATTTCGCTCAACGGGCTTTATCGTGCGGTTGGCCAAGCGAACGGGCGAGACAACAAGAAACCAGCTTATTGCGATGCTTGTTTCTCGGGCGAGTATCCAGTGGCCCCTTCGGATATGATCGAACAGGGCTTTCAGGCCAAGACTGCTGCGGAGTAGGCAATGACCACGGTCATTTATCACAATCCAGATTGCGGCACGTCGCGCAATGTCTTGGCTGTCATTCGCGCCACAGGTACAGAGCCCGTTGTGATCCCATACCTGTCAGCAGGCTGGACCAAGACGCAGTTACAGGGACTTTTTGCCGCCGCTGACCTGACACCGCAGGCGGCTTTGCGCACCTCGAAATCACCCGCCGAAGAACTTGGTTTGTTAGCGCCAAATGTCAGTGACGATGCAATATTGGACGCGATGGTTGCCCATCCCATCCTTGTGAACCGTCCTATTGTCTGCACGCCCAAAGGTGTTGCATTGTGCCGCCCATCCGAGGCGGTGCTGCCACTGCTGGAAATCCCCCTCACCGCGCCGGTTTACAAAGAAGATGGCGCGCTGATCCTCGCGCCCTGACAATGAAGTGATGAGTAGCGTAGCGACAGACGCACCCTGCCCCCTTTTGCTTTGCTGAATTCTCTGGCAAGAGCCAGACAAAGTTAAGAATCAAAGAATTCAAAAAATGTCAGAACCCGATCTCGCCTTTGCCAACGCAAAAGCAACTCTTCCTGCCGCCTTGGACACACATACGTTGTCAGTCATCGGTGTGATGTCGTTGAATGGCGCGCTGGCTGCATTCTTGCGGTCATCAGATGGTGAAATCGCACGGGTCACACCGGGTGACGTGGCCTTTGGGATGACCGTAACCGCGATCGGTGACGCGCAAGTGATGCTGACCGACAGCGCTGGCCGCACGCAATCGCTACAATTGCCACTCAGCTAATACTTGACCTTACGCGCAGTTCGGCACATCACGCGGGCATGACAAAAACAGTATTGATCACCGGCGCATCACGCGGCCTTGGCGCGGCACTTGCTTTGGCATTGGCCCCAACTCACCACATCATTGCGGTGGGAAAAACCGTGGGTGCGCTTGAGGAACTTGACGACGCAATCCAAGCCATGGGCGGGCAAGCCACGTTGGCCCCAATGGATATTGGTGTTGATGCCGCCATGCAGCAACTATGCCGTGGCATTTATGACCGCTGGGGCGGCCTTGACTTGTGGTTGCATACGGCGATCCATGCGGCTCCTCTTGCACCAGCGGGGCATATTGGCCCCAAAGATCTGGCCAAATCAATGGCAATCAATATCGAAGCGACTTCGCGGTTGATTGCCTATGTCAGCCCACTTTTAGGACAAGACGGGCAAGCCGTGTTCTTTGATGATCCACGCGGCGGTACGCAGTTCTTTGGGGCCTATGGCGCAACCAAAGCTGCCCAAATCGCGCTTGCGCGAAGCTGGCAAGCCGAAAGCGTAAAGACTGGGCCGCAAGTCAAAGTCCTGACCCCTGAACCCATGCCAACGGCTACACGAGGGCGGTTCTATCCGGGTGAAGATCGCGCAGCGCTCACCGATCCGGTGGATGAAGCCGCGCGTTTGCTGCCGATGATCCTTGGCTAGCAGCATCAACCGTTGCATTTGCTCTACGCTGGACGACTACCTTTGAGGCAAACAACACCGATGCTTGCCGTGCTTTGTCCTACGCAATAGGAACGTCCCTAAATATGTTAAGGGGCTGCAATGCGCATTTTGATCACCAATGACGACGGCATCAATGCGCCGGGTTTGAAAGTTCTAAGCGCGATCGCCGATGAGATCGCGGGCCCGAATGGCGAAGTTTGGACCGTTGCCCCTGCGTTTGAACAATCTGGCGTCGGTCACTGCATCAGCTACACCCACCCCACAATGATTGCGCAACTGGATGATCGTCGCTTTGCCGCCGAAGGCTCGCCCGCCGATTGTGTGATTGCGGGGCTTTACGATGTGATGAAAGACAACCTGCCCGACCTGATCCTTTCTGGCGTGAACCGTGGCAATAACGCTGCTGAAAATACACTTTATTCAGGAACAATCGGCGCCTGCATCGAAGGTGCGTTGCAAGGTGTGCGGTCAATTGCGATGTCGCAATTCTTTGGACCAGACAACAAAGACCTTGATGATCCGTTCGAGGCCGCGTCAGCACATGGTGTTGCAACCGTGCGTGCGCTGATGAACGAAACACTGTGGGATGATGGTGCTGACTACAAACCGTTCTACAACGTCAACTTCCCCCCTGTGCCAGCAGCACAGGTCAAAGGCTTGGCCGCGACAACACAAGGGTTCCGCCTAAACACCCGCTTTCGCGCAGAAGCGCAGACTTCACCCACCGGTCGCAAGTTCCTTTGGGTGCGTGGTGGACCGCAACACGAACCGACAGCCCCCGGCACGGATGCAGCCGCAAATCTGGATGGGTATATCTCGATTACGCCGATGCGGGCCGACCTGACGGACTACAAGATGGTTTCTACCCTTAAGGATGCGCTTTCGTGACGTTTGATGCCGCCACAAAGATGCAATTCTTGTACGCACTACGTAGCAAAGGCGTTACCGATGCCCGTGTCTTGACCGCAATGGAACAAGTCGACCGCGCCGACTATGTCAAAGGCACCTTTGCAGACCGCGCTTACGAGGACATGCCTCTGCCCATTGCGTGCGGACAAACGATCAGCCAACCTTCGGTCGTGGGGTTGATGACACAGGCCCTTCAGATCAGCCCACGTGATAAAGTGCTCGAGATCGGGACAGGGTCCGGTTACCAAGCGGCGATCCTGAGCAAGCTCGCTCGCCGCGTCTATACCGTTGATCGCTATCGCAGGTTGGTTCACGCCGCCCGCGAAGTGTTCGAGGCCAATGACATCACAAACATCACGACCTTCACCGCCGATGGCAGTCACGGTTTTGCAGAACAAGCACCTTTCGACCGCATCCTGCTCACCGCCGCTGCGGAAGACCCGCCAGGACCACTGCTGGCGCAACTTCGCGTTGGTGGGATCATGGTTTTACCGGTCGGACAATCTGATGCAGTGCAAAGCCTGATCCGCGTAAAACGGTCCGAAACCGGCTTTGAATATGATGAATTACGCGCCGTGCGCTTTGTGCCCTTGCTAGAAGGGCTAGGACAAGAGTAAAGTGCCACAAAATATGGTACGACCCCAGACATAAGGGGCGACTTGGCAAAAGGAGCGGTTGGATGGCAATTAGGCAAATCCCGATGAAACGCGTGTTGATGACAGGTGTGGCTTTGGCCGCACTCGCTGCGTGTGAAAGTTACGATTTCGACTTGCGTGATATGGGCAACGGGTTTGACACAACGTCTGCTGTCCAACAACTTCCCGGCCGCCCGCGCCCCGATGATCGCGGTGTGATCTCTTATCCGAACTATCAGGTTGTTGTAGCCCGCCAAGACGACACTATCCGCGGTATCGCGATCCGGCTTGGCCTCGATCCTGATGCTTTGGCGGCCTACAACGGCGTAGCGCCTGACGCGATCCTGCGGCGTGACGAGATTGTCGCGCTTCCTTCTAGGGTAACAGAACCTTCGCCAGCGACAGGTGCGATTGCGACAGGCCCCATCCAGCCGCTTGATGTATCCGCCATTGCCACGAGCGCGTTGGATCGTGCTGATGCAAATGGTCCAGTCACGGCGACACCAATTGCACCTGCCGCAGCCCCTGCTGCACCGATCGTGCGCGGCACAGAGCCGGTCCGCCACCAAGTTGCACGTGGCGAAACCGTCTTCTCGATTTCACGGCTGTATAATGTTCCAGTCACAAATATTGCCGAATGGAACGGGCTCAACTCGGAATTTACGATACGCGAAGGCCAATTCCTGCTGATCCCACAAGCCGGTGCCGCGCCACCACGGACAAATGCGGCCGTCGTAACTGCGCCGGGAGCTGGAACATTGACGCCTGTGCCCCCAAGCGCGTCAACACCTTTGCCCAATGAGACACCATCAGCCCCATTACCTGCGGCCGCGACACCGGCCGCGCCTGACCTTGGGACCCCGACACAACCTGCATCGTCGAACGCACGTTTCTCAATGCCACTGCAAGGGTCGATTATTCGTAGCTATTCCCCGGGTACCAACGAAGGCATCGATATCGGGGCATCTGCCGGAGCAGACGTCAAGGCAGCTGATAGCGGCACCGTTGCTGCGGTCACGACAGATACAAGCGGCGGAGCGATTGTTGTGCTGAAACACAGTGATGGGCTTTTGACTGTTTACACGCAGATGGAAGGGCTGACAGTTGCCAAGAACGATAGCGTATCGCGCGGTCAAACAATTGGTAAAGTCCGGTCAGGCAACCCAAGTTTCTTACACTTCGAAGTGCGCCGCGGGCTGCAAAGCCTTGATCCTGCAGATTATTTGCCCTGATTTAGAAATGCGTAAGGCGGGACACAATCTGCCTTACGCCAATCGCACGCCGCGACGACCTGCCAAATCAGTGAAGTATTGCCACGCGACCCGACCAGAGCGGCTCCCGCGTGTTGCCTGCCATTCGATTGCTTCCGCACGCAAAGTGGCATCGTCGATATCGACACTGTAGGCATCGCAATACCCGCGGATCATCTCTAGGTATTCGTCTTGTGTACAAGGATGAAACCCAAGCCACAGCCCGAAACGGTCCGACAGTGACACTTTCTCTTCGACCGCCTCGGAAGGTGAAATCGCAGTCGAGCGTTCATTTTCAATCATATCGCGCGGCATCAGATGCCGACGGTTTGACGTGGCATAAAGGACGACGTTCTCTGGACGTCCTTCGATCCCACCATCCAAAACCGCTTTCAGCGACTTGTAATGCGCATCGTCATGTCCAAAAGACAAGTCGTCACAAAACATGATGAACCGCGCATCCGCGCCGCGCAGCATGTTCAGACAACGACCGATGCTTGGCAGGTCTTCACGCTGGACCTCGACCATCTTAAGGCTCGGATGCTTTGCACAAGCTGCGCCATGTATCGCTTTGACAAGACTTGATTTTCCCATACCACGCGCACCCCAAAGCAGGGCGTTGTTGGCAGGCATTCCGGCCGCAAACTGCAACGTGTTTGCCATCAACGTATCGCGGGACCGGTCCACACCGACCAACAGATCGACACCGATCCGGTTTACTTGGGCGACTGGTTCCAACCGATCCGGATCAGCATGCCAAACAAAGGCCGAGGCTTTTGCAAAGTCCGGTGCTTTGCCCGCTGCTGGGCTGAGGCGCTCTAGCGCCTCAGCAATCCGTTTCAGAGTCTTCTTGCTCAAGACTTCGGATCCGCGTCAGTTGGCGCAGCCTCTTCACCAAGGTCGTCTTCGTCGAAGTCAAACAGACTTTCGTCTTCTCCGATGATGCCTTCAGCACGGGCCACACGGTCTTTCTTGCGTTCAACGGCTGCGACAAGGTGGATCGAAATTTCGTACAGGCCATATACCACAACAAACAGTATCAACTGCGTTGTGACATCAGGAGGCGTTACCAAAGCGGCCACGATCAGAATTCCGACCATCGCGTACTTGCGGGTGCCGCGCAGGCCCCGTGAACTGGCCAATCCGGCAGACCCCATCAGCGTCAGCAGTACAGGCAGCTGAAAACAAACGCCAAACGCCACAATCATTTTGAGCGTGATATCCAGCGTTTCGTTCACCTTACCGTTAAAGACGATGTCGACACCGCTATCTGCGACAGCCGCAGCCGCAGGCAACCCAAGCCCACCCGCAGCACCCGGCAGCAGTTCGCTTCCTGCGGGCAGCGTCACGCCTTCAACCATCAGGGCCGAAACGAATGATGGAAGGTCTGCGAAGCCCAAAAAGAACGCCATCGCCAATGGCACGACGATATAATGCGCAAAGGCCGCACCGATTAAGAACAATGCAGGTGAAGCAATGATAAACGGTAAAAACGCATTCTTTTCATTGCGATAAAGGCCGGGCGCGACAAAGCGCCAAAGCTGATAGGCGATGACAGGAAAAGAGATTGTCAGACCGCCCACCATCGAAATCCGGATCAGCGTAAAGAAATATTCCTGTGGTGCCGTGTACTGCATCACAGGATTGGGATTGCCCAAGCTACGCATCGTCCGTTCAATCGGCATCAGCAGGAAATCCAAAAGCATACTGCCGAATGAAAAACAAATGATCATGCCTACAAGGAAAGCAGAGACAGAATAGATCAACCGCGAGCGCAGTTCTGTCAGGTGTTCCAGCAACGGGGCTGAACTGCTTTCCATATCGTCTTGGGTGCTCATGCGTCAGCCTCTGGTTTGGGCGTCTTGGGTGGCTTTGGCGGCTTGGGTGCAGCTTTAGGTTCAGCGGCGGCCTGTGCAGCCTCTTCTGCCTCGCGGGCTTTGCGCGCGACCGCGGCATCCCCCATGGCTTTGCTCATCTTTTCTTTCGCCGCTTGACGTTCTTCCGATAATTCCGTCGTTGCCGGACCTTTGGTCATGCCCGTCGCTTCTTTGAGCTTATCAGCCCCGAATTTCTTGGGATTTGCGGCGGCTTTCAATGTCTTGGAAATGTCATTCATGCCCGATTGGTCTGCCGCCTGATCCATTGCACGCGAGAATTCTCGCGCCATCATGCGGGCTTTGCCAGTGAACTGCCCCATCGTGCGGAACAGTCCCGGCAAATCCTTGGGACCGATGACGATCAAAGCAACAATGCCGATCACCACCATTTCGCTTGCGCCAAGACCAAACATCAAAAGCCGTCCTTATGAGATCGGGGAAACGTCAAAATCAGACTTTGTCTTTGTCTTCTTGGGGTGTGACGTCTTTGGCTTCTGCCATGCTGTCTTCGATTTCTTGCTTGCCGTCATCAACGCCTTTTTTGAAAGCTGTGATCCCTTTGCCGACTTCGCCCATCAGGCTTGAAATCTTGCCGCGTCCGAAAAGAACCAGAACCACGACAGCGATCAGTAGAAGACCGGGAAGGCCAATATTATTAAGCATCTTTCTCTCCTTTGTCGGGTCATGCGCCCGGCTTGGGTTAATTCATCTGCAATGACAAATAGGCATGCAAAGCGCACAAGGGAAGTGGGAAATGACATTTTGACACCTCTCAATCCCCTTTTTCACAAGGGTATTCGCTACATTGTGACAATAACTTGTCAGTTGCCAGAAAATTGACAAAACTACCCCGAATCGAAAGGATCCCAAATGCGCCGTGCCGACCGATTGATGCAACTGGTCCAAATATTGCGTGATGGCACATTGCACCGCGCCGGCGATCTGGCACGTGCGACCAATGTTTCCTTGCGAACGATCTACCGCGATATGGAAACTCTCGCCGCCTCTGGCGTTCCGATCGAGGGCGAGCGCGGGATTGGCTACCGCGTCACCGCTGCGATTACCCTGCCCCCGCTAAACCTGACCATGACCGAAATGGAGGCCTTGCATATCGGCCTCAGCGCGGTCGCCCATAGCGAAGACGCTGAACTGTCAGCGGCGGCCACATCCCTGACGTCCAAATTGGACGCGGTCATGCCAGAGGATCGTAGCCGTGCGCCCCAAGGCTATGGTTTTGCAATCTATCCCTTTGCCGATGCGGCACGCGGATTTCAGCATCTCCCGAGCCTGCGCCAAGCAGTCCGCACCCGCCAAAAGCTTGAAATGGTACTCAACGCGACCAAGCGGATCGTGCGACCTCTGCAGTTGGATTATTGGGGCCGCCTTTGGACTTGTGTTGTCTGGTGCGAGACAACCCGCGCATTTGAAGAGGTCCGCGTGGACCAGATCACCAGCCTGCGCAATTTACCCAGCTTATTCGTCGACGAAGCCGGGAAATCTTTGCGTGACTTTCACAAGCTTCGCCAAGACCGCGACAGTTAAAGCCAGTCCGCGATGGAAATCTGGGGTCGAAAGTAGGCGACCATGCGCATATCGCCCGCAATCGCAGGGTTCCAAGGGGCGACACCATGCAAAAGATGTCGATTTAGCAAAAGCGCCTGACCCGCAGTTGCGACAAGCGGGATCCTTTCGCAGGTCTCAAACACCGTGCGCCGGGCAGCCTGATAGACATCAGTCACATCAAGATCACCCCAGTCTTTTGGATCATGGCCCGCAAATGCGCGTTGAAACGCTGCGCGCATGATCACATGACTGCCCCGCCAAACGACCAAGGGGCTCGCGGTGACGTCATTCAGAGGTAAGCCAACAATAAAACCATGCGGTTCGCGCAAATGTCGCCGTTTCTCCGGACCTTCTGGCAGCAATCCGTCCACATGTGCGGCGTCCCGATTGCGCCGAAACCTGTGCGCCGCATCGCTTTCATTGGCGTCTTGCAGAGGATAGCCGGGGAACACGACCGAGAGTTGCGCGGCATGCCAAGTTGGCGGGACTGCGACGTGCTGCATCCATTCTCCTGCCAACGGGACGCCTGCGACGCTTCCATCTGGTGCATTTGGTAATGCATCGACCCCGACGAACCAAGTGCGTCCATGGCGGCGCTCTCCACCGCCGCGCAAAACTTCGCAGCCTAGCGCGTAAGCGGCCATGGCCCAATCCGCCACGCGCGGGTTATGCGGATAGACCGCATATCCATCGCGTGCCAGTACATCCGCTACCATCCGAACGCTTTACGCAGCATGTTGAGCGCGACGAGGATCAAAAACCCGCCAAACAACCGCTTAAGCGGTCCGGGATCCAAACGGTGTGCGAGCGCCGCGCCCCATGGCGCCGTGATCAAAGTCATTGATACAATCAAGCCAAAGGCAAGGAAGTTGACAGCGCCAACGGTGAAAGGTGGTGCGACCTCTATATCCACCATCAAGAAACCGATGACCGAAGGAACCGCAATGATCACACCAAATCCGGCGGCTGTCGCCACGGCACGGTGAATTGGTACGCCAAACAGCGTCATCGTCGGTACGCCAAATGATCCTCCGCCAATGCCCATCAGAACGGAAAGAAATCCAAGGATGGGCGATAGAACCGCGCGCGCAACGCCGCCCGGCATTTGCGGCCCCAAGCGCCATTCAGCACTGCCAAATGCCATATAAAGACCGACGCAAATGGCCAGCCCGCCAAAGATCGCCTGCAAAACGTCAGACCGTAGCGTTGACGCGACCGCAACGCCCACAGCCGCACCAATGGCAATGCCGACAAACCACGACTTGAGGATTTCCCAATCAACCGCATCTTTTTTGTTGTGCGCCAAAACCGACCGGAGAGATGTCACAATGATTGTTGCGAGCGACGTTCCCAAACAAACTTGCATCAACTGCGGGCTGTCAAAACCCAAGGCGCTGAAGGCGTAAAAAAACGCAGGTACCAAAATGATGCCACCGCCAACGCCCAACAGACCCGCAAGCACCCCAGCAAAAGCACCTAGAACCAATAAAACGCCTGCAGTTGTGGCAAGCAGCATCACGTCATCCATGTGTTTTTCCTTAAGCGGCTAGCCGCGTTACGTGATCTAGGGCGGCCAAAACGACCTCTGGTCCGGCACCTTCTGCATGGACATTTTCAGACAGATACCTGCGCCAGCCCCGCGCGCCCGGTTGTCCCTGAAAGATGCCCATCATATGACGCGTGACCTGCCCCAAGCGCCCGCCTTGCGCAATATGATCTGCGATATAGGGCAACATCAAATGGACGACTTCTTCCGCGCTCCGCGTCGTGCCACTGCCAAAAATGCGCCGATCCGCGTCAAGCAGTATCTGCGCAGGCGTATGGTAGGCAGCGCGCCCGATCATGACACCGTCCAGACCATGATCCAGAAATTCCTGTGCGGCGTCCAAGCTTTCTATTCCGCCATTTACTGATAGATGAAGATGAGGAAACAACCCCTTCATTTGCAATACTAAATCGTGGTCCAAAGGAGGGATATCGCGGTTTTCTTTCGGGCTTAAACCTTGCAGCCATGCTTTACGCGCATGAATTGAAAAACGGTCCACGCCCGCCGCTGAAACCTGCGCCAGAAAATCGGGCAGAACGATGCTTGGATCTTGATCATCTACCCCGATCCGGCACTTCACTGTCACAGGAATATCCACAGCCGCAATCATAGCTGCAACGCAATCTGCCACCAGTTTGGGGTTTTCCATTAAGATGGCGCCAAAGCTGCCCGATTGCACGCGATCGGAAGGACAACCGCAATTCAGGTTTACCTCGGCATAACCGAAATCAGCACCAATTCGTGCTGCCTGAGCAAGCTGTGCAGGGTCAGATCCCCCTAACTGCAAAGCCAAGGGCTGCTCGGCTGCATGAAATCCAAGCAGACGGTCGCGGTCGCCATGGATAATCGCAGGTGCTGTCACCATCTCTGTATAAAGCAATGCGTGCTGCGACATGAGGCGGTGCAGATACCGGCAATGCCGGTCCGTCCAATCCATCATCGGCGCAACCGACAATCGCGCGGCCTGTGTGGCTGCATTGCTAGGCATGAAATAGTCTCCGTCGTTCACAACGTATTGGTCGCGTCTTTCGCACAGATATTATGCGGGCGAAAGACAGCGGGCCAGACCCTGACAGGAATGTTAAGCGATGTGCTTCTTCTCCACTCAACTTAAAGCAACATTTTGTTCACAAAATTCTATTTATAGATACATTTGATAAACTCAATATGAATACACCAGAAGTAAAGTGCTCTTTAGGACAGGTCGTGAATATAAATGCTCAAATTTCATTGACCGATACATGCGCCCAATGTACCAGCCGTTCCCAGTGTAAGTTTGTAAAAGGTTTTTGAGTTATGATGACAACGTTAAAGAAAGTTATGTCCGCAGTTTTGCTTGCGGCAGCTGCGATGACAGCACCTGCAATGGTTGGCGCAAAAGAGATCACGCTAATTTTTGAAGGCCAAGGGATCACACTTGTTGGTGAATTCGCTGGTTTCAAAGACGGCGCATACATTATCGTAAACAACAATCAGGAACTTTACGTCCCTGCGGTGCTTGTGCGCTGCGAAGGCGATGACTGTTTCGAGGTTGTCACCGCCCAAGTCGCCCAAAACTAAAGCATAACAGCCTGACCGGTGCGCGCGCTTTCTTGCGCCGCCAGTCCAATTGCGATCGCCTTGGCCCCATCGGCCAAGGTGACTTCGACCTTGCCCTCTCCGCGGACAACCGCGTTGAAGCGCTGATGCTGATAGAAGGTCGATCCATTGTGATCACCGGCTTCCAGCAATGTCGGGTCCACAGGAATTTCAGACATAAACGGACCTTTGGGCGCGCGTGGGCTGATGATCAGCTGCGGCACAGGGGGTTCACCCAGAAGTTTGGGCCAGAACCGCCCCGGCCCCGGCACAAGCGCCTCGATCTTGCCTTTGGGACCGACGGCACTGATTTCTTCTTGGTACCGCGCCCCTTCAGCAAACATGCATAGTTCAAGCATCGCGCGTGCGCCTTTGGCGAAATCCAAAATCACATAGCCGTTGTCCCAGATATCGGGCACTTCACCGTCATAGCGTTCGTCGAGATGGTTCAGCGACTGTCCTGCACTGGCCATCACGCGGATAGGCTCATCGTCCAAAATCAGGCGCATCAGGTCAAAGAAATGGCAGCATTTCTCGACCAGAGTGCCACCGGTCTTGGCGTTGAAGCGGTTCCAGTCACCGATCTTTGGCAGGAATGGGAAACGGTGCTCGCGGATTGTCAGCATCTTGATCCCGCCAGTGGCCTGTTCTGCTTGGGCAACCAACGCGGCGACAGGCGGCATATAGCGGTACTCCATCGCGACCCAAACTGGATGCGGGTAGTCGGCGAACAGCGCATCCAAGATCGCCGCATCAGCCGGATCAGTATAAAGCGGCTTTTCGCACAAGATCGGCATCGGACGCTTTGCCGCAATCTGCTGGAGTTGCTGCACATGCAGATAGTTCGGGCTAACGATCACAACTGCATCTAGGTTTTCGAATGCCAGCAATTCATCCAGCGAAGCCGCGACGTGTGCGTCCTGCGCCAAAGTTGCAGCGGACTCGGCTAGTTCCTTTACCGGATCATAGACCACTGTCACCCGCCCAGTTGGCAACAAATTGATGTTCTGAATATGCTCGCGCGCCATCATACCGCAGCCGATGAGGCCATAATTTACCGTATCCACGTGGTTCAACCTTTTCCCATTCGAGAGATGTAAACAGCGCGCTTGGCATCGTACCAAGTGCGCGAAAATTCTGCTGGTTCTTTGGCGGCGGTCCAACTGACCCGCTCGATATAGCCTGCCATTTCACCTGTTTTCAGATGAAACGTATCCGGTGTCCACGCTGGCATTGGGTCAAGTCCGATCCGGTCTTCGACCGAGGCGATCACAACACCCAGTTCGTGGCGGTAAAAATGGTAAAGGGAATCTGATAGGTCGCTGACAGCGATTTCCTCACGCTGCGCACCATCAAGCCAGATCTCTTCAAGCGCGATTAATACACCTCCCAAAGACCGAAGTCTTATGATGCGATGCCCCTCGCTGTCCCCACCCAATCGCGCGAAGGCGTCAGGCTTGGGCAAACGATCCACGCGCAGGACCTTTGCGGTTGGTAAACCGCCGCCTTTCAGAAGCTCTAGCCGAAAGAATGCATAGACCGAATCCACTGCAGGCCGGTGCCGTACATAGTTGCCCGATCCCTGTACGCGGTCCAGCAAACCCTTGGCTTCAACATCCGCAAGCGCCTTGCGCAGCGTGCCAACAGCAACGCCCAGATCATCCGCCATGTCGCGCTCTGGCGGCAAACGTGCACCATCTGTCAGATGTCCGGCGGCGATTTCGCGGATCAGCATTTCACTAAGCTGGATGAACTTGGGTAACGCAGAGGTTTTCGCCATGGCGACCCCTCCTCCGGCCCACACATGAAAATTGATACACTATTGTTTCACAGAAAAGGGCATGCTAGGCAAGTACAAAGAAAATCTTCTGGGGAGGAGAATCAATGACGATCGTTCCGGTCACAAGTGCGGATCTTGATGCGGCTGAAGTGTCATGGTTTTCAGCACTTTGCTCTGATGACTATCAGTTCCTTGGTGTGCCCGATGGCAATCTACGGTCTTCTTGGGAGCACTGCCGCGACATCGCTTTGACCGCGGAAAAGCAAGGCTTTCGCAACATTCTTGCCCCCTCGTCCTACCAAGTTGGTCAAGACACGTTGTCCTTTGTCGCTGGCATGGCCCCGTTGACCGAAAAGATCAATTTCTTGGCCGCGATCCGCTGCGGTGAAGTGCAACCGATCATGCTGGCGCGCACCATCGCGACGCTTGATCACATGCTTAAGGGACGCCTGACCCTGAACGTGATCAGTTCTGATTTCCCGGGCGAAGTCGCTGAAAGCAGCTACCGTTACAAACGCTCTCATGAAGTCGTCGAAATACTACGCAAGTGCTGGACACAAGACGAAGTCAGCTATGACGGCGACATCTACCAGATTTCCAAATTGACGACTGATCCGGCACGCCCCTACCAGCAGAACGGCGGACCGCTTTTGTATTTCGGTGGCTATTCTCCGGATGCTCTGGAGCTTTGCGGCGCCCAATGCGACGTCTATCTCATGTGGCCGGAACCGATGGCGCAGCTTGAGCAACGTATGAAAGACGTCCATGCCCGCGCGGCTGCCCACAACCGCACGCTCGACTATGGTCTACGGGTGCATATGATCGTGCGTGACACGGAACAAGAAGCCAAAGAATACGCCGATTACATCGCCTCAAAGCTTGATGACGAGTACGGCAAACTGATCCGCGACCGCGCCCATGACAGTATCTCGCTGGGCGTTTCACACCAAGCCAAAGCCCGCGAATTGGCCGATAAATTCGGTTACGTTGAGCCAGGCCTTTGGACCGGTGTCGGGCGCGCGCGTTCGGGATGTGGGGCAGCCTTGGTTGGGTCAACCGACCAAGTTATGTCCAAAATCGAGGCCTATCAAAAAATGGGTATCCGTGCTTTCATCTTCTCGGGCTACCCGCATATCGATGAGGCCGAACACTTTGGCAGCCGCGTTATGCCACATCTTAAAACTTGCTCGCTGCCCCATGCCTATGGGCGGGTGCCGTCAGAGACACCAGCAACTCCACTCGGGACAGGACCACGCCGTTGAACCGTATCAAGATAACAAACGACCTTTCATTCAGCCGCATCGTCTATGGAATGTGGCGTCTGGGCGATGATAGCGACACCTCTGTCGCGCATGTCCAAGCCAAGATCGAAGCTTGCCTTGCGCAAGGCATCACAACAATGGATCAGGCCGACATCTATGGCGGCTATGAGGCCGAAGAAGTGTTGGGCCACGCTCTCAAAGTTGCCCCGGCCCTAAAGGACCAGATCGAGATCGTGACGAAATGCGATATTGTGGCCCCTGCAGGACGCTATGCTGATGCCCGCGTGAAATACTATGACACCAGCCGCGCCCATATTCTGGCGTCAGTTGATCATTCGCTGCGCCTGATGAATATCGACAAGATTGACACTCTACTTGTACACCGTCCTGACCCGATGATGGACCATCACGAAACCGGTGCTGCACTTGATGAAGTCGTTGCGTCCGGCAAGGTCCGCAGTGTTGGCGTGTCCAACTTCAAACTGCACGACTGGACATTGTTACAGTCGGCGATGAAGACCCCGTTGATCACCAACCAGATCGAAGTGTCATTGACAGCCCATCAGGCGTTCACCAACGGCGACGTGGCATATCTACAAGAACGCAATGTACCGATCATGGCGTGGTCACCTCTTGGCGGCGGGGCGTTGATGACAGGCAAAGGTGCCGTGCAAGACGCACTTTCAGCGGTCGCATCAGCTAACGGTGTGGATAACAGCGCTGTTGCAGTTGCTTGGCTCTTGGCTCATCCTGCAAACATCATGCCCGTTATGGGCACGAATAATATAAACCGTATCAAAGGCCTATCGGACGCTTTGAAAGTTAACATGGACCGCGAAACGTGGTTCGAACTCTATACAGCCGCACTCGGCACAGAGGTACCATAATGGACGCAGGCACTATCGCTACTTTCGACCCAAGCACCGATTCCGACAGCTTTCGCGGCGCACTTGGGACATTTGTGACCGGCGTGACGGTTATCACAACCGATAGCCCTGAAGGGCCAGTAGCCATCGTTGCCAACAGCTTTGCGAGCGTGTCGCTTGATCCGCCGCTGGTACTTTGGTCACCGGCCAAAGCATCCAAACGCTTCGAGTATTTTGCGGGATCGCGTCGCTTTGCCGTACACGTCCTTGCAGCCGATCAACGCGATATCTGCGCGGCAATCATCAATTCCAAAACGGCGATCAAAGACGTGCCAACACATCGGTCCCATTGCGGGATGCCGATTATCGAAGGGGCATTAGCCACTTTCGAATGCAATCTTGAAGCCACCCATGACGCAGGCGACCATGTGATTGTCGTAGGCCGCGTCACCAAGGCACATCACCGTGGCGGCGACCCGCTTGTCTTCCATGCAGGCAAGTACGGAGCTTTCACCGCATAACAAATCAAATCTTCTTCCGGACATGCGTTCTTCGGGGGAATTGTCTGACACGGACATGGGGACAGCGCCCTGAAATCGCGACAAGGGCAAAAGCCCATAACATAAAACAGGGGAGGAGCCGATGTCGGTCCTGTTTGGCCTCTTATGGCCACTTGAGCGGTTTAACACCGCGGTTCTTGCCATTGGCAGGATAATAGCTGTGATCGCGCTTGCGATCATGGTCGTTTTGATACTCGGTCAAGTCTTTTTCCGTTATGTGCTGAGTGATGCACCTAACTGGACAGAAGAAGGCGCACGCTTTGGCATGCTCTGGATGACAGGGCTGATGGCACCGCTGGCCTTTCGGATGGGTGGGTTTGTTTCCATTGATATGTTGGAACGCGCCCTTCCCCGTTTGATCTCTGGTATCCTATCGCTTGTGCTGCTGACGATCATGTTTTGGGTGCTTTTGGTCGCATGGGAACGCGGCTTGAACAACCACGTCGACACGTTGTCAGGTCGTGGGTGTTCTTCATCACTGCGCTGGCCATTCGGTTTGGAATTCGGCAAATGCGGCGCGAAATTCCAAAACAATTATCAATATGCCTCGCTTTGGGTCGGTGTGAATTTGCTGATCCTTGTGAATATCGAGTTGATTATCCGTGAAGTGATCAAACTTCTGGGCCAAGGCGACCGGCTACAGCCGCTTAGCGCCGATGATTTTCAGGGAGCTGACTAATGTTACTATGGTTCCTTCCATTATTCCTTGTCCTGATCATGATTGGCTTGCCTGTTGTCTTCGCACTACTGGCATCCCCCTTCGCGCTGATCATGCTCGAAGGTGATAACCGCAATGTCGTCGCTGGTCTTTACCGTAACCTTTATAACGGCATGGATAGCTTTCCGCTGATGGCTTTGCCGTTCTTCATGCTGGCGGGCGAGATTATGAACCGCGGCGGGATTACCCTGCGGTTGGTTGAATTCGCCCAGGCCTTCATGGGGCACCTGCGCGGTGGTCTGGCTCATGTGAACATTCTATCGTCGATGCTGTTCGCTGGCCTGTCGGGTTCTGCTGTCGCTGATACATCCGCAATCGGATCAACCATGATCCCGGCGATGGAAAAGAACGGCTATACCCGCAAGTTCGCAGCAGCGATCACTGCAGCATCTTCGGTCATTGGCCCTATCATTCCACCATCCGGCATCATGATCATCTACGCCTATGTGATGGGCGAAAGCGTGGCGTCGCTGTTCCTAGCAGGCATCGTACCGGGCATCATGGTCGGTGTCGGTCTGATGGTCATGGTCCGTCTTATGGCCGATCGCTATGATCTGCCCAAAGCGGAACGCATTGTCACGAAAAACCAGTCGATCACGCCCGTTGAATATTGGGTCAGCTTTGTGCTTGTGCGGATAAACTTGGCAGGATTGCTCATGGCAATCTACGCTGGCTTGTCCACATTTGTCGGGTTGGCATTGATCAATGAAGCAGGCGACAAGGTCCACAGCCTCAACCTTTGGGTCGTTTTTGGCGCCTTGCTGATTGCGTCACATTTTATGCTGATGGGCTACCGTAAGCGGGTCACCCACGATTTCCGTATGGTGTGCAAAAAGGCCATCGCGCCGCTGCAAACCCCGATTATCATCTTGGGCGGTATCTTGGTGGGTGTCTTTACCCCGACCGAAGCCTCGGCCGTGGCCGTGGCCTATGCCCTGATCGTGAGCTTCTTCGTGCTACGGTCAATGAAGCTGCGCGATCTAGGCGAAGTTCTAACCAAATCAGCGCTAGCAACTTCGGCGGTTCTGCTGCTGGTGGGTGCTGCCGTAGCGTTCAAGACTGTGGTCAGCCTGAGCTACGCCCCACAAATCTTGAGCGACTACATATTGTCGCTTTCGGAAAACCCGCTGATCTTGCTGTTCTTGATAAACCTTTTGTTGTTCATCGTCGGCATGTTCCTCGATGCAGGTCCTGCAATCATCATCCTTGGTCCAATCCTTGGGCCGATCTTTGTCGACCTTGGCGTGCATCCTGTACATTTCGCCATCATCATGAGCGTCAACTTGACGGTGGGCCTTGCCACACCGCCGATGGGGCTTGTGTTATTCGTGGCAAGTACGGTCTCTGGCGAAAAGGTGGAAACCATCGCCAAAGCCATCCTGCCATTCCTCGCGGTGGAAATCCTCGTGATCTTCCTGATCACATATATCCCCGCCATTTCCATGACAGTGCCGTATCTGACTGGCTTCTTGGGCTGCGCCCCAGAGATCGGATTTAGCGCTTGCATTAGCCCAGTACCGGGCATCAACTAACGACCATTAAGACTACTAAGGGAGAGACTAATAATGAAAAATCTAACAAAAATTGCAGCCACTGCTGCTCTGCTTGCGACACCATTCGCAGCATTCGCAGATGGCCATACGGAGTTCACAATCCGTGCGACTGCCAACTCGAACGAGAACGACGAAGACTATGACGGTCTGGTTGTATTCAAGAACTACGTCGAGGCGGCCTCTAACGGACGCGTCGCAGTTGAATTGTTCATCGGCACACAGCTTTGCGCAACTGGCGCAGAGTGCCTTGAAGGCGTGTCTGAAGGTTCAATTGACGTCTATATTTCAACGTCTGGCGGTGCTGCGGGTATTTTCCCGTATGTACAGGTGCTTGACCTGCCTTACTTGATGTCATCCGACCGCGTGGCCGAGGCCGTGTTGTCAGGCGATTTCGTCCGCACACTGCGTGACAAGGCACTTGAGGACAGCGACGGCACATTGCGCTTGATGACAGTGGGTAACACTGGCGGCTGGCGCAACTTTGCCAACACAGAACGCCGCGTTCAGACACCAGCCGACATGGCTGGCCTGAAGCTACGGACTGTTGTGGCCGATCTACCA
>UPTN01000353.1_pt1 | contig 24708 bp, 20 predicted proteins | sample 2160111 | NCBI WGS metagenome assembly UPTN01 (sample SAMN06265058, study PRJEB28932) | marine metagenome | isolation source: Columbia River Estuary | place: USA:Columbia River Estuary, USA | collected 2014-05-05
GTCCATCCAGGTTGATGCGCATGCTCTGCTCCCAGACCTCGGGAGTTTGTTCCCACAGCACTTTCTCGTGGGCCGAGCCCAGTCCGTGATTACATACCAGTATCTCCACCGGCCCCAGGCGCCGATGGGTTTCGGTCACTGCCAATTCACAACCTGCCGGCGTGCCCAGGTCCGCCACCACATAGTCCAGGTCAGTGGCCTGGAGTTCCTGTTGGCTGCGCGACACGCACATCACCCGGGCCCCACGGGATGCCAGCAAACTGGCCGTGGCCTTGCCTATCCCACGACCCGAACCGGTGACCAGCGCCACCCTGCCTTCGACTCCCGCCATCACTATTACTCCCCGGTAATCCAACGATGAATATATACCCAATCAGCCCTCGGCCCAGGGTCAAACATTGCAGCGCAGCATCTTTACCCTGGCAACACCGGATTTTACGTTGCCACAACTTGCTGGCATATTGGGCCAGCGCAAAGGAAACTGCGTCCGCCTAAAAAAATTAATAATCGACGGTATTACGCACACTCCGTCCAAAAAAATAACGCACCCAGGCCAGGATTTCGGAAGGCCGCGATATCGAGGGGAGTAATAACGATGAGAATCGAGTTGTATCTATCTGGCAGTGCCAAGCTGCGTTACGCCAGCAGCGCCATGCTGTATTTCGCCCAGGGACTTCCTTACGGCCTGTTGAGCATTGCAATACCCGCCTGGCTTGCTTCCCAGGGTCTTGAGGCCGGCGCCATCGCCTCCTACCTGGCAGTGATCATCCTCCCCTGGGCCTTCAAGCTGGCGACGGGGCCGCTGATGGACCGTTTCAAATTTCCATCCATGGGGCAACGCCGCCCCTGGGTGCTGGGCGCGCAACTCGGACTCACCATCAGCCTGCTCAGCCTCGGTCTTGTGGACGACCCCATGTCTCAACTGCCATTGCTAACCATGCTGGGCCTGGTAACCAATTGCTTCGCCGCCACCCAGGATGTGGCCGTGGATGGTATGGCTATCGACCTGGTGCCTGAAGCCGAGCATGGTCGCATCAACGCCTTCATGGCCTGCGGCAAAGCGATTGGCTGGGCATCCACAGCGGCAGGCTCAGGCTGGCTGCTGGTTAACTACGGACTGGCCATGGCCGGACTGGTCGCCTCGGTGATAGCCGGTATCGTATTCGTGGCATTCCTATTTGTGAGGGAACGCGAAGGAGAAAGCCTGCTGCCGTGGACACAGGGCGAGGCCAGCCAATCTCACGCTCACATTCCAGATCTGCGATCAGTATTTAGCAGCCTGAAAGGCGTGCTGTGGAGCCGGCCCAGCCAGGTGATCCTGGCAGTGATGCTGGTCGACGGCCTGGTAAGCGGCTATGGTCACGCCCTCATGCCCATCGCCGCAGTGAACCTGTTTGGGTTCACAACCGGCGAATGGTCCAACCTGGTTGCCGTGATGGGACTGACCGGCGCGTTCGCTGCGCTGGCCCTGGGTCCGGTGATCGACCGGGTTGGCGCGAAACGCATGTTCATGCTGACTATTCTGCTGGTGGCTGTTCATGCCTTCTTGCTGGCAGGCACTCAACACATGTGGGACAACAGTTTTTACGTGCGCGGGATGCTTTCTGCCTGGGTACTCATGGGTCCGGTCACCATGGTTTGCGCAATCGCTATCGCCATGAGTATTTGCACTAAAGGAGTCTCAGCTACCCAGTTCGCCATTTACATGTCCACGGCAAACCTGGGCGCCTCCATCGGATCAAAACTCTTTGGCATGGCTTCAGAGCACGCCAGCTATTCCCAAAGCTATCTCCTCATGGGTGTCCTGTTTGTCTCACTACTCCTGATCGTCACGATTTTCAGAAAAGAGCATCCAGGCCAGTCTCTCTCCGGGGAAGAAGGCGCCGGAGGATAATAGACGACCTTATTCCAGCAGCTTCGCGAGTCCCTGCAAATCGAACGCGGCCAGTGTCTCGAAGTATTGATCCCGTGTCTTGCACGTGTAGCAGTCGATAATGAGGACAATTTCACCACCAAGGTCCGCCAGGATTTTCACCGGCTCGCCGTTACGTATTTCTGTGACCAGGATTGTTGGGAAGCCCTGCCTCTCCATGCTTTCTGACGCGTAGCGATCCGGGCGTATCTTGTCGAGTTTCTTCTGAAAAACGTGGTCGTCGGTGGAATAGTAGGTTATCTCCACCGAACCGAATTTGTAGATCCTGGTGGTACTGGATAATTGCCACCCTGGAATATTGAGATGGCTAAGCCCCGGTTGAGACAGAGCGTCCTCTTCAAATGACGCCGGGTAAAACTCCGCCAGTTTCTCAGCGGTGATTGGTTCAGCGCCCAGCGCGCCGTCCAGGGGAAGCAGAATCACACCCAGAATCAGTAGGGACCAGACCAGATTTCTCATGTTCCTCACTCCTTATGCAGCGATTTCGCCACCCCCCGGGGACGCTATCCCGGCACCGATGAAACAATCACATAACCCGGCAAGTGATCAGAAAGGTGACAAGCGCACCAGTCCGACACTCTCCACTAATACTGAGCACCGCCTAGGGTTTGCCCATACCCGCCGGCATCTTCAATTCCCTGTAGCCTTCCGGCACAGAAAACAGTTTCGAGTCCGGGCGACCCTCGGCAAAGCGCACAAGAGTGCTTCTATGACAGGCGTCTTCGGTCGCCAGGAACACGTTCAATTTCTCATCTCGCCAGATAAGCACATCCGGTGCGCTACCCGTGGGATCGGCGTCCGTGCAGGACCACTTCATAGCACGTCTGCCGGCAAGGGTTTCAGTACCCACCTTTGTTGCATTTCGGTATCCCTCACAGGGCTCCTCATCACTGGTCACGGCCCACATCCCAATGCTGTCTTCGTCAAGGGTAGATTCCGCGTACATGTGCTCGGTGTGATACAGAGAATAGGTCTTGTCCCCGATCTTTGTACCCAACACGATGAGCGACATTTGAGTGCTCCCACCGGAGTTCATATCAAAGCGCAGTCTCGCACCGTCGATATACACGACAGAGGTTCCGTCAGCAGACTCACCGGTCAGGTCTTCCACTTTCAGCTCAGCGGTGAAATGCAGGTTATCTCGAATAGACAACTCTTTGTTCTTGTCCTTGTCCTCACTCTTTATCTTGATGCGATCGTACCGTGAGCACTTTGCAGCCAGGCCGGTTTGGCCGGAGTAGGCACCCGGTTCATCGAAGTACTCGTCATCCTGGACGTTGAATTCTTCCTCACCCATGTAGGTGTCGCCCTCGTAATCCTCATCCACCGCATCCGGATCATCTTGTTCGTCTTGTTCGCCCTGACTTTCGGCTTCCTCGTCTTCCTCGCTGGCTTCATCAACGGCCTCATCGATCGCCTTGTCGGCAACCTTTTCGGCCACATCTTTCAACTTGTCATCTAACCAGCCCCCCTCCGCCGGCGAACCCAAAAACAGCAATCCAAACGAACACAGTAATAGCACAACGAACCTGATCATTACTCACCCCTTTTCCCTGTTAGCGGTATCCAGAAGGCATTCTTTTTCTTCGGCCCGCGATCGGCGAACAATGTACCGATGGGTCGGGTCTTTCTGCGTGACCAAGCTTGTCGCGCCAATCGTGTTCCCTTGTTCCTATCAGTTCAGTCTAGTAAATATTTTTTAATTTGTTCAGTTAGATTATTTCCATTTTCAGCATGAGTCCAAACTTCAGTCAGGAACTGGTGAAACACACGCAAAAAAACGCCATGACATCGTCGAAAACAGGCGTTAACAAATTGTAATCGGTCTTGGTCAAAAGAATATTTTCATCACCGTCGGAAAATACCTAGAGCAGGAAGTCGCCTCATGAACTAGAAATTAGTGGGACAAGTAATGAGTTCCATCAGGCCGGGAGAACACATATGAAAATTTGGCACACGATTGCAGCATCCGTCTTCATGCTCTGGAGTGTCGCGGCTTTGGCCGGTGACAACATCCCTGCCGATAACCAGGCGACCCTCGATGCCGCAAAAGTTCCTGCATATCCGGGGGCAACATTTTGCACAGGCAGCCCGACCACGGGTATGCGTCTTGCTACCAGCGATAGCGTGGAAAAGGTAAGACAGTGGTATCGCGACCAATTGCCTAACTGGAACACATACAAGGAGTATGGCGGCTGGATTCTTTACGCTGGTTCAAAAGGAGCCAAAGTGGAAGATATATTCAGTAGCTTCCAGGTGAGCGTTGCCGAAAACCCCGAACTCCCAAACTGGCACGGCCTGTCTTCAGATATGACCACCGAAATACTTATCGCCTTGCTGGAGCCTCCGCATTAGTAATCCATAGCTAACCGGGCCAGGGCATCACGGGTCCTCCACACTATTTCGAACTGCGACGGGAAATAGGCACAATCCGGGGTCCCGGGGACGGGGCCGCTTGGTTAGGCTTGGATCAGTCTAATTGGGGCGCACAGGGTTTTTTAACCGATTTCGGGGTGGCCCTGCGTCTGATTTTTATATACCTCGGGGAGCGAATAGCGTGAGCCATAAAGTACTGATCATGGGCGCGGCCGGCCGCGATTTCCATGTTTTTAATACCTGTTACCGGGACAATAAAGAATTCGAAGTTGTCGCGTTTACAGCGACCCAGATTCCACACATTGACGATCGTCGCTACCCGGCGGCACTGGCCGGCTCGCTTTACCCTGACGGCATCAAGATCTACCCGGAAGAAAACCTGACCGATCTCATCAAGGAAAAGGCTGTCGACGAGGTTGTATTCGCCTATTCCGACGTGAGCCTGGGATACGTGGAAGAGCGTAAACAACTGGTCGAGTCACTAGGTGCGAAGTTCTCCACCTATGACATCGATGCCACCATGCTGCCCTCCATTCGTCCAGTTGTCGCTGTCTGCGCCACCCGCACTGGTTGCGGAAAGAGCCAGACATCACGTCGCGTGATGGACCTGCTGAAAGAACAGGGCAAGAGAGTTGTGGTGATTCGTCACCCCATGCCCTACGGCGACCTGGCTGCCCAGGCAGTACAGCGTTTCGCTACCTTCGAAGATCTGAATACCCACGAGTGCACCATTGAAGAACGCGAAGAATACGAGCCGCATATTCAAAACGGTTTCGTGGTCTACGCAGGCGTGGATTACAAAGCCATCCTGGAACAGGCCGAGCAAGAAGCTGACGTGGTGATCTGGGACGGCGGTAACAATGACACGCCTTTCTACAAACCTGATCTTTGGATCACGGTCACCGATCCCCATCGTGCCGGTCACGAGCTTGAGTATTTCCCGGGCACCGAGAATTTCACCCGGGCCGATATGCTGATCATCAACAAGATCGATTCGGCTCAGCCTGAGGGCATCGCGGAAATCGAAGAAAACGCCAGAAAACTGAACCCCACCGCCACGGTGGTTCGTGCGCGTTCACCGTTAACCGTACCGAGTTCTGATTTCATCCGCGGCAAGCGTGTACTGGCTGTTGAAGATGGCCCCACACTGACCCACGGGGGCATGCAGTTTGGCGCCGCAGTGGTTGCCGCACGTATGTACGGCGCCGCAGAGCTGGTCGATCCACGACCCTGGGCGGTTGGTGAGATTGCCGAGACATTCAAGAAATACCCGGATATCGGCCCGCTGTTGCCAGCCATGGGTTATGGCGATGTACAGGTCATGGACCTGGAAACCACCATCAACGCCGTGGACTGCGACATGGTGCTTGTGGGTACGCCTATCAGTCTTGCCAGGATCATCGACATCGAAAAACCTTCTCTGCGTGTGACTTATCGACTGGCCGAAGAAGGCACAGCCCTGGCCGATGCGTTGTCCACACTGTCTAAGGATTCGAAATAGGTGAGCGCCGCCTAGACAATCTGTAAATCCAAAACCGGGGCCGGAACCTGCACACAGGGTTCCGGCCTTTTTTTTGCTGCCTGCCCCATTCAGCTTTTATTCAGCAAACAACGGGTCTAATGGACCCAACAGAGAATATTGGATGAAATGGAGGACAGGATCATGGGAACAGGCACACAGCTTAAGCGCAGTCTTGGACTGGCGCTGGTTACAGTAATCCTTGCAGGACCGCTGCAGGCCGCCCAGCCGGTAACCACTGACGATCAAGCGGATCAGCAGCGCGTTAGCAATACCGCCGGCTACCTGAAATCGGAGACCGATGCAGCTGGCGCCAGCATTCGAAAAGAAGCCCGCCATCCGGCCTTGATCCTCGGATCCCGGAAAACAGCCTCCGAGGGCAGACGAGTCTCCGGAAAATCCGGGGCTCCATCAGCGATAATCTCCCAAAACATCAATGACGACTTCTGGTTCTACGATGCCTGGGTATCCCTGTCGTACGACCAGGACTGGGATGGGTATTACACCGACATCAGCCTGACATTCGACGCTGATACTTATTACAGCATGGCGGATGTCTTTGCAGTGGTGTACCTGAGTTACCAGGGCGGGGCCTGGAACGAATATGCCTATACCGAAGACTTCACGATCTTTGGGGAACTGGCCTCAGATGAATATGTCATCGAGACCACCCTGGCATCGGGCTATCCCACTGGCGACTATGACATCCTGATCGAGTTGTATGACGCCTACACCGGCTACCTGGTGGCCGACATGGGTCCCGAGTACACCCAACTCAGTTACCTGCCCCTTGAAGACATGATCCTGGACACCCCCAGGCAGGCCGTGGTCGTCTCCCACGGTGGCGGTGGAGCCATGGGCTGGTTGCTGCTGGCAATGTTGCCGCTTGCAGCAGTCAAAAAGCGCGGATTGCTCCGCAGCTAAAAAGCTCTAAGCAAAAAAAATGGGCCGGATGCGGGTAACAGCCCCGTATCCGGCCCGGTTGTTTTCGCGTATCAGTGCTTGGCGATATAGCCCTTGGCTTCCAGGCAGGCTGAGAATCCATTGCGGAACTGGTTGCGCTGCTCATCGGTGTACTGCTTGGCCTGCTGTTGATCCGACTTGATCTGCTGCTGAGCCTGCTGTTCACTCCTGCGCGCCTGGCGCCTGGCTGAAATCGCCCCGGCCGCCGCACCATACGAGGCGCCCTTGCCGGCGTCATCATTGGCGATTTCCCCAATCACCGCGCCAGCCACCGCGCCACCAACGGCGCCACGAGCACCGGCTCCGCGGGTTGATCCCGCCGCAGCCTCACTGGCCGCCTGGGCCTGTTGGGCCTGCTCGGTCTCTTTTTTCTGCAGGTCAAAGGGGTCCACGCCGCTGTTTTGAACTGCCCAGTCGTAGCACTCGCCTTCGTCCTTGGACTGCTGCTCAGTCGTCTGGCCTTCCTTTGGGAACACTTGCACACCCAATGTCGCGCCCAGTGACTTGCCCTGGCCAAATGCCACCGGAACCAACGCCAGGCTAAGGCAGCCTGCTACAAAAATATTTTTCACCATGATTATTTCCTGCCCTGGATCGCGGCGATATCGCCCGAATAACTTTCCCTGCCCACCTGATTGAGGGACTCATCTCAATACATAGTCTGCCCAACCAGAAGTCCTGCGTCCAGCCGTCAACTAGTAGTCCTCGACCAGGTAAATGTCCTGAAAGCCACCCCGGATAGCACCTGCTGTGGGCCTCTTGGCGCCGTAATTCCCCGGGTCAGCCCCCATGCCTCTTACACAAATTCAAGGCCTTCCTCTTCGCTGTTGAAGAATATCAACGCCAGGAGAACCTGGGAGGCAGCCATCAATACCAGGCCCAGGGGGGCGAGAACGACAGTAAGAAAACACAACGGCGCGCCCATATTCATGTAGGCAAAAGCGTTCTTGAAACCGCCCAATCGTCCGTTTACTCGACGAATACGGTATCCGAACAACATGGTAATGGCTCCCAGCGGGAGACCGACTCCCAGCAACATTCCCATACTGGCCCAAGTGGCCATCTCACCGGACCAGGCCCTGGCGGCTGTGGCTACCAGGGAGAACAGGATCCCTCCGATAATCATCAGCATCACCAGGGTGTCCACCTGGTGAAATTCAAAACGCTCGTTGAGATAGTCACGCAAACGATAGAGGGCATACGCTGACAGGGCGGTCTTAATCAGCAATAGCGCCGCCACCGGTCCCAGGCCCTGTGCTCCAGCACTGAACCCCGCGTCATAGATGAACGTGAAGATGATCTCCGGAACGAAGACAAGGACCGAGGCCACCGAGGCCCAGGCTGCCAATGAATAGCGATTGGTGTTCATGATAGAACCTCCCTAAGCGCCCTAATCAGACAAAATCCGGAACGTACTCAAGAATCTCGCCTGGCGTGCAATCCAGTTCCCGGCAGATCGCCTCCAGGGTGCTGAACCTAACGCCCTTCACCTTGCCGGTCTTCAGCAATGACAAATTGGTGACCGAAACCCCGACCCGCTCCGACAATTCCGTCAGGGTCATTTTTCGCCTCACCAGCACAAGATCCAGATTTACTTCAATACTCATGGGGGTAACATAAATCATTATTTAATGTTTTACAACTATTTTTTTATGTTTAGCATAAATCTTTAGACTTTTTACATAAATAAAATATAGAGATTATTTGCCCTGACATGCCCCCCGAGAGGATGCCGATCGACACCACCGGAATGTAAACATTTGTTGCGATCGCACAAATCTGATCAAGCTTAGGTTAAGCTTGCCCGGTAATTATTCGAAAAGACTCGAGTATTGCGTGAAAAAATCACAAGGACGATGAACGGCATTTGCCACTTACGCAGAAAACTGAAGATCACCCAACGACACTCACACCAATAATTAACAACCGGTAGAAAACGGTCTGGTGCCCTCTTACAGGGTATTTGCCTTACCGAGAGTATGCCCGCACAGGTACTGAATTATGATTAGAAAAACTTTTGCAACGATGCTGCTCGCCACCATCGGCATGATCGGCTTGAACGTCCCCGCACTGGCAGATTGGTCAGGCGAAGGCGACCTGGGCATGGTCGTTGCCAGGGGCAACACCGACACCGACACCATCTCGGCACGACTGGCAGTGAAAAAGACCCAGGATAAGTGGGAACACAATGCCGGACTGGCTTTCCTGCGCAGCACCAATGCGGGTGTGACCAGCGCCGAGCGCTTCCAGCTCACCGGACAGTCCGACTACGCCATTGACGAACACAGCTACTACTTCGGTTCGCTGCGTTACGAAGATGACAAGTTCAGCGGATTCGATTACCAGAGCAGTGTCACCGGCGGTTACGGTCGCAAGTTCATCGACACCGAGGTCGCCACACTCAAGGGCGAACTGGGTATTGGTTATCGCCAGACCAAGCTGGAGACCTTCGGCTCGGAAGGCGATGCCATCCTGCGCGCAGCAATGAACTACACCCGCAACCTCACCGACACCACCAGCTTCAGCAACGACACCCTGGTTGAATCGGGCAGCAACAACACCTTCGCCCAGAACATCACCGGTCTGAGCGTACGCATCAACGATTCCATGGCCATGAAAGTCGGCTTCGAAGTGCGTTACAACTCGGAAGTGCCTGTCGGTCTGAAGAGCACCGACACCATCACCACGCTGAACCTGAACTACAAGTTCTAGGGACTGGCGCAAGGCTTCGGGCGCAACTCAGGGCTTAGCGGCTCCGAGAGCACCGAGAGAAGATTGCGTGATGAAAGTAAAAAGGCCGGCCTCGTGATGGGGCCGGCCTTTTTCGTTCTCACCTTGAGATTATCCCGATTGCCTACTCCGCCGGCGGCATCAAGGCCATAGCGCTAACCACCATTGCCTCAATTCCCGACTTGATCGAGGGCTCGGGCTGGATTTTGAAAAATGGTGAGTGATGGGACGGGGCGCTGCCCAATTGATCCGCAGGAGTCCCGCCTACATCAAAGTACACGCCCTTCACTCCCAGGGAGGGCTCCACAAAGTAAGCGAAATCTTCCGCGCCCATACCGGTACGCGGATTATCCACAATCATGTCGGCACCGAGGTTCTCAACCAGGGCACTCCGCACCCGCCTGGCGGTGGCCTCGTCATTGATGGTGGGAGGCGTGGTTTCAGTACTTGAATAAATCACCTCGGGCATCAGCTCGGCCGGTACGCCCAGGGATGCGGCCACACCGTCTGCTACGCGCTTGATCGCCGCCAGCAAGGTCTTGCGGGTCTCAAAACTGTCCGAGCGCACGGTGAGCTGCATTTCCACCTTGTCACCGATGATGTTGTGCTTGGTGCCACCGTGTATGGCGCCGACGGTAATCACACCGGGCTCCAGGGGACTGATGGTCCGGCTGACAATCGACTGCAGTGAAACCACTATCTGCGCCGCTACCAGCACCGGATCCACGCCCTGGTGGGGGTAGGCGCCGTGAGTGCCCACGCCGTGGACGATGATGTCTACGCTGTCTGAGCTGGAACCGGTGATGGCAAGCGGCACATTGATCTTGCCGGCTTCACCGTCAGCATCCACGTGAAATGCCAGGGCGTACTCGGGCTTGGGAAAGCGCTCGTAAAGGCCATCCTGCAACATAGCCCTGGCTCCCGATATAGTTTCCTCGGCGGGCTGCACGATCAGGACCGCGGTGCCAGACCACGCTGCCTTTCTCTGCATCAGTTGCCTGGCTGTTCCCACCAACGCAGTGATATGCACGTCGTGACCACATGCGTGCATCACCGGAAATTCATCGCCACCAGGTTTTTTTTGCCTTGCCGTTGAAGCATAGGCCAGGCCGGTATCCTCTTGCACCGGCAGGCCATCCATATCGGCGCGGATCATGACTGTGGGTCCCGGGCCATTTTCCAGCACCGCGACCACACCGGTGCCGCCTACTCCCTCGGTCACCTGATAACCCAGGTCACGCAATTCACTGGCCATGCGCCGGGCTGTCTCAAATTCCACGCCCGACAATTCGGGATGTGCATGGAAGTGCTTGAACAGAGGTTCCAGTCGGGTCTGGTAGTCCGCCGCTATGGACTCGGATAACGTCTCCGCCCCGGCCAGGGCTGGAATATTCAATACCGCGAACAGGCAGATTGTTTGAAGCGTACGTTTCATCGGATGACCCTTCCCTTATCTCGAGATTTTATAGTCCGGCCAGCGTACTCACCTCCGACTGACAAATAAAGCACCCAAGGTATTCAAGCCATTTGGCTATTCGCTCGCCAGCTTGTAGTGTCAACACTCCAGGTCATATCAATCTCAATGGAGCACCTACCCCGCAATGCACTTTTCAATCCGTCCCGCCCAGCTGGATGACCTTGATGCCATCCGTGAACTAATGCCTCGCCTTGCCGAGTTCGAGTTACCCCCGGGGCGGGTGGCGGAGCATTTATGGAAAGGGGACGAAAAAATCCTGCTGGCCTGGGCTGAAGGGAAAGAACCTGCTTGTCTTATCCAGGTCGCGGTTAGCGAAGACCAACAAATCCTGGGTGTAGCCATGTCCCGCTTACGAGATGAACTCCTCAGTGGCGAGCCCAGTGCTCACCTGGAAGTGCTCATGGTGGCCAAATCTGCCGAAGGATCAGGCATTGGCCGGGCACTTATGGACGCCGCCGAATCAGCCGCCGCAGAACGCGGCGCCAAATCCATGACCTTGCACGCATTCGCCAGCAACACCCGGGCATGTCGCCTGTACGATGGGCTTGGCTATGACGGAGAACTTATCCGCTACACCAAGAATCTCCCGGACTGAATTGGCAGAAGCATGGCGGATTTCAGTCAGCCTGGACGTTGGAGTTATTACTGTTTAACGGATGACAATACGCTATTGCACCACCGCCTTGCCGCTTTAATGATGATGCCGGTGGGCGTATGACTGTTGCGCCGGACTGCTCATCTGGTCAGACTCAGGCGAACGCCACAACGACACTCCCTGGAGAACCGGGCTAATGAGATTGTTACCGCTTATCGTTTTGTCATTCATGATTGCCGCCGGGCCTGCGCTTGGAGCCACCACCAAGGATGCCTCCGCATTACCCACCATTGCCAAGCAGGTGGCGGGCAGCAAGCGAATGGACGGGTTTTTCGACCTCTACTGGGATGGCAACCAGGGACGCCTCTACTTACAGATCGATAACTTCGCCGAGCAATTCATCTATGTCAGCAGCCTGGCCCGGGGTGTGGGCTCCAATGACCTGGGCCTGGATCGCGGCCAGTTGGGTCTGACCCGCCTGGTGCAGTTTCAGCGAGTGGGCCCGCGAGTCCTGTTGATCCAGGACAACACCCAGTACATCGCAGATTCGCAAAACGAGGCCGAAAGACTGGCCGTTGAACAGTCCTTTGCCAACTCCATACTCTGGGGCTTTGACGTGGTAGCCGCCGATCCAGGGGCAGTGCTGGTCGATGCAACAGAGTTCTTCCTGCGGGACGAGCATGGAATTTCACGACGCCTGGGACGTGCCGGAGAGGGCAGTTTCCACGCCGACCCCAGCCGTTCCGCCCTGTACCTGCCCCGCACCCGCACCTTCCCGGACAACACCGAGGTGGAAGCCATGGTGACCCTGGTAGGTGAACCCGCCGGGCCCATCCTGGGCAGCGTCGCACCCGACCCCTCATCGGTAACGGTACACCAGCACCACTCTTTCGTGCGCCTGCCAAAGGCCGGCTACCAACCCCTGCCCTATGACGGACGCTCGGGTTACATGGACGCTTCCAGCAGTTGGGTCAATGGCACGGTCTTCGATTTCGCATCGCCTATCGGCGAGCCAGTCATGAAAACCCTGACGATCCGCCACCGGCTGGCCAAGAAAAATCCCGCTGCCCCGATAAGCGAGGCCGTGCAGCCCATCGTGTACTACCTGGATCAGGGCGCACCGGAACCGGTACGCAGTGCCTTGATGGAAGGCGCCTCCTGGTGGAACCAGGCGTTTGAGGCGGCAGGCTACAAGGACGCCTTCCAGGTGAAAATGCTGCCCGCCGATGCCGACCCCATGGACGTACGTTACAACGTCATCCAGTGGGTACACCGCTCCACCCGTGGCTGGTCATACGGGGCCAATGTAAACGACCCGCGTACCGGTGAGATCATCAAGGGACATGTTTCTCTGGGCTCACTCAGGGTCCGTCAGGACTATTTGCTGGCCGAGGGCTTGCTGGCGCCATACGAAGATGACAACGTCCCGCCGGAACTGCTGGAATTCGCCCTGGCGCGAATCCGCCAACTTGCTGCCCACGAGGTAGGTCACACCCTGGGTCTTGAACACAATTTCGCGGCCAGCGCCAACGACCGGGCCTCGGTGATGGACTACCCGTTCCCCCTGGTGAAGATCGGTGAAAACAAGACCGTCGATGTATCTGATGCCTATGGCGTGGGAATCGGCGCCTGGGACAAGCGTGCAATCCTGTATGGCTACCAGGACTTCCCTGTGGGGGTAGACCCGGCGGCCGAACGCGAGCGTATCCTGGCCGAGACATTCGCCTCGGGACTGAAGTACGTGGCCGACCTGCACGCACGTGGCGATTCCTATGCCAGCACCGCCGGCCCTGCGCATCCCAACGGCAGCCTCTGGGACAATGGTTCAGACTCAGTGGCCGAATTGAATCGCCTGATGCAGGTTCGCCGCCAGGTGATGGCTAATTTCTCGGAAAAGACCATCCGCATGGGACGCCCCATGGCGACCATTGAGGATGTGCTGGTGCCGATGTATTTATTGCACCGTTATCAACTCCAGGCAGCGGCCACCGAGATTGGCGGCGTGGAATTTGACTACGCCCATCGCGGTGACGGCCGACCGGCAAACAAGCCGGTTAGCGCCGAAAAGCAACGGCGCGCCATGGACGCCTTACTGGCAACGCTCCGGCCATACGTGCTGGCCATTGATCCGGCCCTGGTCGCGCTGATCTCTCCCCGGCCGCCCGGCACGCCCAGCACTCGAGAGTTATTCCCTCGTAATACGGGCTATCTTTTCGATCCCCTGGCAGCAGCCGATACCGCTGCCGGCCTGACCCTGGATATGCTACTGGATTCAACCCGTGCTGCACGGATGGTCAACGCCCATTCCCTTGACGCCAGCCTTCCCGATTTCAGTGACCTGGTGGACAGGCTGCTTAAAAAGACCTGGTATGGGGTGAATTCAATTGGCCAGGAAGCGGAGCTTCAACGCGTGGTTAATATGGCCACCCTGCAACGCTTGATAGCACTGGCCGCTGACGGCAATATCCAGCCCCAGGTTAGAGCCATCGCCTATGACCAGTTAAGTGAACTGGCGATCTGGCTGGAAAAACAAAGCCGTCGGAGCCTGGACAACGCCTGGCGGGCCCACTACCGCCTGGCATCTGGCCAGGTAAAGAACCTGCTTGATAACCCGTCGGCCCTGGAGCCCCAGGCACCAATGAAGGCACCACCAGGATCACCTATCTAGCCAAACGAAAAGAGTGAATCCTCCCGGGAAACCGGGCACAAAAAAACGGCAGCTGATTCACGATCAGCTGCCGTTTTTTATTAGATCCAATTAGAAGCTAGAAGCGCCAGCCAAACTCCAGGCGGAAAGCGCTCAGGGTGGGATCTGCCGCGGCTCCACTGCTATCGAGAGTGTAATTATTGTAGCTGAGCTTGAGTATGGTGCCATTTTTCAGCGTATAGCGAACACCCAGGGCGCCGCCATAAGTGAAACTGGTCTCCGTGTACGTGGTGTAATAATTACTGCACACATAGCCCCACCAGGGATGCCACCAGCACCCGGTGACAGGCGGGCCATCCATGACATTTGAATCAACGTAAGTCCAGCCCAGCCCAGCTTCGGCATACGGAGTCAGGGGGCCATCCATAAAATTGTAGATGCCCTTAAAGCGAAAATTCATCTGGTCAAAGCTGTGATTGATAGTCCTGGTGTCATTCGGGTTACTGTCGCTGACCAGAGTTGCCTTGTAATCGGGTCTCAGCCATTCGAAATCCGCACCGATCGCCAGGCGATTGTTGAAGTTATAGCCCATGTTGAAGCCGAAACCCCAGGCACTATCAATATCCACGGACGAGCCACCTTCGGCACCGGCCTTCTCCGAGTCCTGGTAAATGCCGGACAGCGACCATTCCCAACTTCCAGTGCGATCCCGGGAGCTTCCGTAGCCCTGGGCGCTAGCCAACCCGGGAAGCGCGAACAACAGAACCGCTAAAAGTCTGATTTTCATAATTTTCTCTCCAGTCCCTTGGGGTAGATTTAAAAATAAGACGCCGATACTAGACGGATATTTATGGCGAGTCACTGACAACAGACCTTACCGGATAACTATCGCCCCGACCAACGACTTACACTCAAGCACTCAAAAACTGAGCTTTTCTATTTTTTAACTATGCCTCGCCTTGATGGGTCGGCGGCAGGTAAAGCTCAGCTGGAAACCTCTCCGGCATGATACAGTCGGAGGATTATTTGGAAGGTCTCCCGGGTGACCAGAAAATCCAGCGGGACCGTCCATAAAGTCAGCATAAACGAGGTGGACGATGACAGACAAAACCAAGGCAGATTGGCAGGCAGCAGCACAGGCGTTAAAGATCGACGGCAGAGCGTTTATCAACGGTCGCAGCGTGAATGCACTGTCCGGCGAGACCCGCCCCACCTTTAGCCCTGCAGATGGCAGGGAAATCGCACAAGTTGCCTATTGCGGTATCGAAGATGCCGAACTGGCGATTGCCAGCGCACGGGCCGCATTTGAAAGCGGCGTGTGGTCCGGGATGGCTCCATCGGATCGCAAGATGATCATGGTGCGCTGGGCCGGACTGAGCGAGCAACACCAGGACGAACTGGCCCTGGTGGAAGGCCTGGACGTGGGCAAACCCATCGACAACACCCTGAATATCGACGTGGGCGCAGCGGTGCGTACCATCCGCTGGAGTGGTGAGGCCATTGATAAGGTTTACGACGAAATCCCACCGACCCCGGCCAGCAGCCTGGCCCTGGTGCAACGCCTGCCACTGGGCGTGGTCGCGGCAATTGTTCCCTGGAATTTCCCGCTTTCAACCACCGCATGGAAGCTGGCCCCGGCCCTGGCCACCGGTAATTCGGTGATCCTGAAACCGGCCACCAATACCCCCCTTACCGCCCTGCGCATCGCACAACTGGCAGCCGAAGCAGGCTTGCCCGACGGCGTGCTGCATGTGCTGCCCGGATCCGGCGGCTCCCTGGGCAAGCACCTGGCCACCCATATGGATATCGACGGCCTGACCTTCACCGGCTCTACCCCGGTGGGTCAGTTGCTGATGCAGTACTCGGGACAGTCCAACCTGAAACGTACTTTCCTGGAACTGGGCGGCAAGAGCCCGAATATTATTTTTGCCGACGCCAACCTTGAAGCCGCAGCATCGATGGCGGCGGTGGCAGTGTTCTACAACGGTGGCCAAACCTGCACCGCTGGCACCCGTCTGATCGTGGAAGAATCCATTCGCGACCAGTTCCTGGAGATGGTGATTGAGAACGCCAGGGGCTGGATGCCCGGCGACCCCATGGACCCGGCAACCAGCATGGGACCGATGATCGATTCAGGCCAGTTCGACAACGTGGCCGATTACGTGGAGGTGGGCCGTGGAGAAGGCGCCGAGTTGGTGTTCGGGGGCAAGCGATGCATGGCCGAGTCCGGTGGCCATTATCACGAGCCCACCATTTTCTCTGGGGTGCACAACCAGATGCGTATCGCCCAGGAAGAAATCTTCGGCCCGGTAATGTCAGTCCTGACATTCAAGGATGCCGAGGAAGCAGTGAAGATCGCCAATGACTCCATCTATGGCCTGGCCGGCGCGGTGTGGAGCAATAATATCAACACCGCCCACAAGGTGGCCCGGGCCGTACGGGTAGGCACCATGGGCATTAACAACTACTTCGGTGGAGATATGACTGTTCCGTTTGGTGGCTTCAAGCAAAGCGGCAACGGACGTGACAAGTCCATGCATGCCTTCAATGACTACACCGAATTGAAGACCACCTGGATTGAATTCGAATAAATTAGGGAGCCTCTGATTTATTCTGGGCTTAGAAGATTGGGAGCGAAAAAAGTCAGATTCAAGGCGCCAATCCCACGCGATAGTGGTGCTATCGTGAAGATTGGCAACACAGAAGCTGGGTTTTTTGGCCCCAAGATACAAGTTCATGAATATATCAGAGACTCCTTAGTGAACTGACCGCCACCGGGGTGGTCTGATTTACCGAACTAAAATAATTGGGGAATTAATCAGATGAAGAAATTTTTCAAGTGGTTGGGCTTGTCCTTCGGGATGATCCTCAGCCTGGCGGTCCTCGCCGGACTCTGGTTCTGGAATGCACCGCTGCCCAACTTTGACTGGGCACTGAACCGGGCGTTCGCCAAGTCGGTGATGGAAAGTCCGGAAACCTTGACCCAGTTGCACGTGCTGGAGCAGGCGGGCATCACCTTCCACCAGGATGACCTGGACGACGAATCCCAGGCCGCCGGCGACGAATCCCTGGCCAAGATGAAGGAAATCGGGGTGGAATTACGCGGGTTCGACCGCGATGAACTGCCATACCAGCAGCAACTGTCTTACGACATGGTGGACTGGCTGCTGACCCGCATGGAAGACGGTGTCGACAAGTGGCGCTATTACAACTACCCACTGAACCAGATGTTCGGCGTGCAGAGCAACTTCCCCAGCTTCATGGAGTCCGCCCACGCCATCACCAGCGTGGGTGATGCCGAGGATTACAACACCCGGCTGTCAAAGCTGGGCGTGAAGTTCACCCAAATCATGGAAGGCCTTAGGATTCGTGAAGAAAAAGGCATCCTGCCGCCCACTTTCGTGGTCGACAAGGTGCTGGATGAAATGGTCAACTTCGTGGGCGTACCCGCCTCCGAAAACATTCTCCAGACCTCGTTCAAGACCAAGCTGGAAGAAGCCGGTATTTCTGAGGATGACCAGGCCGAACTGATGGCGGAGAACACCCGCCAGATCGAAAATTCGGTATACCCGGCGTATCAGATATTCATCGATTACTACAATGAAATTCGTCCCAAGACCACCACCGACGACGGGGTCTGGAAACTGCCCAATGGCGACGAGTTCTACGCCTTCATGCTGCAGATGATGACCACCAGCGAAATGAGCCCGGGCGAGATTCATGAACTGGGGCTTTCAGAGGTCGCCAGGATCCAGGGCGAGATGCGGGAAATCCTGGCTGCTGAAGGCTACGACACCAATCGTGCCTTCGGCGAGTTGATGCATGAGATCTCAGAGGAAGAGCGTTTCATGTACCCGGACACGGATGAAGGTCGCGAGCAAATCCTGGCCGACTACAAAACCATCCTGGACGAAATCAGCGCCGGCCTGGACGATTGGTTCAACATCCGTCCGAAAGCCACCCTGGAAGTAGAACGGGTTCCCGAGTTCAAGGAAAAGAGTTCGGCAGGCGCCTACTACAACCAGCCCGCCATGGATGGCAGCCGCCCCGGCATCTTCTACGCCAACTTGTACGACATCAAGGCCACGCCGAAACTGGGTATGCGCACCCTGGCTTATCACGAAGGCATCCCCGGTCATCACTTCCAGGTCGCCCTGGCCATGGAGCAGAAGGAACTTCCCCTGTTCCGCAAGATGGGCCCGTTCATCGCATATGTAGAGGGCTGGGCCCTGTACTCCGAGCGGGTTGCCTGGGAAGCCGGCTTCCAGTCAGATCCCTTCAGCAACCTGGGACGGCTGCAGGCTGAGTTGTTCCGTGGCGTGCGCCTGGTAGTCGATACCGGCATCCATCACTCACGCTGGACACGTGAACAGGCCATTGACTACATGCTGGTCAACACCGGCCTGGCCGAGTCAGACGTGGTGGCCGAGATCGAGCGTTACATCGTGATGCCCGGACAGGCCTGCGCCTACAAGGTGGGCATGATAGAGATCATGAAGCTGCGGACACTTGCCGAGAAAACCCTGGGTGATGATTTCGACGTGCGAGAGTTCCATGATGTCATTTTGAAAAATGGCGCCATGCCCCTGGCTATCCTTAATCGGGTCGTGAACGACTGGCTGGCGGAAAAACAGGCCGTCTGAATCAGTAAAATTTTTAAATAACAGCGGCGGTTCCGGGTCTTTTTCTGCATACTTGCAGGACAGATTCGGAACCGCTTTTTTTTGGAGTCCTGGAATATGAAGTCCCGTGAACTACCCCAGTGGTCAGATTTTTGGCAGCAAGGTTTTATCACCACCTTCGGGCCCAGCATGCCCGACAACTACCAGGGAGCCGTCTCTGACTTCTGGCGAGCCCAACTTGCCTCCCTGAACAACGGTGCGCGCATCCTGGATATCGCCTGCGGAAACGGCGCCATTGCAATGATAGCGGCCGGCGTTAGCAAGGAAGCAGGAAAGGACTTCCAGATCACCGCCTGCGACCTGGCGGAGATCAACGAGAATGTCACCGGCAGCGATGACATAAACGAACTGCGCGGGAACATTAAATTTCAGAGCAAGATCGGCAACGAAAAATTGCCCTTCAAGGCAGGCTCGTTTGACCTGGTGGTCTCGCATTACGGTCTTGAGTACGGCGACCTGCCACACTCCATATCAGAAGTTCGCCGGGTGTTGGCACCAGGCGGAACATTCGTCGCCCTGGCCCACCACAGTGACTCTCCTCTTATCCAGGCTGCACGCTCGGAATCCAAGACCTATGTATCGGTGCTGAAGGACCTGAATATCCTTGGCCGGGTCCGGGCCTACTTTGGCGCCCTGGGCAACCCAACCAATCAGCAAGAACTTCAGGATGCCATGATCAAGGCCCGGCCCTTGTCTACCTCGGTGAACGAGGGTGTGGCAACCATGAAGAAGCAATACCCAAACAGCGATTGCGTAAAACAAATCCAGGCGGCGATTAATCACCTGGCCCAGGGTGCGGCACGGGTGGACAGTCGCCACCGGCTGAGGACACTGAACGCGGTTGCCCAGGAATTTGATTTTGCCTCGGACCGACTCAAAGACATGGTCAAGGCGGGACTGGATGACGCCTCGATAGAAAAACTCAAATCCCTCGCCGTAACCTCCGCGTTCAGCCGCGTGTTTTGCCAACCCTTCAACGACGAGAACGGCAAATTGCTGGCCTGGCATATCGAGCTAAGCTAGGCAGCGCATTCCAGATAACCACAACATCGCCTGTTGACGTAAATACAAACTTGACAGATACTTGACTCCTCAACTACTTATCAAGTTAATAATATGCCAAAAATCAGCGGTAACATGACACTCGTCATCGAGCTTTCGTCCCTGCACAGCAGCATCCTGAAACGGGTTGAGGCCCAACTGAGCATCCACGGGATAAGCTTCACCGAGTTCCTGGTGATGCACCAATTGTCCGCCGCTGCAGGCAAGACCCTGCGGCGAATCGACCTGGCCCAAAGCGTCGGACTCAGTGCATCCGGGGTCACCCGGGTTTTAAAACCCATGGAGAAAATTCACCTGGTTGAGAAAGAGAGCAACCCCCGGGATGCAAGGGTGAGCCTGGTGAAACTGTCCGAGCCCGGGGAAGTTGTCTACCGGGATGCCTTCACCAGCGTGGAGCAAAGCGCAGAATCCCTGGCGAAGCCCCTGACAAAGAAACAGCTATCCAGTTTCCTTGAACTGGTAGCGGCCCTTAAATAGATTACCTGCCGGCACCATCTACCGGAATTTCCAGCAAAATGCCGATAAATTCCCGGTTTCGCTTTCCCACAATACCTCCTGAGCCCGTAAACCCGTAGACTAAGTGGTTGATCTTGAATTCATACTTCGAACCCGAACCGAGGACCCAAACCAATGCGTAAATTCCTCTCGCTGATCGCCGGCCTGGCACTTGCATCGCTGGCCGCCTGTTCCCAGACGACTCCTGAGGCGACCTCACAGGCCCCCGCAACCGTGCAGGCCCCCGCATCGACCAATCTCTTGTTGGCCGAGTGGACCGGACCCTATAGCGGCACGCCCGCCTTCGACAAGATGGATATCTCCCTGGCCAAGGACGCTATGGAAACCGGTATGGCCGCTAACCTGGTCGAACTGGATGAAATTGCCAATAATCCTGAACCGGCCACCTTCGAGAACACCATCCTGGCCATGGAGAAAACCGGTGAGTTGCTCAATCGCGCCTATCCCTACTGGGGCATCTGGAGCTCAAACCTGTCAACCCCTGAGTTCCGTGCCATCCAGCAGGAAATGGCCCCCAAGATGGCCGACTTCTATTCAAAAATCCGTCAGAACGACAAGCTGTTCGCCCGGGTCAAGGCCGTCTATGAAGGCGAGGAATTCAAGACCCTGGCATCAGATCAGCAACGCCTGGCGTGGTTGACCTACGACGGTTTTGCCAGCCAGGGCGCGACCCTGCAGGGCGAGGCCAAGGACCGTTACGCAGCGATCAACCAGCGCCTGGCGGAACTGCACACCCAGTTCTCCAACAACGTGCTGGCTGATGAAGAAGGCTATGTGACCTACCTGGACAAGACCCAGCTGAGCGGCCTGTCCGACTCCCTGAAAGCCGTCGCCGCAGCCGCCGCTGAGGAACGCGAACATCCTGGCGAGTGGGCGATCACCAATACCCGCTCCTCCATGGATCCGTTCCTCACCTATTCCGACGAACGTGACCTGCGTGAAACCGTATGGCGCACCTACTACAGCCGCGGCAACAACGGTGACCAGTACGACAACAACGCCCTGATTGCCGAGATCCTGAAACTGCGTGACGAACGCGTGGGCTTGCTTGGCTATGACAACTACGCCCAGTGGCAACTTCAGAACCGCATGGCCAAGACCCCCGAGCGGGCCATGGACCTGATGGAGGCCGTATGGCCGGCAGCCATTGCACGAGTCGCTGAAGAAGTGGCTGACATGCAGGCGATTGCCGATGCCGAAGGCGCCGACATCACCATTGAACCCTGGGATTACCGCTACTACGCCGAGAAAGTTCGCAAGGCCAAGTACGACCTGGATTCAGACCTGGTGAAGCAGTACCTGCAACTGGACAAGCTGCGCGATGCCATGTTCTTCGTGGCCGGCGAGTTGTTCAACTTTAAGTTCACCCCGGTACCCGAAGGTTCCGTGCCGGTGTTCCATCCTGACGTGATGGTCTGGGAAGTCACCGACCGCACCACCGGCGATCACATCGGCCTGTGGTACCTGGATCCCTTCGCCCGCACCGGCAAGCGTTCTGGCGCCTGGGCCACCAGCTACCGCTCCCACGAGACGTTCAACGGCAAGAAGACCGTGCTGTCTTCCAATAACTCGAACTTCTCCAAGGGCGCACCGGGCGAACCCGTCCTGATTTCCTGGGACGATGCGGAAACCTACTTCCATGAATTTGGCCATGCCCTGCACTCCCTGTCCTCCAAGGTGGCCTATCCCAGCCTCAACGGCGGCGTGCGTGACTACACCGAGTTCCAGTCCCAGTTGCTGGAACGCTGGCTGACCACCGACAAGGTCATCGACCAGTTCCTGGTGCACTACCAGACCGGCGAGCCCATGCCTGCCGAACTGGTACAGAAGATCAAGAAGGCAGCGACCTTCAACGAGGGCTTCAAGACCACCGAATACCTGGCCTCTGCGCTGATGGACATGAAGTTCCACACCGTCGATCCCACCGGTATCGATCCCCAGAAGTTTGAAGCCGAGACCCTGGCTGCGCTGCATATGCCAAAAGAAATCCCCATGCGTCATCGCACCACGCAGTTCGGGCATATCTTCTCCGGCGAGGGATACTCTGCTGGTTACTACGGCTACATGTGGTCAGAGGTATTGACTGCCGATGCCGCCGAGGCCTTCGCAGAAGCCCCCGGTGGTTTCTACGACAAGGACGTGGCCAGGAAGCTGGTTGATCACCTGTTCTCGGTGCGTAACGCCGTGGATCCGGCCGATGCATACCTGTTATTCCGCGGCAATGAAGCCAGCATTGCTCCGCTGATGCGTGACCGGGGCTTCCCGGTACCTGAAGGCGTCAAGTAAGAACAAAGACGGCAGTCCGGACACCCGGACTGAGTAATACAAAAGGGCGAATCTGCCATGCGGATTCGCCCTTTTTCTATCCTGGTAATCAATAAAAAGGCGGGCCCGTTACCGGACCCGCCTTTTCCAAAAAACCTCTTACCGCTAGTGCCAGTGCTGGTGCTCCTCCGACCAGACCTTGCCCGCTTCCTTGGGCGGCTCCTGGATATAACTGTCGTCATAGTGCAAGAACCTGGAAACACCCACTATCAGGCCAATACCCAGAATGCCCAGCACCACCCACATCAGGAGCTTTTGGCCAAAAGTGTCTGATGCCTGATGATGGCCCAGGCAACAGGCTTTGTACTTTTTACCACTGCCGCAGGGACAGGGATCATTGCGTCCTGTTTTCATCGTCTAAAGTCCTCGCAACGCATCGTTACCCGATCACGGACACCCGGTGCCCGGATTCTGAAATGTCTTGTCACCGAGTATACGACTATTTATCCCCGCTCCAGACTCGGTAATTACCACAATGGAGCTGACCCCGGCTCATACCCGGGCAGAAACCCCGCAAAACCCGTGCCCCAATACCCGGCACTTCCCGTATGATGCTGTTCTTTGCCTTCAAACCTGCGGAATTTAATGACCTCCCCCGATACCCTCCACAACACCCTGCGCCAGGTATTTGGCCTTCACGAATTCCGGCCCCAGCAGCAGGAGATCATCGAGAACCTGATCAATGGAGAGGATGCCTTCGTATTAATGCCCACCGGGGGCGGAAAATCCCTGTGCTATCAGTTACCAGCCCTGCTGCGCCCGGGTGTGGCACTGGTGGTGTCACCGTTGATATCCCTGATGAAAGACCAGGTGGATGCGCTGGTCGCAAATGGGGTAGCCGCCGCCTACTACAACTCCACCCTTCCCGCCGAGATGGCACGGATGGTATTGGCAAGGTTACACGCGGGAGAGCTTGACCTGTTGTACGTGGCGCCAGAAAGAATGATGAACCCGGGATTCCTTGACCGTCTTTCGGAAATCCCGATTTCCCTGATCGCCGTGGATGAAGCCCACTGCGTATCCCAGTGGGGACATGATTTCCGACCCGATTACGCCGCCCTGGGGGCACTCAGAGAACACTTCCCCGGGATACCACTGCTGGCCCTCACCGCTACTGCCGATACCCACACCCGGGAAGACATCGTGAGCGTTCTGGGGCTGGAGCATGCCGCCCGCTACGTGGCCAGTTTTGACCGTCCCAATATTCGCTACACGGTGCTGGAAAAACACAAGGGTATGGACCAGCTAACCAAGTTTCTTAAAACCCAGGAAAACGACTCGGGCATCGTGTACGCCCTCTCCCGAAAGCGCACCGAGGAACTGGCCACTCACCTTGAGGTCCAGGGCATGTCGGTAGCCGCTTACCACGCGGGTCTTCCCGCGGCAGTTCGCCAGGACGTCCAGGAACGCTTCATCAAGGATGACCTGCAGATTGTGGTGGCCACGGTAGCCTTCGGCATGGGCATCGACAAACCCAACGTGCGCTATGTGGTGCATTACGACATGCCCAAGAATATCGAGGGCTATTACCAGGAGACCGGGCGCGCCGGCCGCGACAGCCTGCCCTCGGAAGCCCTGCTGCTGTTCGGCGCCCAGGACGTGGGCAATGCCCGGCGCATGCTGGAGCAGAACCAGAACCCGGAGCAGCGTCGAATCGAGACCCACAAGCTGCAGGCCATGGTCGGGTTTGCCGAGAGTCTCACCTGTCGCCGCCGGGTTTTGCTGGGCTATTTCAGCGAGCACCTGGCCGAGGACTGTGGCAACTGCGATATATGCCTGAATCCGCCGGAGACCTTCGATGCTACGGTGGAAGCTCAAAAAGTGCTCTCCTGCGTGTACCGGGTAGGCGAGCGATTTGGCATCAAGCACGTGGTGGACGTGCT
>UPTN01000355.1_pt1 | contig 24577 bp, 20 predicted proteins | sample 2160111 | NCBI WGS metagenome assembly UPTN01 (sample SAMN06265058, study PRJEB28932) | marine metagenome | isolation source: Columbia River Estuary | place: USA:Columbia River Estuary, USA | collected 2014-05-05
ACGTCAGGATCGTGATGATTGCATGATTGCGCTAGTCCAGAAACTGTACTGGATCAGGTCAGAACAGCGCGTTAGGCTTATGAGCACCAGTTTTTCAAGCGCAAAGGAGATACAAATGCGAGGCGGATACAGTCAGTTTTGCCCAGTCTCAATGGCAACAGAGGTGTTGTGCTCACGATGGACCCCGCTCGTTGTTCGGGAATTCCTGTGTGGCAGCACACGGTTCAACGACCTGCGACGTGGGCTACCGCGTATGTCCCCTACTTTACTCTCAAAACGCTTGGATGAACTGGAAGAGGCAGGCGTGATCACTTCTTTAAAAGGAACAAGCGGATCTCGAGAATACAGCCTTACTGCCGCCGGAGAGGAGCTTCGGCCAATTATCATGGGAATTGGGGCTTGGGGCCAAAGATGGGTTGAAAGTGCTCTGTCTTTAAACAACCTGGACCCCGAGTTGTTGATCTGGGACATGCATCGAGGGCTGAACATAGACCCGCTTCCGTCAAGACGAACCTGCCTTCAATTTGTGTTCAATAATCTACCGGAAGACAGACAAAACTACTGGCTCGTGGCGGATCCCCAGTCTGGCGTCGAAGCCTGCTACAAGGACCCTGGTTATGAAATTGATCTATTTGCCGAGTGCAGTCTGCGAACAATGACGGCGATTTGGATGGGTCTGGATACGGTAAATAGGGCCGAGATCGACGGACGAATGGTTTTAACAGGACGGCGAGAAGTCGTTTCACGTATGCAAGAATGGCTTGGTCTCAGTCCGTTCAGCACTGTTGAGCGAATGGCAGGTTAGTCTAAGATTTGTGGCTGCGGCGATCGATGTGCATGGCTACTGTTCGCGTGACGCCAAGCAGCGCATTTGTATTGATTTTCCCGGCCGGACTTGGTCGATTGATCCCGCCAGTGTGATGTATGAAAAATCATCCAGTTATGTATGAAAAATACTGCCACAAGGTTACAAAATTAGAGAATTGCGATGCGTTCGAACCTGGGCCAAGATGATCTTGTAAGGTTATTAGTGACGTTTGTTTATCGAGTTTTTGTAGTGAGTTTGTCGCGGTTTTGCGACGCGTTTTGTAAGTATTTAAAATTGCCAGTGAGCGCCAAATTGTTTTGTTGGCGGCTGTGACTGCGAGCCAAAAGTTTTTCTTGGTCGCATGGGCTCTGTGATTTGATGATGGCATCGTTTGCGGTCAATAGTCACAGACACTGTTAACGAGTAAAAAGGCGGAATACGGGATGATACAAGCGACCGTTCCATTTAATAAAAGACTAAAGCAGATCGTGCATCGTCACAGTAAAATGTCCAATGGCATTGTGCGAACCGTAAATGCCCAAGGATTGATCGTTGCGCGTCCTAAGCACTATAAACCCACATTCCCGCTCAAAAGCCTTTTGATTGTTCTTGCCGTTGGCTTTTTGCTGAAAGGGTTCTTGTTGGCCACCTTGGGTGATGCTGCTTACGCACAGCGTATTGCGGAGATGCAAACAGGTTCGATGGTCGAGCAGATTGGCGCGGTGGTCATGCAGGCTGATGCGCTGACAACGATCGTCGCAAATGGCATAGCCACGACATTGCTTTAAAAATGAGTTCATGAAGTAAAAGCAACGCTCTCGCACGGGGCGGCTTTTCTTCCTAGCGACTATTTATAGTGGGGTTCGCGTGTCCGCGATCCCCTTCATGTACCTGTGATGCATGCAACATTCGTTTTGTTGTTACACGTGCTGTCGTTGAGGCTTGCCACTGCTGTTGCTCTGAACCTGAAGCCCGCATTCGCTGCAGGATGCTCCGCTTTTGCAGCCAAAAGACGTCAACCAACACTTGTACAAGTGACCCCTAAACCTCCCTCCATATTGCAATCTCCTTTGCTAGAAGCCCGCTCAGCGTCTCTTTGTGCCGGAATTATCCTGCGCCCCAAGTTCTAACAAAAACCGACATCGAACACGGCTGTGCATCAGTCCAAATTAGGTTTTGCCAAACGGGTGAAAAAAATCAATCTTGGAACCAGGAGGCTTTATTGCAATGAACACGGACCAAACATCCCTCCCCACCACGCCCGACGAGCTTGACGCGCTTTTTGCAAAGATGTTCAAGAAAGAGAGCAGGGAGTATGGCTTAGCGTTTCAGCCGCGCCCTTCCGACATAATAATTGCGCCTTTTGCCAAGTGTGGCACCACATGGTTGCAGCAGATCGCCCATGGTTTGCGGACACGGGGCAGCATGGACTTCGAAGAGATCAGCAATGTGACGCCTTGGATCGAGCTTGCTTTCGATCTTGGCATTGATCTGGATGCTGTCCAAGTGGCCGAACCGCGGGTTTTTAAAAGTCATCTCAGTTGGCATGACGTACCCAAGAACGCGCGCTATATCGTTTCGTTCCGCGCTCCAAGCGATGCATTCATATCGGTCTACCGCTTTTTTGAAGGCTTTATGTTTGAACCCGGGACGATAGATTTGGACACGTTCTTCCGATGGCGCAACCCGCCAGAAAAGATGGGCGAGCGAGGGTACTGGCATCATTTGGCTTCATGGTGGGAACAACGGAACAATCCCGATGTTTTGCTGCTGTGTTACGAAGATATGCTGGCAGACCTGCCCAACACGGTACGGCGCGTTGCTGCGTTCATGGACATTCCGCTAGATGGCGAACTGTTCGCCTGCGTCGAAAGACAAGCTTCCAGGAAGTTCATGCTGGAGCATAAAAACCAGTTCGATGAGGCACCCTTTCGGCGCCTGACATCTCAGCGAACGGGTATCACTGTTGATACGAATGCCTACAAGGTCACAGCTGGCGCACGTGACGACCCGAAATATCAACTTGCAGCGGTACACAAACAAAAGCTTGAGGAAATCTGGCAGACGCAGATCCTTAACCGGTTCGGGCTAGAGGACTACGAAGATCTTAGGACTGCAGTGCGAGCCCTGCACCAAACCAGATAAACGTATCGCCAACAGGTATCTCGGGAAACATCCTTATTGGCTGCTGTATTTCGCATTGTGGCCATTGTTCTGGCAGTTTCCTGAAACCTGACCCGCTGCACGCGCGCGGTCACAAACACTTACTACGGCCTGAAGATACGAAATCTACTTTCTGTGCTATGGTGCGCAAAACAAGGGTGCCAACTATGCGAGATCGTACATCCGAACTCTCCAGTTATCGCTGGATCGTCGTCAGCGCCGCTGCACTTATCCTTGCACTGGCAATGGGTTCGATCGTCAACGGGATGTCGGCCTATGTCGTTCCATTGGAGAATTTGCACGGATGGGATCGTGCCGACGTTTCTTTGATCAATGTTTCCGGCATTATGGGTTTGGCTTTCGGAGGCCTTTTGATGGGCAGCATTGCGGATCAGTTTGGCACGCGGTTGGTTGTACTGTTTGGAAGCACTGTAATGGGGCTTTCTTATCTCATTTCGGCTTTGGCAGACCAATTGTGGCAGTACTATTTGCTGATGTTTATTGCGGGGTTTTTCGGTGCGGCTGGGATATTTGCGCCAATAATGTCTCTTGTCGGGAAGTGGTTTCCGATCGGTGCGGGTTTAGCGATTGGGATTGCGTCGGCAGGGCAGGCACTTGGACAAGGGTTTGTACCTTTCGGTTCGGCTGTCCTCATCAATTCACTAGGCATTTCCTCCGCACTTGCCATCACGGGCGGGATGATGCTGGTTGTGCTACTGCCTCTTGCTGTTCTCCTCAGACCTGCAGAGGTGACCAAAGGTGGTCCAGCCAGTGCCGTTGTTGATAAAGCGTATCCGCCAATCCGGTTGGTCGTGCCGATGATGTGTCTTGCCATATTTCTGTGTTGTACCTGTATGTCTGTGCCTCTCATGCATCTTGTTCCTTACATTCAAGGCCATGGTTATTCTGCAGATCAAGCAGGAGGAGTGATCTTTCTGATGCTCATGGTAGGTGTCTTAGGGCGCGTCGCATTTGGCAAACTGGCTGATATCATTGGTGCAATCCCTGCTTATATGACTGCGACGGCATGGATGACGCTGCTTATTTATGGCTTTATTCTGATAGACGACCTTTCAGCCTTTTACATTTATGCGCCGATCTACGGTTTCGGCTATGCGGGTGTGATGACCGGCGTGCTTGCGACAGTTGCCGCCCACACGCCACCCGCGCAGCGAGGTTTTGCAATGGGCGTTGTGACAATGTTTGGCTGGTTCGGGCATGCAAATGGCGGTTTCTTGGGTGGATACCTCTACGACATGACCAACGGCTATGCCGCGGCATATGGAATTGCAGCTTTCGCTGGTGCATTGAACTTGCTCGTTGTCGGAACACTCCTTTGGAAGATACGCGGTCCGGGCGAAACCAGTCCTGCAACAGCATAGCCCCAATGCGCGCACCCCAGTCGGCAGACGCCACTAAATCTGTTTTAACTACGGGCGCTTGTTGTTAGCGTGAAACAAATCTGCGTGGCCTGCTTTCCGAGGCGGACGCGGGTGCCAATGCGACGAAGGATTACAGCATGAAACTAGCAACACCGCACTTTCAAGCACCCGACGACGCAGATGCACGGCGCGCGATTGCCCCTGTCATTTGCTATCCGCCAGACGCGCTTGCGCCAGCAAATCTTGGGCATCTCGCTGATCTGAGGCAGAATGCCGTTAAGTCCGCAGAGGTTATGGTATCTCCGCGAACCGCCGCATGCATTGACGTGCCTGCTGGATGTTTTTTCCGGATCGTTTCAGTTGAAGGTTCGCAAGTGGGCGATCTAAACTTGTGGAGCAAAGCGGACATCACCGAACGGTTTTACTCTGGCAAAACACGCGCGCTGCACGGCACGCATTTGTCCACGGGTGACCGCATGTGGTCAAGTTTTCCAAACTTTCGGCCAATGGCGACGATTACCGCTGATACACTTGATTGGTATGGGTTCGATGATTTCGGAGGATCAGTTCATGATGTAATCGGGACACGGTGCGATCCATATACGGGTCAACTGCTGTCTGGCAAAAACTATCATAACTGCTGCCACTCGAATTTGACACGCGCTTTGGCAGACTATTGCGACCTACCGCTGCCAGTCGCCGAAGCTCATGTACACGATGTGCTCAATGTTTTTATGTGTACCGGATTTACCCGCGATACAGGTCAGTACTTTATGAAAGCGAGCCCTGTTCGACCCGGTGACTATCTCGAATTTTATGCAGAAATTGATTTGATACTGGGCCTGTCGGCCTGTCCGGGTGGCGATTGTTCGCAAGAACATTCGTCGGATGTTGCCGCTTGTTTTCCACTACAAGTCGAGGTCTTCGATCCCGGCGCAGAAGCCCGCGCTTTGCATGAAACGCCGCAGCCGTCATCTTATGATCGGAGCCATGGCACATAGTAAACAGCTGGTTCTTTCTGAAACCGTTGTTCATCAAGAGGTGCAAACCCTCAACCTTTCGGCCTTTCGGCTTCGGTAGAAAAGACCGATGGGGACGCCGCAGGACTGGCTGCAAAGTGTCCCTTTGCCTTGGTCCGTTCCCGCGTATCCACCGCCAAACGGTAGACCGTGAATATCCCCAGCAACAACAACACCAACCCGATGAACAAGAACAGGCCGCCTTCCCGATCGCCGCTCATAAACAGTGATGCCGCGGCAGGTCCGATCGTTGCCCCGATTGAGTACGCCAAGATCAATCCGCCGCTTGTTTCGACCATCTGCTCGTTGGGCACGCTGTCGTTGGCGTGCGAGATGCACAGCGCATAAATCGGGATCATCAGCGCGCCATGCATCACAGCCAGCACCAACGTCGGCAGTCCAGGTGACGCCGCATCAAAGCCGATCGCCAGACCCGAAACAACAGTCCCGCTGGATACGCACGCTATCACGATGCGCCGATCAATCTTGTCGGATATCCACCCCAGCGGCCATTGCGATAGGGTGCCGCCCAGAACGAACGCCGCCATCAAGAGCGCAATATCGGCGGTGATCATGTCTCGTCCTTGCGCAAAAACAGGCCCGAGCGACCAGAAAGCGCCTTCGGCCATGCCAGCAAACAAACAACCCACGACACCAACGGGTGATGCTGCGTAAAGCTTGCGTAGGTCTAGCCGCGCCGACGGGATCGGCGTTGGACTTGAAGTCGGCGTAAGGCTAAGTGGCACAATCGAAAGGCAAATCAAAATCGCCACGACAAGAAACAATGTAGCTCCGCGCGTGTCCGATGCATTGACCAACAGCTGACCAATCATCGTTACAATATTTGTCACAATGATATAAACCGACAACACCCTGCCCCGGTTGCTATTGGACGAGGTGTCGTTAAGCCAGCTTTCTACGACGATATAAATGACGGCAATACAAATGCCACTGACAACGCGCAAAGCGCCCCAGAACAGCGGATCAACGTAAAGCGGAAATGCCAGAAAAGTGGCTGTAAGCAACGCAGTTAAGCCAGTAAATGCACGCACATGCCCGACCGTACGGATCAACTGTGGTCCAACGAAACAACCAATTGTGAAACCGCCAAAATATGCGGTTCCCAACACCCCGATAAGGGCCGCAGAATAGCCTTCTTGCCCAGCGCGAATTGGCATGAGGGTCTGGAACAGCCCGTTGCCAGCAAAAAGCAGACCCGCGCAGATCAGGATTGTAGCAATCGCCAAGAAAGACGAAGTCTGATGGGTCTTCGTCATGCAAGTTTGCCTTCTTGTGGCAACTTATGCGTCACCGTTACTTTTACTCGCTGAAGATCGCGAGTCTAACGCTGAAAGATAACAGGAAACCAGTCCTCGCGCAAAACCTGACCCGGTGTCATATCGTGGCCCGGAAACGGCGGTGATGTCGGCCCTGCTCGCTCGACATAACGTGCATCGTCACCCACCAGACGCAGTGAAAAAGCGCGCCGTCGCGTGTCTGTTGTGTTCCCCCGCGCGCCATGCAGTGTTCCGAAGTTAAAAGCGACTGCATCGCCCGGTTCCATTTCCCATTCCTTGATGTCCATGCCTTCCGCATCAGGATCAGGCACGGCCATGTAGTCATCATCATTGGGATAAAAACTGGTCTCGGCCAGCCAACGCGTTGGCAGCACCGGCTTTTCCCAAGCATGACTCCCCGCTACACATCGCAGGCTGGCCCCTTTGACCGCGTCCATTGGCGACCAGAAGCTGACGTTCTGTATGCCATCGACGAAGTAGTAAGGTCCGTCTTGATGCCAAGGCGTTGGTTTGGATGTGCCCGGTTCTTTTACCAGAACATGATCGTGGAACACCTGTACGCGATCAGATGACATTAGATCAGCCGCAACAGCGCCTGCCGCAGACGTTCGGATGACGTCTTCGAATTCAGCGATGCGCGTCCAGTTGCAATAATCATCAAAGAACCGCCCGCCCTCGCCTTCTTTCAGGTTCTCGGCGGCATAGGGTCCGGGTTCGTTCATGTTCCTCTCAATGCCTGCGCGGAGCGTGTCAACGTGGTCTGCGAACAAGCCTTTGATCACGACAACGCCGTCGCGCTGAAATGTGTCGACGTGGTCTTGTGTGATGAGTGGGTGCATGTGGTGTGCCTTTCGTGGTTGCACGGAAGCTACGGCAGGATATATTTAACTTCCAATAATAATATATCATATTATTATTAGCCTGATGCTATACTTAACCCTGCGCCAATATGAATACCTAGTCAGTGTTGCCGATACAGGCAGCCTGACAAAAGCTGCCGCGCGATTGAACGTGTCACAACCATCGTTGTCCGTCGCTATCACCCGCGTCGAACAACGACTGCGCAATCCGCTTTTCATTCGTGGCAAGGGCGCTGCGATTGTGCTGACCCCTTACGGGCACAACATCGTCGCCAAAGCCCGCGCGGTTCTGGAACTTGCAGCAACGATAGAACAAGAAAACGACCCCTCACCTACCTGCGTGTTGGGCTGTTTTGAAGACATCGCACCTTGGTATCTGGCACCAGCGCTTGATCACTTAAGCACCACCTTTCCTGACATTTCTTTTCAAGGGCGCGAGGGCCGTTTTGCGGACATCGCCCGCGATCTGACCGAAGGGCGTATGGATATAGCGATTTCCTATGATGTCGGCTTCGCGGGTCCGTTCAACAGGTACAAAATCAAGGATGTTGCTCCCGTGGCGTTTCTCGCGACGGATCACCCTCTTGCACAGAAACAGACGGTGGATCTTACTGACCTCGCGCTGGATCCGCTGATCCTGTTTAGCGAAGACCTATCCGAAGGCTATATGCGCGATTTGTTCGAGCGGGTAAAAATTGCACCCACGATACAGCAAAAGGTGGCATCGCTTGAAATGATGCGATCGCTTGCTGCGCATGGTGTCGGGGTCGGTATCAGCTATTCACGTCCACCAAACGACATCAGCTATGATGGCAAGCGCCTTGTCACAGTGCCGATCAGCACGCCCGAAGCACAAACAGAAATCAGTCTGATATGGTCCGCCCGACGCCGTGAAAGTCCTGTATTTGAAGACATTCTCAAAGCACTCAGCGTCACAGCACCGTTCTAAGATGATATCCTGGCGTAAACAGCAAGCGCACCTTGGTCACCGACGCCTTGCCATCCCATGTGAGTCGATCAATTGCAAAAGCGGCACTTTGCGCAGGAACACCAAGGATATCCGCGTCATCCTGACCTACCTGTACTGCAGAAAACGCAATCTCGCCGTGCGTATAGGGTGCGTGTTTGAGCAACCATTCATTCGCGCTAACTTCTGCAAATCCCTCGGATTTGGCTTGCGGCACCACGAGCGTGTTGATCCACCGATCCTCGATCGCGTAAGGCGCATCATCTGCAAGGTGCAAGGCACGCACATGCAGCAATGCATCAGTACCGCTGGTTTGCATCGCGCCACAAATGGTAAGGGATGGAATGACTTGTTCGCGGTCAATCAACTGATAACCGTATTTGCTACCGCGCGCTTCGACTTCATGGCGAATGACAGCAATGTCGAGCGTGGCTTTTGCCACCGGCTGCGCGGCCACCCGCGTGCCCGCCTTGCGCTTGCGGTCCAGTAGTCCGCTATCGGCCAAAGATCGCAATGCGCGGTTCACTGTGGATCGTGCGCAACCGAACTCTATCGCCAAGTCAGCCTCGTTCGGAATCAAATCACCTGGCTTCCATTCGCGGGCATGTATGCGGCGTAAAACCTCGTCCTGCACGCTTTGCCAATTTCGAAAAGTCTCTGCGTTCATAAGGCGTCTTTCAGGGCGTCAATTGTGCGTTTGTAGGCGGCAATGATTGCGTCACGTGCGACGTGATGACCGCCCATTACCATATGGCGACCCGCAGACCAAACGTCCTGAACAAGTCGATCATCACCTGCGAAAATCCATGCATCCAACGCTGTGTCCCCGCTTCGACCCCAAAGGTGTTCGGACGTAGTATCAAGCGTCAACATATCCGCCCAAGCGCCGACTGCGATCTTACCTGTATCGCGGCCTGCGGCCTGCGCGCCGCCTTGCAGAACGTCATCAAACATCCGCCGTCCCGTCGACTTATCCAAACTTGCCAACGCCGCACGCGTCCCGTCGCGCAAGCGTTGCGAGTAATCCAATGTCCGCAATTCCTCGCTTAGTGAAATACGGATGTTGCTGTCTGATCCAATGGCGTAAGTCCCTGCGTGGTCAACCCAGCGGATAGCGTCGAATATTCCATCGCCAAGGCTGCTTTCTGTGATTGGGCAAAGCCCTGCCACAGCGCCTGATCGGGCAAGCGCAATGGTTTCGACGGGCGTCATTTGCGTGCAGTGGATCAAACACCAACGATCATTCAACCCCATATTGTCCAGCGCCCACGTGACCGGACGTGCGCCCCAATGCTGTTCGACTTCGGCGACCTCTGCCCTTTGTTCGGCCAAATGCATGTGGATTGGACCCGTTGGGAATGCGGCATGATACGATTTCAGATCGTCGATCCCGACGGCACGCAGCGAGTGGGGGGCTACACCCACGTTGTTATCGGCAGACCCGCTTTTGAGTCCGGTTGACGCCGCATCATGCAAGGCTTGAAACTGCCCGAAAGTATTTCCGAACCGAATTTGTCCTGCTGTCAAATCGCGCCTGTCGCAGCCGCCAAACTGATAGTGTACGGGCAACAAACACAACCCCATTCCGGTCTGGTCCGCCGCTGCCAGTACCCGCGAAGATGTTTCTGCGATGTTGTCATAGGGCACCCCACCCGGTTGGTGGTGCAGATAATGGAACTCAACCGAAGCCCCATATCCTGCCTCAAGCATTTCCATCTGCACGAATGCGGTGATCGCTTCGATATGGTCAGGCGTCAGACGATCAAGAAAGCGGAACATCAACTGACGCCATGTCCAGAAACTGTCGCTTGGGTCAGGACCACGCCGTTCGGTAAGGCCAGCCATCGCACGTTGAAACGCATGGCTATGGACGTTCACTGGCGCAGGCAAAAGCAACGAAACGCGCGTACCTTGCGCAGGTGCGCCGGCTTGCACGGCACCGATACGTCCGTTCACATCTATATCAATGCGCACGTCCGCTGCCCAACCTGAAGGCAACAAAGCCGTTTCCGCCCAAATCGTCTGCATGGCTCACTCCGCTTGACATATTATTATGTATGCACATAAAAACATTAAGTACACTTATTTGCAAGTGAGTCGAACCAATGCTGCTAACGAACGCCCAAATCGTGACCCTGCAGGACAATCACAGCTACGGTCTAATCACCGGCGGCGCTGTAGCCGTTGAAGGCGAACGGATTGCATGGGTCGGTCCAACAAGTGCCATCCCCGACATTTACCGTGCAGGTCCGGTGCATGATCTGGACGGCAAGCTGATCACGCCCGCTTTGATCGACTGCCACACCCATGTGGTTTTTGGCGGCAACCGCGCGGCCGAATTCGAACAGCGCCTGAATGGTGCAAGCTACGAAGACGTCGCAAGAGCCGGTGGCGGGATTGTCTCGACAGTTACCGCGACAAGAACGGCAACAGAGGAACAATTGCTTTCAGATGCGCTCAAGCGGGTTGACGCGCTGATCGCTGAAGGTGTGACCTTGATCGAAGTGAAATCCGGGTACGGCCTAGACCGTGAAACCGAATTGAAGATGCTGCGCGTTGCCCGCCAGATTGCGCGGGCCCGCCCCATCGAAGTGCGCACCAGTTTTCTTGGCGCACATGCCGTGCCCGCAGAATACAAAGAACGCCCCGACGCCTATATCGACGACATCTGCATCCCGACACTGCGCGCTGCTGCAGCCGCTGGTCTGGTAGATGCAGTCGACGGGTTTTGCGAAGGGATCGCCTTTGACACCACCCAAATCGCGCGTGTTTTTGATGTCGCTTTCGAACTGGGCCTTCCAGTAAAGCTGCACGCCGAGCAATTGTCCAATATCGGCGGCACGCAATTGGCAGCGCAGTATAACGCGCTTAGCGCCGATCATGTTGAATATGCGACCGATACAGATGCACAGGCATTGGCTGCGTCCGGCACCGTCGCTGTCGTGCTACCAGGCGCATTTTACACGTTGCGCGAAACTCAAAGCCCTCCAATCCAGTCATTCCGCGATCATGGTGTGCCGATGGCGCTGGCCACGGATTGCAATCCGGGCTCGTCACCTCTGACATCGCCGTTGCTGACCATGAACATGGCTTGCACGCTATTCCGAATGACCCCGCTTGAAGCCCTTTTGGGCATGACCGCGCACGCAGCAAAAGCGCTCGGCATTGCAGATCGCGGACGGGTCGTGGCAGGCGCGCGCGCTGATCTCTGCATCTGGGACGTCACACATCCCGCCGAGCTGGCATATCGCATCGGGTTTAATCCGCTTCACAAACGCATTTTCAAAGGGTCGCTATGACAATCACACTCACACCCGGAGCGGCAACCTTGGCGCAACTTCAAGACATCTGGGCGCAGCGTCACGCGGTCGTTTTGAACTCAGGATCGCACGCGGGCATCAAAGCGGCGCAAGCGCTTGTCGCGAAAGCTGCGGCTGGTGATGCCGCCGTTTATGGCGTCAACACAGGTTTCGGCAAACTGGCCAGCGTCAAAATCGCAGCCAAAGATGTCGCGACCCTGCAACGCAACCTGATCTTGTCGCACTGCTGCGGTGTGGGCGAACCGCTGGACGATGCCACAACGCGCCTGATGATGGTGCTCAAATTGTTGTCCTTGGGACGCGGTGCATCCGGTGTCGCGATGACGACGGTGCAGATTATCCAAGACATGCTGGCAAATGGCGTCACGCCCGTGATCCCCGGCCAAGGATCAGTCGGTGCATCAGGTGACCTCGCGCCGCTAGCCCACATGGCCGCCGCGATGATTGGTGAAGGCGAAGCTGTGTTCGGCGGTGTGCGCATGCCCGCCGCAAAAGCACTTGCCAAAGCTGGGCTGACCCCAATTGTTTTGGGTGCAAAAGAGGGCCTTGCCCTTATCAATGGCACTCAGTTTTCAACAGCCTGCGCGCTGGTTGGCTTATGGGGCGCATGGCGCAATGCGGCGACCTGTGTTCTGACATGCGCACTATCGACTGACGCCATTATGGGTTCAACCGCGCCATTGCAGGACGCAATCCATACGCTGCGTGGCCATGCCGGACAGATTGCCGTGGCCCGTGCCCAGCGCGCGCTCATGGAAGGATCAGAAATTCGCGAAAGCCATATGGATGGCGATACCCGCGTCCAAGACCCCTATTGCATCCGCTGCCAACCACAGGTGACCGGTGCCGCGATGGACCTGCTGCACTTTGCAGGACGCACGCTTGAAATTGAAGCAAACGCAGTTACCGACAATCCGCTCGTGTTGGTGGACGACAACCTGATCGTGTCGGGCGGAAATTTTCATGCCGAACCTGTGGGCTTTGCCGCCGATCAGATCGCTGTCGCTATTTCCGAACTTGGGGCAATTGCACAGCGGCGCGTCGCATTGATGGTGGACCCGACGCTTTCATTTGATCTGCCGCCGTTCCTGACGCCTGATCCGGGTCTCAATTCTGGACTGATGATTGCCGAAGTCACAACTGCCGCGCTGATGAGCGAGAACAAGCATCTTGCCAATCCTTGCACCACCGACAGCACTCCGACATCGGCAAACCAAGAAGACCACGTTTCCATGGCCGCCCACGCCGCGCGCCGATTGCTACGGATGAACGCGAACCTGAATGTGATCTTGGGTGTTGAAGCAATGTGCGGGGCGCAGGGCATCGAATTTCGCGCACCTTTGCAGACCAGTCCAGCGCTGAAGTCCGCGATGGCGATCTTGCGCGCACAAGTACCAACAATCGTCGAAGACCGCTATTTGGCCCCCTCGATCGAAGCGGCGGGCGCTTTGGTCGGAAGTGGCGCACTGGCCGCTTCGGTCGATCTCCCTGCATTCGTCAAAGGTCACATAGAATGAAGCCTGTCACAGTTAATCAAGGCAATGGACCCATTGTGCTTGGCTTGCCGCATACCGGGACTTTTGTGCCTGATGATGTCGCGGCAGGACTGAACGACAACGGGCGCAAGTTGGCTGACACCGATTGGCATATCGACCAGCTCTATGGCAGACTTCTGGCAAGCGTCACCACTGTTAAAGCCAATTTTCACCGCTACGTTATTGACGCCAATCGCGATCCGGAAGGGACCAGCCTCTACCCCGGTCAGAACACCACAACGCTGGTGCCGTTCACGGATTTCGACGGGCAGGATATCTGGGATAGCGCACCCACCCATGACGCCGTTGAAGCGCGCCGCGAACAATTTCACGCGCCCTATCACGCCGCTTTGCAAGCTGAACTGAACCGCGTTCGCAACCTGCATGGCGTGGCGATCCTTTATGATTGCCATTCAATCCGGTCAGACATCCCATACCTGTTTGAGGGCACCCTGCCCGACTTCAACATCGGGACGAACGCGGGTGCGACCTGTGCAGCGCAGATCGAAACAGCCACGACAGGTATTTGCAATGCCGCCACCGATTACACCACTACCGTCAACGGCCGTTTCAAAGGTGGGTGGACCACGCGCCACTATGGGCAACCAGCAAAAGGTATCCACGCGATCCAGATGGAACTGGCACAATCCACCTATCTGACAGATCAAGCCGCGCCTTGGGCGTATGACCAAACCAAAGCGGCAAAACTGCGCCCGCATCTGACCGCAATTCTCATCACATTGGCCGCACTGGCCCCGACCCTTGGAGGCACCACATGACCAATCCTCGCCACAACCAGCGCGACATCTACCCCCCAACCGGTACAGAGATCACCTGCAAAAGCTGGCTGACCGAAGCGCCTATGCGGATGCTGATGAACAACCTGCATCCTGATGTAGCCGAGAACCCCCATGAACTGGTTGTTTATGGCGGCATCGGCCGTGCAGCGCGCACATGGCAGGATTTCGACGCGATTGTCGCCGCCCTAAAAGAGCTTGAAGAAACGCAAACATTGCTGGTGCAGTCGGGCAAGCCTGTTGGCGTGTTCAACACCCATAAAGACGCCCCGCGCGTTTTGATCGCAAACTCGAACCTCGTACCGCATTGGGCAACGTGGGACCATTTCAACGAGTTGGATAAGAAAGGCCTGGCGATGTACGGCCAGATGACCGCCGGTTCATGGATCTACATCGGCACACAAGGCATCGTGCAGGGCACCTATGAAACGTTCATGGAAGCGGGCCGACAGCATTATGAAGGCAACTTGACAGGACGCTGGATTTTGACTGGCGGCCTAGGCGGCATGGGCGGCGCACAACCCTTGGCAGCAGTCATGGCCGGAGCATGTTGTTTAGCGGTTGAATGTGATGAAACCCGTGCCGATTTCCGTCTGCGCACGCGTTATGTCGATGAAAAGACCCATGATCTTGATGAAGCGCTCGCAATGATCGACGTCTGGACAAAGGCGGGCGAAGCTAAATCCGTGGCCCTCATTGGCAATGCTGCTGATGTATTCCCCGAGTTGGTCAAACGCGGAGTGAGACCCGATATGGTCACTGATCAGACTTCCGCGCATGACCCAATCCACGGTTATTTGCCACAAGGGTGGACCGTTGCGCAGTGGCGCGAAAAGCAGGAATCTGACCCCAAAGCAGTCGAAAAGGCTGCCCGCGCGTCGATGAAAGTCCAAGTCGCCGCAATGGTGGAATTTTGGAATTTGGGTGTGCCAACACTGGATTATGGCAATAACATCAGACAGGTAGCCCAAGAGGAAGGTTTGGAAAATGCATTCGCTTTCCCCGGCTTTGTGCCTGCCTATATCCGTCCACTATTTTGTCGTGGCATCGGACCATTCCGCTGGTGCGCCTTGTCGGGTGATCCAGAAGATATCTACAAGACCGACGCCAAGGTTAAAGAACTGATCGACGATCCACACTTGCACAACTGGCTGGACATGGCGCGCGAGCGGATCGATTTCCAAGGCTTGCCTGCGCGTATCTGCTGGGTCGGTTTGGGCCTGCGCGACAAGTTAGGGCTGGCATTTAATGAAATGGTGCGGACGGGGGAACTGAGCGCGCCTGTTGTGATCGGACGTGATCATCTCGACAGCGGGTCTGTCGCATCCCCTAACCGCGAAACAGAGGCTATGAAGGACGGCAGCGACGCGGTTTCCGACTGGCCGCTTCTGAACGCGATGCTGAACGTGGCGGGTGGTGCCACTTGGGTTTCGTTGCACCACGGCGGTGGCGTTGGTATGGGCTTTTCGCAACATTCTGGCATGGTCATTTGCTGTGACGGGTCCGAAGATGCAGACAGGCGTATTGCCAACGTGCTGTGGAACGACCCTGCAACAGGTGTGATGCGTCATGCCGATGCAGGCTACGAAGATGCACTGGACTGCGCGCGTGAAAAAGGGCTGAATTTGCCTGGGATTTTAGGAAGGTAATCACATGTTCTTGAAAAACGCTTGGTATGTCGCCGCGTGGGATCACGAGATCACGCGCGATTTGCAACAAATCACCGTGCTGGGTGAAAACATTTGTGTTTTCCGCTCAGAGGCTGGCGATTTGGTCGGGCTCGAAGACGCTTGTCCGCACCGCAAACTGCCGTTGTCCAAGGGTCGTATCAAAGGTGACACGGTTGAATGCGGCTATCATGGGCTGACATTCAACTGTGTGGGCCAATGTGTGTGGGCCCCCGGTGCTGGCGGCATCCCGTCAAACGCCAAGGTCCACGCCTATCCGCTGCACGAAAAATACGGGTTGGTCTGGGTTTGGATGGGCAACCCTGCTCTTGCCGATGTGACTGACATTTTCGAGATCGAAAACTACGACGACCCAGCATGGGGCATCAACCGTGGCGCCGCGATGGAACTTGACTGCAACTATCTGTTGATGTGCGACAATCTGTTGGACCCGACCCATGTGGCGTGGGTGCACCAAAGTAGTTTTGCCACCGCTGCCACCAAAGACACGCCGCTGCGCATCACGAAAACCGGCGATGGAGTCATTGTGCATCGCTGGATGATGGATCACGAACCCGCACCATTCTACAAGAAGGTCGTGGAATTCGAAGGCAACTGCGACCGCTTGCAACACTACGAAGTGCGCTATCCGTCGCATGCATTGATCAAAGCAGTGTTTACGCCTGCTGGTACCGGTGGACCGGATGGGCCGCTGCATGAAAATACCTTTATCATGGACAGCTATAACTTCATGACACCGACGACCGAAGGGCAGACACGGTATTACTGGTTCCAACTGCGCAATATCCGGCCTGACGATGAAGCGCTGTCCAAGATGATGAGCGAGGACGTTCAACACGCCTTTGAAGAAGACCGCGCGGTGCTGAACGAAGTCCAAAAGGGCATGGCGAACAAGACCTCTGCCCATATCGACCTGCCGATTGATGGAGGACAACTACGCTTTCGTCGGCAGTTGCAGGCGATGATTAACGAAGAACAACAGGTCGATCGCCAGATGGCGGAATAGCCTGAGGTTACGCGCCTGGTGAAAACCGCAAGGACAGGCAGGACATACCGCCATCCAGCTTTGCGGCCTCGCTGTTGCCAACCTCGCGCACGTCATAGCCTGCGCTGATCAGTTTATCACGTGTGCGCGGAAATCCTGCAGGCATCACGACCAGATTGTTGAACCGGATCGTGTTCGCACATGCCTCTTCACCCTCGACAGTGTGAATGACTTTGTAGCCCGCAAAGCAGCCCGATGCGTCCAGCCTTTTGGTCGACAGGATTGTGTCTGCGTCCAGTAGGGAACAATCGGTCTTGAAATGCAGCACGTCGGGCGGTGTGTTCACGACACGCACGGTATATCCCCAACGGTCAACAAGACTGATAAACTCCGCAACACCAGCCATGTCCGTGCGCGCAGACAGGCCGATCAGAATTTCACGCTCGGTCGTTAGAATGTCACCGCCTTCAATGAAGCCGTCACCTTGGATATGGAGCACCTCGTCGTAAAGCGCGTCAAGATACGGTGCGATTGCTGCGGCTTCCCCCAATCGCGTGGGCGCGCCGGGACGCATGACCACCGCGCCTTCTTGCAAGCACAAGGCTGCGTCTTCGACAAAAACCGCATCGGGAAAATCATCCAGCGCATCAAGAACTGTGACATTTGCCCCCGTTTCACGCAAAGCAGCGACATAGTCCGCATGATGGCTTTCAAAAACACCCAGATCAGGTGCGCCTGTATCAACTGCGCGCAATCCATCCACGATACTACGCGATGGTTTGCGGCAAATGGCGTGCGAGAATGTAAAGCTCTTGGATGTCATACTATGTCTTTCTTGTTGTCGGAATTTACCAACCGCCAAATCGCGACCACCTAAGCAGCGACGCGTCAGCCGTGTCTGGAATGACATTATAATGTTGATGCTGTGCAGCAGTCGCGCAAGCGTGGTTGGGCAGAATACGCAAAAGCGTCCCGACTGGAAACTCTGGTATTTCCCCATCAAATCCAGACCGGCGCGCAATCACCCCATGTTCCTGATTGGCCTGTTCCACGATCAATCCGGGGATCACTTGGCCTGCTGCGTCACAAACAATGCCGTACCCCTGATCGACCTGCTGGTTCGCGGTTCCCCGATCGCGCGACATCGCCATCCATCCCGCATCGCAAATCGTCCACCCACGGTCAGATTGATGACCTATGACCGTCGTCAGAACACTCAGCGCGATATCGTCGATCTGGCAAACCCCGATACCGGTCTGGAACAGATCGAAGAAGACAAACACACCAGCGCGCAATTCGGTCACTCCGGTCAGGTCTGTTGCTGCATGGGCGGTAGGCGTCGACCCAACGCTTGTGACTGGACAAGGCAGACCAGCGTTGCGCAAGACAGCAGCTGCATCAACGACTGCAAGCCGTTCTTGTTCGGCACATTTCGCATGTGCATCCCGCCCAACCGAAGCGTAACTTCCACCCGCATGACACAATACGCCGCGCAGTTCCGCACCACCTTCATGCAAAATACGTGCAACAGATATCAGTGCAGGATCGTTTGCCGTCAGCCCGCTGCGATGCCCGTCACTATCAATCTCGATCAAGGCAGGGATCGCGATACCGGATTTGCGTGATGCGACCGCGACTGCCTCGGCCTGCGCTACGCAGTCAAGCAAGACAATTAATTTGCATCCGGCACGGTGGAGCGCAATCACCCGATCCAGTTTGGGTGCGCTAATGCCAACAGCATAAAGAATATCAGTGATCCCTGCAGCGGCAAACACCTCTGCTTCGGCCAGAGTTGATACAGTGGCAGGGCCTATACCATCAGCCAGCACATAACGGGCCGCTTCAACGCTCTTGGTGGTTTTCAAATGAGGCCGCAGTGTTACCCCAAGTGATGCCGCACGCTGTGACAAACGGTCAATATTTCGCTTCATCCGCGCCTCGTCAACAAGGAGGCAGGGTGTGGGAAGTGCGGCAAGACGAGAATCAATCATACTGGCAACCTAGCGCAGAAAACACTGGCGCAGAAAGGCGTCAGATAATTCCTTATCCGCTCGCGTGCCGTATCAGTCCGTCACCTTTGCACGTCTGTTTCAACGCCCGAACGCGGATCATGACGCCCATAACCCCAAAATCCACCATTGGCAGACATCAAGCGACTTTGCCCTGTTACCATTGTTTGTTTGATACCCTATAAACCCGACACGCGGGCGCGAAGCAGGGCCCATGCAGACATAATCAAGGGATATTCCAGTATATGTGCCCAACGACATTGGCCGATGAAAGTGGTCGTGGATTCATTATCCCGATCGGCGGAGGCGAAGATCGCGTCAAGGAAATGCAGATTCACCGCAAGTTCGTAGAACTGTCCGGTGGCGCAGACGCATATATTGTCGTGATCCCGACGGCATCCATGCTGTCCGAGACTGGCGACGACTACAACCGCATCTTCTCTGGTCTTGGTGCAGGAAAGGTGGATTCCCTTCCCATCACACGCAGGCTGGATTGCGAAAACCCCGAGTTCTTTGAGATGTTGGATCGTGCCACAGGCATTTTCATAACGGGTGGCAACCAACTGCGGCTGTCCGCCATTTTGGGTGGAACGCTTTTGGTGACCAAAATTAGACGACAGAATGCTGCAGGCGTTCCTGTCGCTGGAACATCTGCGGGCGCATCGATTATGTCCGAACACATGGTCGCGGGCGGTCAGGGAAACGAATCCCCTGCCGAGGGAACCGTTACATTGGCCCCCGGCATCGGTCTGACCAACGCGGTCATCATCGATCAACATTTTACCCAGCGAAACCGACTGGGCCGTTTGCTGACAGCGTCTTCGTTCAATCCCTTTCTGATCGGGCTTGGTATCGACGAAGACACAGCCGCGTTTATCGGCCCTGACAACGTCCTAGAAGTTGTTGGAAGCGGCACGGTGACGGTCGTTGACGCAAGCAAACTGACCCATTCATCAATGTGGGATGCAAAGCCGGGAGAAGCGCTTAGCCTGATCGGGCTTCGCCTTGACGTCTTGGGCGAAGGATGCCGTTATGATCTTAAGGCGCGCACCGGGTATCCACCTCCAGAACATTTGGCCCATTCGGATCACTTGAATACAGACACCTGAAATGATGCGCGTGCGCAGAAGATAACAACTCAACGAGGTCACCATTTGAAAATAGTCTCAACCAATGTCTTTGTCGGTCCAAATGTCTGGGCAAGTTTTCCTGTAATTCGGCACGTCATTGATCTGGGAATATTAGAGGATTGGCCCTCAGCGAAAATCGGAACTGAATTCATCGAAGGCCTTGTGGCAGCTTTGCCCGGTCTTTCAGAGCATGGGTGTTCTTACGGCGAACCTGGTGGCTTTTTGCGTCGGTTGCGTGAAGATGAAGGCACTTGGATGGGCCATATCCTCGAGCATTGCGCGATTGAGGTGCAGAACGTTGCGGGCACAAATGTGACTTTTGGGCGGACGCGCGGCACAGGTGAACTTGGGCACTACAACATGGTCTATGCATACCGGCAGCGCGATGTCGGATTGGCGGCCGGCGAACTTGCTTTGCGGCTGCTGATGCATCTTTTGCCACAGGCGCTGAAAGATCAGGTCACCTACGAATGTGAGGTTGAATTCGATTGGGACGCAGAACTGCGTCGTTTCGTTCTACACGCCCAGCGCAAAGAATTTGGCCCGTCCACCGGATCTTTGGTCAAAGCCGCGCAAGACCGCGATATCCCCTGGATCAGGCTGAACGAAAATTCGCTCGTGCAATTCGGCCATGGCAAATACCAGCAACGTATTCAGGCAACCATTACATCGCAGACCAAACACATCGCTGTGGAAATCTCTTGCGACAAAGAAGACACCCATAATCTGTTGAACGACCTTGGATTGCCGGTTCCGCAGCAGCGTATCGTTTATAGCGCGAACGAAGCGGTCCAAGCCGCGCACAAGATCGGTTTTCCCGTTGTGGTCAAGCCACTGGACGCCAATCACGGGCGTGGTGTTTCGATCAATTTGACCAAAGACGCAGAAGTCGAGGCCGGATTTGTCGAGGCAAAGTTACATTCCAAAAGCGCCGCCATACTGGTCGAAAGCTTTGTGACTGGCTTTGATCACCGGATGCTGGTTGTGAATAACAAACTGGTTGCCGTAGCCAAACGTGTACCGGGCCACATCGTGGGTGACGGAAAGCATAGCATTGCCGAGCTGGTCGATATTGTTAACTTGGACCCCCGCCGCGGCATCGGGCACCAAAAAGTGCTGACAATGCTGGAAATCGACAATCAAGCCAATCGCCTGATCGAGGATGCGGGGCACACTGTCGACACCATCTTGCCCGAAGGCGAAGCGTTCTACTTGCGATCAACAGCCAATCTGTCCACTGGTGGCACTGCCATTGATATGACGGACGTCGTCCACCCCGATAACAGGGATATGGCAGAGCGTGCGATTATGGCCGTGGGCTTGGATGTTGGTGGCGTTGATTTCCTGATCGATAATATCGCCCATTCCTATAAGGAAATCGGTGGCGCAATCGTCGAAGTCAACGCAGCACCCGGCTTTCGTATGCACGTGGCCCCCTCTGAGGGTAAGTCGCGCGACGTCGCGGGCAACGTGATCGATATGCTGTTTCCACATGGTCAGGAAAGCCGTATTCCAATCGCCGCCATTACAGGCACGAACGGCAAAACGACAACGTCGCGTATGCTCGCCCATATCATGAAAACCAGCGGCAAGATCGTTGGCATGACATCGACCGACGGGGTTTACGTCGACGGCAAACTTAGCGTCAAAGGCGACATGACGGGACCGAAGGCGGCACAGATCGTGTTGCGGGATCCGACCGTTGATTTTGCCGTCATGGAAACCGCCCGCGGCGGACTTGTTCGCAGTGGTCTAGGCTACCAGCATTCTGACGTAGCAGCCTGCTTGAACGTCACTGCCGACCATATTGGGCTTGGCGGGATTGAGACGGTAGAGCAATTGGCGGTCGTAAAGCGCGTGGTTATCGAAAGTGCAACACAAACCGTTGTGCTGAACGCGGATGACATCAATTGCTTGAAAATGGCCGACTATGCTGATGTCGATTCAATTTTTTATGTCACCGTTAACCCCAGCCACACGTTGGTAAAAGAACACATCAAAGCTGGTGGCAAGGCGATTGTTCTCGAAGCAGGCATGAGTGGCGACATGTTGACGATCTACGACAACGGCTTGCACATGCCGGTTTTGTGGTCGCATCTGATCCCTGCAACGCTTGAGGGTAAGGCGATCCACAACGTGCAAAACGCGATGTTTGCAGCGGCCATGGCGTATAGCTTTGATGTGGATTTGGACAATATCCGCCACGGACTGCGCACTTTCGACACCAGCTATTTCCAGGCACCCGGTCGGATGAACGTGTTTGATGAACACCCCTTTAAGGTGATCCTTGACTACGGACATAACCCTGCCGCGATGAGCGCAATGGCAGGCCTTGCGGACCGTCTGGATGTCAAAGGCAAAAGGACTGTCGTGGTCTCGATACCGGGGGACCGCCGGGATGTTGACGTGGTCGAAGCCGCGCGCACCCTTGCAGGACATTTTGACTATTTCATATGCAAGGCTGACGATAATCGGCGCAAGCGGGGCCACGACGAGATACCGCAACTATTCAAAGCGGGTTTGATCACGCACGGTGTCCCAGAAGATCAGATTTCCGTCATCCCGAACGAAGAAGAGGCGGTTGCAGCCAGTCTCGAGATGGCGCAAGCAGGCGATCTGGTGATTATTTTCGGCGACAATAGCCCGCGTTGCTGGAAGCAGATCATCTATTTTAACGCCCCTGATCAAGACACCCAGCCAGCATCCAAACCCGCAAGCATTGTTGTCCCATCGCCTTTTGAAGACCTTGGCGAAAGTGACATCAGCATGGTCCGTGACGGACGCGGTGTTCGACTGGCGCGCAACGACGTCGAAGACGGTGACTAAGAAAAGGGCCGCCATATGAATCTAAACGATAATCTAGAGTGCGCATTGGATATCCAATGCGCGCAAGCCGACCACATTCGCGTTGACCCCGTCAGGCGGCTGACCGGACCTGGATTGTTGTGGGAACGTTCCGGTGCCGTTGTTGATGTTCATATCGAGGGTGTTGAGACCAAACACCTTTTGTCGCTTTGGCAAAGTCACGCGCGTCGGGTCTTGGATGCATTGGGTTGGCTGGACGAAGACGTCACGTGCCGCGCGTTCCAAGGCGGCGTGACGCTTGCTGTCTCTGCACCGCAAGACCAATTGTATTCCGCCGTCTTTGCCGTTCAAACAATCTGGCACTACTGCGCCGCTGACCTTCTAGATGCAAAACCGCAGCCGTTTGATCAGATGATCGATGACCTGAAGCAAGTTATGGGAAGAGAAGCAAACCCTGCCTTGATGGGTTTAATAGCAGCGGCCGCCGATCATAATGTAGATATCCTGATTGATGATGACGAAATCTCGATCGGTCACGGGGTCGGATCGCAAACTTGGAATATCGCCGATCTTCCCGCAATCGAAAACATTGCGTGGTCGCAATTGCATGACGTGCCACTGGCATTCATCACAGGCACCAATGGGAAAACAACGACCACACGTCTATGTTCTGCGATAGCGCGCTTGGCAGGAAATGTTGTTGGACAGACCTCGACGGATGTCGTGCAAGTCGGTGACGAAATCCTTGATCGTGGAGACTATTCCGGCCCCGGAGGCGCAAGGATGGCATTGCGCGATAACCGTGTCGAAATCGCCTGTCTCGAAGTCGCCCGCGGCGGCATTCTACGCCGCGGCTTGGCCACACGTCGTGCCCGTGTGGCAGTTGTAACAAATATCGCCAACGACCACTTGGGCGAATACGGGATAGCGACGCTCGCGGATTTGACGCAAGCAAAGTTTGCTGTTGCGCGGGCCTTGTCGGCAGATGGAATTCTGGTGCTGAACGCAGATGATCCCAATATCGTAGAGGCGTCCAAGACCGTCACGGCGACGATATGCTGGTTTTCCCTTGATGAGGCGTCACCGCAAATTACCAAAGCACGCGCACTTGGCCTGCCATGTGCATTCCTCCGAAAGGATGCATTGGTCTTTTCGGCAGAACCTGACAGATCTTGGACAATCGCCTTGGACAGTGTGCCCATTACCTTGTCGGGCGCAGCCAAGCACAATACACGTAACGCGCTTGCGGCAATCTGTGCCTGCACAGCCTTGGGTATATCGGACGAAGTCATTCAAGCAGGTCTTTCGACTTTTGTGTCCGACCCAAAAAACAACCCCGGCAGGTTCAACGAATTCCGCTACAATGGCGCGCGCGTGATCGTTGATTTTGCACACAATGCCCACTCTATTGCTGCGGTATGCGATGCAACGGCGTTGATGCCGGCAAAGCGGCGTTTCCTTATGCTAAGTCAACCTGGCGATCACTCTGATCAAGTCATTGATGAGGTCACGACGACCGCACTGCAGTTTAGACCTGATCTGATCGTCGTAGCCGAAATCGCAGACTATTTGCGCGGCCGCAGCCTTGGTGTTGTCCCTAGCGTCATCCATGCGTCGGCAATCGCTGCGGGCGTATCTGCAGACCATGTTTTGCCTGCAAGTTCTCCGACGGTCGGTGCAAAAATGATACTTGAACAAATGCAACCCGACGACCTAGCCCTTTTGTTGGTTCTCTCTGAACGCGAGGCGGTATTCCAGACCCTCGAAGACGCCCAGCAATAGTCGTTTCTTGAGAATGCCACTGCCAACGC